>Ga0209358_10001156_pt1 | contig 21543 bp, 24 predicted proteins | sample LauGreFa1BDMLBSN_2_FD_187574 | JGI IMG/M metagenome (GOLD analysis project Ga0209358, IMG submission 187574) | Freshwater lake microbial communities from Lake Michigan, USA - Fa13.BD.MLB.SN (SPAdes) (version 2) | ecosystem: Environmental > Aquatic > Freshwater > Lake | place: Lake Michigan, USA...
CGCGTGTGCGGTCTTTTTTGTTTTTGAGAAAAGGAAAACATTTTGAACCCGGTAAAGAAAACATTGATGTGGGGCCGCCACCAGCTGACGCTGGAAACCGGCGAAATCGCGCGCCAGGCCTCCGGCGCTGTCATGGTGACGATGGAAGATACGGTGGTCCTGGTGACCGTCGTTGGTGCCCGTAATGCCAAACCGGGACAGGATTTCTTCCCGCTGACCGTCGACTATCAGGAACGTACTTACGCTGCAGGCAAGATCCCCGGCGGCTTCTTCCGCCGTGAAGGCCGTCCGTCAGAAAAGGAAATCCTGACGTCGCGCCTGATCGACCGTCCGATACGTCCGCTGTTCCCCGAGGGTTACAACAGCGAAGTGCAGATCGTCGCCACGGTGATGTCCTCGAACAATGAAATCGATTCCGACATTCCAGCAATGGTGGGCGCGTCCGCCGCACTGGCGCTGTCCGGAATGCCCTTTGGCGGTCCGATCGGCGCAGCCCGCGTGGGTTACGCCAATGGCCAGTACATCCTCAACCCGACCCAGACCGAACTGAAAACATCACAGCTCGACCTGGTTGTTGCCGGCACGCAGCAGGCCGTGCTGATGGTTGAATCCGAAGCCCAGCAGCTTTCCGAAGATGTAATGCTCGGCGCCGTGGTGTTCGGCCATGACCAGATGCAGGTCGTGATCAACGCGATCAACGAAATGGTCGACGAGATCGGCGTTCCCGAATGGAACTGGACCGCACCGCAGAAAGATGACGCGCAGATCTCCCGTATCGCACAGGCTGCTGAAGCCGACCTGCGCCAGGCCTACCAGATCAAGCAGAAACAGGCGCGTACCGTCCGCCTCAAGGAAATCACCGCCAAGGTTGTTACGGAAGTGTTGCCGGCCGACGCAACGCCCGATCAAATCAACAACGTCAAGAACGAACTGGGCAATCTGGAAGCCAAGATTGTCCGTAACCAGATTCTCGACGGCGAGCCGCGTATCGATGGCCGCGACACCCGTACCGTGCGTCCGATCACCATCCGCACCGGTGTGCTGCCTCGCACCCACGGTTCCGCGTTGTTCACCCGTGGTGAAACGCAGGCCATCGTGGTCGCAACTCTCGGCACCTCGCGTGACGAACAGATCATTGACGCGCTTCAGGGCGAATACCGTGACCGCTTCATGCTGCATTACAACTTCCCGCCGTATTCGACTGGTGAAACCGGCCGCGTCGGTTCGCCGAAACGCCGCGAAATCGGTCACGGCCGCCTCGCCAAGCGCGCGCTGGTCGCTGTTCTGCCGACGGCAGAAGAGTTTGCCTATTCGATCCGCGTGGTTTCGGAAATCACCGAATCCAACGGTTCGAGCTCAATGGCTTCAGTCTGTGGCGGCTGCCTGTCGCTGATGGATGCCGGTGTTCCGCTGAAGGCGCAAGTCGCAGGTATCGCGATGGGCCTGATCAAGGAAGGCAACCGCTTCGCCGTGCTGTCCGACATTCTGGGTGACGAAGATCACCTCGGCGACATGGACTTCAAAGTCGCCGGTACCGAAAACGGTGTGACCGCACTGCAGATGGACATCAAGATCACCGGCATCACCAAGGAGATCATGCACGCAGCGCTGGTTCAGGCGCGCGAAGGCCGTCTGCACATCCTCGAAAAAATGCGTAGTGCAATCGACACGCCGCGTACCGAACTGTCGGCCTGGGCCCCGCGCATGATCACCATGAAGATCAAGCCGGAGAAAATCCGCGACGTGATCGGCAAGGGCGGTGCGGTGATCCGCGCGATTACCGAGGAAACCGGCACCACGATCGACATCCAGGACGACGGCACCGTTGTCATCGCCTGCGTGTCCTCTGAGGGCGGCGAGAATGCCCGCAAGCGCATTGAAGACCTGACCGCCGATGTTGAAGTGGGCCGCATTTACGAAGGTACCGTGCTCAAGCTGCTGGATTTCGGCGCCATCGTCAGCGTACTGCCGGGCCGTGACGGTCTGCTGCACATCTCCCAGATCGCCAACGAGCGCGTCAATAGCGTCGCTGACCACCTCAAGGAAGGCCAGATTGTGCGCGTCAAGATCATCGAGGCTGATGAGAAGGGTCGCCTGCGCCTGTCGATGAAGGCGGCTGCTGCAGAGGCTCAGGAAGCCGCTCCTGCGCAGTAATCAGGGGTAGTTCCAATGACAAAGGGGGCCGATGGCCCCCTTTGTTTTTTGCGGTGGCGCAGCCGCCTTATTTAGCGACCTGGCGCTCGCGCATCTCATCCAGTGTTTTGCAGTCGATGCACAGCGTGGCGGTCGGGCGGGCCTCGAGCCGCTTCAGGCCGATCTCGACGCCGCAGGAGTCACAATAACCGTATTCCTTGGCGATGATGCGGCTGATCGTTTCGTCGATCTTCTTGATCAGCTTGCGCTCCCGGTCACGATTGCGCAGTTCCAGCGACATGTCCGATTCCTGGCTGGCACGGTCATTGGGGTCGGCAAAAATGGTCGCTTCGTCCTGCATCGTATGCACGGTGCGGTCGATGTCCTGGGACAGCTCGCTTTTCATTTCTTCGAGCATCTTGCGGAAATGCGCCAACTGCCGCGCATTCATGTATTCCTCTTTGCCCTTGGGTTTGTAGGCGGGGTAATTCTTGAGAATTTCGGTGGACATGAGGGCTTTGTGTGCTTAAAAAAAGAGCTTTAATAGCAGAATTCGATACCTGTCGCAAGCAAGTATCACGCTTGGGGGGCTGTTGCAGAATTGACGCTCTTGTCAGGGGTAGCGTATATTACGCGCCTTCGGTTTCGGCGGGAGAAAACCCGGCTTGCCGGCCCCAAATGTGCCCGTAGCTCAACCGGATAGAGCACCGGCCTTCTAAGCCGGGGGTTGTGGGTTCGAGTCCCGCCGGGCGCGCCACAAATCAGTGTGTTTTCAGGCAGTTCTCGCAGTTCAGTGGTGGCTGTAGCTCAGTCGGTAGAGTCCCGGATTGTGATTCCGGTTGTCGTGGGTTCGAGTCCCATCAGCCACCCCATTTTTTCTTCCTTTCGGTTATTTGCTGCGCAGCAGGCGCTGCTGCTCACGCTGCCATTCCTTTTCTTTTTCGGTTGCCCGCTTGTCGTGCTGTTTTTTGCCCTTGGCAAGACCGATTTCCAGCTTGATCCGACCTCTGGAGTAATGCAGGTCGATGGGTACCAGAGTGTATCCAGCACGCTCGACACTGCCGATCAGCCGGTTGATTTCTTCTGCGTGCAGCAACAGTTTGCGCGTGCGAGTTGGATCCGGATGCACATGCAATGATGCGGTCGGTAGGGGCGTGATGTGGCAGCCGAGCAGAAACAGCTCGGAATTGCTGACAATCACATAGGCTTCCTTGATCTGGGCGCGTCCGGCACGGATCGCCTTTACCTCCCAGCCTTCGAGAGCGATACCCGCTTCGAAGCGCTGTTCGATAAAATAGTCGTGAAACGCCTTTTTGTTTTGAACGATACTCATTGCGCAACCAAATCATGACAAACGGTATTCTAACCGGCCGGACTGTCTCCCCGGCAGCAAGCTGCAAATGAGCAGCGTTACCCGGTCCGCTCTGGTGCCGTTCAGCGCGCAGCGGATGTTTGATCTGGTCGAGGCGGTTGAGCAATACCCGCAGTTTCTGCCCTGGTGCAGCGGCACTGCTGTCGGTCATCGCGACCCGAAAGTGACCCAGGCCACGATTCACATCAATTACCGGGGCATCAAACAGAGCTTTTCAACCGAAAACCACAAGCAACCGCCGGAACGGATGACTTTGCAATTGGTCGAGGGGCCGTTCCGCATGCTCGACGGGGAGTGGCGCTTTACCGCACTCAGTGCTGAAGCCTGTAGGATTGATTTTCGGCTGACTTACGAGTTTTCCAGCACGCTGCTTGAGAAACTGGTCGGACCGGTTTTTGGCCATATCGCCGGGACCATGGTTGATGCCTTTCTCAAGCGCGCCGATGTCGTTTACGCGCAGCCATGAAAATAACCGTGGTTTATGCCTTGCCGGATCGACAGGAAGTCCGTGAGCTCGTGCTGGATGCCGGTGCAGACCTCGGTGTCGCCCTGGAGGCTTCCGGACTGCTCAGAGAGTTTCCGGAGATCGAAGGGCAGGGGCTCGCTGTCGGGATTTATGGTCACGTCGCATCCCGGGAAGTGATACTCAATCCCGGTGACCGGGTGGAAATTTACCGACCTTTAAATCTGGAGCCGAAGGAAGCCAGACGAAAGCGTGTCAAAAAGGGCTGAGCGATTATTTGCAGTTGCTGTCAACCGCGCGCTGCGCCCGTTCAATTTCCACGGCACGGTCGCTGTCACCGAGATAAGAGCGTTCTCCGGTCTTGGGATCGGTTTTTCCGATGCGCATTCCGGCCTTCAGGCTGGTCAGGTAGCCCTTCGAGCTTTCGCAATTCTGGGACATGTCTGCTGCTTCGCGGTTTTTATCTTCTGTCTTTTTTGCGGTGTCCTGCTGCTCAACCTGACGCTTGCGAAATTCGGCATCACGCTCGGCGAGAGACTTTTGTGATGCGGCCGGGGCTGTTGCCGGCGAGGGGGTGCTGCGGATACCCGTATTCTCCGCCTTGGTGCCGGGCGGGCATGCAGCGGCAAATTCCACGCGACCGCCGGCGCCAACACACTTCATGATCTGGGCCTGCGCCAGTCCGGGCAGCAGCACCAGAGCCAGCATTATCAGCAATTTATTCATGGTCATCGCCTGGTCTGTGGTCATTGGGCGCGGAGTGCGCCCGCGCAGGGCAAAGCTGGACTGAAAATAGCCACTTTACCCCTTGCCGTCAATGGAACAACGTCCTGCTCAGTTTACCGTTTACGCCTCAAAGTCTATAATCCGCCCTTTGCGAAGGACGCATCTCATGCGCGTGGTGCAGAAAGCCCTGACTTTCGACGATGTGCTGCTGATTCCGGCACATTCCGCCGTCCTGCCGCGTGAAGTCAGCCTCAAAACCAAGCTGACTCGCGGCATTACTCTGAACATCCCGCTGCTCGCAGCAGCCATGGATACCGTGACCGAGTCCCGTCTGGCGATTGCCATCGCCCAGGAAGGCGGCATCGGCATTGTTCACAAGAACATGACGCCCAAGGCGCAGGCCATCGAAGTCACCAAGGTCAAACGTTTTGAGAGCGGCATCGTCAAGGATCCGATCACGATTACACAGGACATGACTGTCCGTGACGTGCTGGCGCTGACGCAGCTGCACCGGATTTCCGGTCTGCCGGTGGTCGGCGCCGACGGCAAGATCGTTGGCATCGTAACCAACCGGGATCTGCGTTTCGAAAGCAAACTCAATCAGCCCGTCAAAAACATCATGACGCCGCGCTCCCGTCTGGTCACCGTTCGCGAAGGTTCTGGCCGGGAAGAGGCCCGTGCACTGATGCACAAGCATCGCCTTGAGCGTGTACTGGTCGTGAACAAGAATTTCGAGCTACGCGGGCTGATCACAGTCAAGGACATCCTCAAGTCTTCCGAGCACCCCAATGCCTGCAAGGACAAGCTGGGTCGTCTGCGTGTTGGCGCCGCCATCGGCGTGGGCGAGGGCACCGAGGAACGCGCCGAGGCGCTGGTAGAAGCCGGCGTAGACGTGATCATCGTAGACACTGCACATGGTCATTCCGAGGGTGTGCTCAAACGCGTGCGCTGGCTTAAACGCACTTACCCCAAGCTGCAAGTCATTGGCGGCAATATCGCCACGGCAGCTGCAGCCAAAGCACTGGTTGATCATGGCGCAGACGGCGTCAAGGTCGGCATCGGTCCCGGATCCATCTGCACAACGCGTATCGTTGCCGGTGTCGGCGTACCGCAGATCACGGCTGTGGACAATGTGGCCAAAGCTTTGCTGAAGACCGATGTGCCGCTGATTGCCGATGGCGGTATCCGTTATTCAGGCGACATCGCAAAAGCCATTGCAGCCGGTGCACATGCGGTGATGGTGGGCAGTCTGTTCGCCGGCACCGAAGAATCCCCCGGGGAAATTGAACTGTTCCAGGGCCGGTCCTACAAGTCCTATCGCGGCATGGGCTCGCTGGGCGCGATGCAACAGGGCTCAGCGGACCGCTATTTCCAGGAGCACGACGAACTGGATACCGAGAAGCTCGTACCGGAAGGCGTTGAAGGTCGCGTACCCTACAAGGGGGGCGTCGCACCGCTGATTCATCAGCTGATGGGCGGATTGCGTGCCAGCATGGGCTATCTGGGTTGCGCAAGCGTGGAGGCGGTCCGGCGCGATGCTGAGTTTGTCGAGATTACTTCGGCCGGTATCCGTGAATCCCATGTGCATGATGTGCAGATCGTCAAGGAAGCGCCGAACTACCGCGTTGAATGATCCGTCGCCGGCGCCTTTGCGCCGGCGCCCCTGAACCCGTTAATCCGGTGCGCACGTGCAACACGAAAAAATACTGATTCTCGATTTCGGCTCGCAATATACCCAGCTGATTGCGCGCCGCGTGCGCGAACTGCATGTCTACTGCGAACTGCACCCCTGCGATGTTTCCGATGAGTTCATCCGTGAATTCAAACCCAGCGGTGTGATTCTTTCGGGCGGACCGGCTTCGGTGTGGGAGGAAAGCACACCGAGGGCGCCGGCACTGGTTTTTGAACTTGGCGTCCCTGTGTTTGGCATCTGTTATGGCATGCAGACCATGGCCGCGCAGCTCGGTGGCAAGGTTGAAATGGGCAAGGTCCGCGAATTCGGTTATGCCGAAGTAAGGGCAAGGGGCCACACCGCACTACTCAAAGATATTCAGGACCGCCAAACGCCTGAAGGACATGGCTTGCTCGACGTTTGGATGAGTCACGGCGACAAGGTCATTGAGATGCCCGCGGGTTTCAAACTCATGGCCAGCAATGCGACTTGTCCCATCGCCGGAATGGCTGACGAAGATCGGCGTTTTTATGCAGTCCAGTTCCACCCCGAAGTCACGCACACGAATCAGGGCAAGGCATTGATCGAACGCTTTGTGCTGGGCATCTGCGGGCTGGGTGGTGACTGGACGATGCCGAATTACGTCGATGAGGCGGTCGCACGCATCCGTCGTGAAGTCGGAAAGGATGAAGTCATCCTCGGGCTGTCCGGTGGGGTGGATTCATCTGTGGCGGCTGCACTGATCCACAAGGCCATCGGCAAACAGCTGACCTGCGTATTTGTCGACAACGGACTCCTGCGCCTCAACGAAGCCGAGCAGGTCATGGAGACCTTCGGACGCAATCTCGGCGTGAGGGTTATCCATGTCAATGCCCGTGACCAGTTCATGGGACATCTTGCCGGCATTACTGATCCTGAGCAAAAGCGCAAGATCATCGGCCGCGAATTTGTCGAAGTTTTTCAGGCCGAATCAGCCAAGTTGCCGAACGCCAAATGGCTGGCTCAAGGCACCATCTATCCCGATGTCATCGAATCGGCGGGTGCCAAAACCAAAAAAGCGCACACCATCAAGTCGCACCACAATGTCGGTGGCCTGCCGGATACGCTGCATCTGAAGCTGCTGGAACCGCTGCGCGAACTGTTCAAGGACGAGGTTCGTGAACTCGGGCTGGCCCTGGGCTTGCCGCATGACATGGTGTTTCGTCATCCCTTTCCGGGACCGGGACTGGGCGTGCGCATTCTGGGCGAGGTCAAGGCGCAATACGCGGATTTGCTGCGCGAAGCTGATGCCATTTTCATTGAAGAATTGCGCGCCGCCGGTTGGTACGACAAGACGGCGCAGGCTTTTGCGGTTTTCCTGCCGGTGAAATCCGTCGGCGTGATGGGTGACGGCCGTACTTATGAATATGTAGTCGCCCTGCGTGCCGTTCAAACCACCGATTTCATGACAGCACACTGGGCGGAATTGCCCTACAGTCTGCTGGGCAAGGTCTCCAACCGCATCATCAATGAAGTACGCGGAATCAATCGCGTGGTTTACGACATTTCCGGGAAACCTCCGGCGACTATCGAGTGGGAGTAGAGGCCTATTTTCGCCTCTAGGCTGGAAGCTACTTCGGAATGACGTAGTTCTTCTCGCGCACCAGCCGCAGCAGCGCGTTCACTACCTCGGTGTCGTAGAGTTTTCCGCTGTTGGTTTCGATTTCGGCAATTGCCTTGTCTATCCCCAGTGCGGGGCGGTATGGCCGGTAAGAGGCCATGGATTCAAGGACGTCAGCGACAGCGAGTATTTTCGCTTCAGGTAGTATCTGTTCGCCCTTTAGACCCTGCGGATAGCCGCTGCCGTTCATGCGCTCATGATGCTGGCGTACGATTTCCGCAACCGGCAAATCATCAAACTGCAGATCCTTGAGGATTTCATAACCGGCCTGTGCGTGCCCCTTGATGATCTCGAATTCATAAGTGCTAAGCCTTGTGGGCTTTGTCAGGAATTCCGCTGGAACTGAAATCTTGCCGATGTCGTGAACCAGACCCATTAGCTCAAGGGCTTCGCAGCGATCCTTGTCCCAGCCCATTTCTGCGGCGATCGCGGACGAGATCAGGCCGACACGGTTCTGGTGACCAGCGGTGTAGGGGTCCCGCAGTTCGACCATCTTGGAACAAGCCTGAAGGGAGGCGCGCACGCTGCCTTCAAGCCGCGCCATATAGCGGCTGATCTTTTCTTCGGCGCGGATTCTCTCGGTCAGATCTTCAAGGATGGCCACGATCGCCTTTTTGCCATCCCAGGCTCCCAGCGTGCTGTGGGCGGCAAGTGGCATGGTCGAGCCATCCTTGCGCAGGGCATTGATTTTGATGGTCACGTTGCGTTCGCCGGCGTTCAGCCGTTGTTCGGCGTTGCGCATTACATGAGCAGAGGACTCGTCGACAAAATCCTCTGGACCGCGACCAACTATCTCGTCGTGGCCCCAGCCCACCATTTCGGTGACCCGCGGATTGACGTAGGCAATTCTGCCGTCAACCACCACGTAAAAGCCGCTGATCGTCTGTTCCACCATGCCGCGGAAACGTTTTTCGCTCTCGATGAGCGCCATCTCGCTGTTGCGCAGTTCGGTCAGATCGGTCCAGGCAATGATGATGTTGTCACCGTAAACGCTCATGCTGGCACGCATGATCCGGTCCATGCCGTCGCCGCAACGCATGCGGATTTCCGGCGATTCACCGAACTTGATTTGTCCGCTAAGCAGTTTTTCAAGATCCGCGATCCAGACTTTTTTCAGCGTTTGACGTACACCGGGATCAATATGTGTTTTTTCCATCCAGGCGTCGATGTCTCTGATTTCTTCGAGCTCAAAACCGAATATGCGCTGATGGGCGCGATTGATCCTCGTGATCCGCAGGTCATGAAGACTGAGAATCTGCTTCGGCACCGGAGATGCATCGAAAATTCCGGCAAAACTGGCTTCCAGCTGGCTCCTGGACTTTTGCTCGGCTTTCACCTGCTCAGAGCTTTCATCCAATGCGTGCTGCAAAGATAACTCGCGTGCCTTGAGCGCCATGGTATGGCTTCGCCAGAGCAAATAAATCGCCAAACTGGCTATTAAAATGAAGCAAGCGGTAAGCGCAGCAATGGTTTTTGCGAGGCTGGTAATCCCGGCATAGGCTTCCGCTTCGTCGACTTTAGCCACCACAACCCAGGGGGTTCCGGTAATCATCAAAACCGCACCCAGCACGGGCACGCCGCGGTAATCGATGCCGTTTTGCACAACACCGAATTGCTCGCGCATCGCCTTTGCCACGAACAGGTTTTTGTCCTCTATGGTCCTTTGCATCCGCAGAGGGCGCATTTCCCGGTCGTGCCGCAGCGGGCTCAGATAGGTAATCTTGTCGTTATCGCGGCGAACCAGGAAGGATTCGCCGCTTTTGCTGGGAGCTGTGGGCCAGTTGGATGCGAGGCGATACAAATTGGGGTGGGCAGGCATTTCGATGAACAGCAGCCCGATGATCGGTCCCTCAAGCCCCCCTGAAGCGCGTACCGGGTGCGCAATCCCGAAGTAGGCTTGGTCTTCATCATGAAAATGCAGATCGGCAATTTGCGGGGAGCCCGTTTGCCTTGCTTTTGCCAGCGCTTCCATCACCAGTTTGTCGTAACTGTGGTCGGCATGGCGCGGATAAACCGGCTGCAGATTCATATCAAACACGGCGATATTGCTGTAACCGTAGGCGCTCCTGAGATGCCGGGAGATTTCCGACAACGACGGGCCCAAATTGGCCCCTTGTATCGCGCGCCGTACTTCCGGATCAAGTAGCGTCCAGACACCGGGGCGCTACACCAGGATTTCGGCGTCGCTGATTCTCTCCTTCAGGAAATCGGTGATCTGCTGGTCCTTCACCTCCGCAACGGCCAGCAGGTCCTGTTCGACTTGGTATTTCAGTTGCGCACGATAATGTGTAAAAGCCAAAACGGCCGTAACGATGATGACGGCTGATGCGAGCAGTTGAAGCCCGACCAAGCCGAGCAATTTCATCCTACCGGAGTGCGACTGGCTGGCGATACCGAGGCTTTTATTCATTCTTATGGTGACCCGATTGGCCTTTCAACTCCACGCAATTATTGTTTGACTGCTACAGTAAATGCATGTTTTAAAAGTGGAATCATGCTGCACACCGCAATTTTCTTCATGAGATAATCTGGAATCCCGGATCTAAAGCCGATATTACCCGCGATGCAAATTACACTATACGGCATACGCAACTGCGACACGGTCAAGAAGGCGCGGACTTGGCTTGACGGGCAGGGCGTCGTCTACGCATTTCATGATTATAAGGTCGCTGGCATCCAGGCTGCGCTGCTGGAAAAGTGGTGCGCAGAACTGGGCTGGGAAAGCGTGATCAACCGTAATGGGACCACCTTCCGCAAACTATCTGATGTCGACAAGACGCAATTAAACGAGCGCAAAGCCATTGCCCTGATGGTGGCGGAGCCGTCAATGATCAAGCGTCCCGTGCTGGATTTGGGTAAAAACCGGTTGGTTGGGTTCAAGGTCGATGCTTATCAGGCTGCCTTCGGAAAAAAGCGTTGAGCGATACTCAATATATGCAGATGGCGCTGGAGCTGGCCGCGCAGGCCGCCGCGACCGGAGAGGTCCCGGTGGGGGCTGTGGTAGTCCGGGACGGAGTTGTGGTCGGCCGCGGTTACAACCAGCCAGTCAGTTCCGCCGATCCTTCAGCCCATGCCGAAGTCATGGCCTTACGGGATGCGGGCAGGACCTTAGGCAATTACCGGCTTCCGGGCTGCGATCTTTACGTCAGCCTGGAACCTTGCGTTATGTGCAGCGGGGCGATCATGCATGCCCGGGTCAGCCGCGTGATCTTCGGCGCGAGTGACCTCAAAACCGGCGCCTGCGGCAGTGTGGTGAACCTGTTTGCCGAAGCGCGCCTCAACCACCATGCGACGGTAACCGGCGGGGTCATGGCCGCGGAATCCGTCGGTTTGCTGCAGAATTTCTTCGCGGCGCGGCGCAATAAATCTTGAAAATTAACATTAAAATAGATACGCAAAGGCTTGATTTAATTAATAATCAAGGAGAGGTTGTCTGCAGTTACACGATTTCCAGCGCACGCAATGGCACCGGGCAGATGACGGGTAGCTATTGCACACCACTGGGCGCGCACATTATCCGTGCCAAGATCGGTGCTGGCCTTCCGGAAAATACCGTGTTCGTGGGGCGTCGTCCTACCGGTGAGCTTTACACGCCGGAACTGTCCGAGCAGTTTCCCAAGCGGGACTGGATCCTGACGAGGATTCTGTGGCTTTCGGGCTGCGAGGTCGGTTTCAACCGGCTGGGCGACGTCGATACCATGCGGCGCTATATCTATATTCACGGCAGCCCCGATTCGGTGCATATGGGTGAGCCGGGCTCCATAGGATGCATCCGCATGCGCAATGCGGATATTGGTGAATTATTCGACCTGGTTCCCGCCGGTACGCCGGTAAATATCGTTTTATAAACAGCCAGTTATACCCGGCATTGCGATATTGCATTCGCCGCAGAACCTGCCGTTACCTGCGTTATATTTTTAAGTAAATAATTCTTTTAAATCAATGGGTTGAATGTCTCCCTTGCGTGCATTGTGCGTTGCGCCAAAATGGGCTAAATTGTGCACTGCAACTGCCGTAATTTAGTGCAGTAAACATAAAAGGGCGAAGCATGCGACTCAAAGACAAGGTAGCCATCATCACCGGCGCCGGACGGGGTATCGGTCAGGCCACCGCGATCAAATTCGCCCGCGAAGGCGCGAAAGTCATGGTCTGTGACATCAATCAGGAATGGATCGATGAGACCGTGCAGCTGTGCAAGGCTGCGGGAAGCGACGCCGTCGGCCAGATCGCCGACGTGCGCGACATGAAATCCCTTGAAGCCATGGTTAAGACCACGGTGGACAAATGGGGCCGAGTGGATTGCCTCGTTAACAACGCGGGTATCGTCGCCGATGCGCAGCTGAAGAACATGACCGAAGAGCAGTTCGACCGGGTCATCGACATCAATCTGAAGGGCGTCTACAACTGCACCAAGGCCGTCGTACACAAGATGCTTGAGCAGCAGTCGGGTGTGATCCTCAACGCCTCTTCGATTGTCGGTCTCTACGGTAACTTCGGCCAGACCAATTACGCCGCGGCCAAGTTCGGTGTCATCGGCATGGCCAAGACCTGGGCGCGTGAACTGGGCCGCAAGGGCATCCGCTCGAATGCGGTGTGTCCTGGCTTCATCGCCACCCCGATTCTCGGCTCCGTCCCTGAAAAAGTTATCCATGCACTGGAAGAACGCGTGCCGATGGGTCGTCTGGGCAAGCCGGAAGAAATTGCAAACACCTTTGCTTTTCTCGCTTCCGACGAAGCCAGCTACATCAATGGCGCCGTCATTGAAGTCAACGGCGGTCTGACGATCTGACGTTGTTGCTGCAGCCGGCGCTCAGCCGGCCAGCAAAGCCTGCAGCATCGTGCGGTCTGGTGATCGCACGATGCCTTTCTCCGTAATCAATACACTGACCAACTCGGCCGGCGTGATGTCAAAAACCGGATTGGCCATGTGAATGTTTTGCGGCGCCCAGCGGCGGTCGCGGTAACCCGCGACTTCATCCAGCGGCCGCTCTTCGATCGGTATCGACTCCCCGTTCGGTGTACCAAGGTCTATGGTGGATAAGGGGCAAGCCACGTAAAACGGAATGCCGTGGCGCTTCGCAAGCACGGCCATCATGTAAGTGCCGATCTTGTTGGCGACATCACCATTGGCTGCAACACGATCCGCGCCGACGATCACTGCGTCAATGTGGCGGTTGCTCATCAGGTGGCCTGCGGCGCTGTCGGCGATCAGCGTGACCGGAATCCCGTCCTGCTGAAGTTCCCAAGCGGTCAGTCGCGCACCCTGGAGAAAAGGCCGGGTTTCATTGGCAATGACTTCAATGCGTTTGCCATGCTCGATCGCGGAGCGGACGACGCCGAGTGCTGTACCATGACCGGCAGTTGCCAGTGCACCGGCATTGCAATGGGTCATCACGCAGGCGGACGACGGCAGCAGGGCTGCGCCATGAGCGCCCAGTGCGCGGTTGATCTGCAGGTCGTCTGCCGTAATCTGATGAGCAGCTGCCAGCAATTGCGCAGCACAGTCCGCACTGCTTTTACCGTTGCAGCCCTCCAGCGTTCTGCGCAACTGTTTTAATGCCCAGACCAGATTCACTGCCGTCGGGCGGCTGCCCGCGAGCAACTCAAATGCCGCATCCATTTCCCGGTCAAATTGATCGCGAGAAGTTCCGCGCAGCTTCCGCGCCTCCAGTGCAATGCCATAGGCGGCCGCACAGCCGATGGCCGGCGCACCACGTACCGCGAGATCGCGGATGGCTTGCGCAGCAGTTACGGCGGAATCACAGCGCAGGTATTCGCAGCGATCGGGCAGCCATCTCTGATCGAGGAGTTCGAGACTGTTGTCCGTCCAGCGCAGGGTGTGGAATGCAGGCATGATGCTCCGTTGTCAGTCTGAATGTTGTACGCGCAAGCGCTGTTCAAAACCGCCATATTCCAGTTCGGCCTGGGCAATGTCCCGTGCCGAGGCTGAACGATAATTGCCATGAGCGCTGGCCCGGCTGATGATGGCGATATCGTGGAGATAGATTTCTGCGGCGACAGCGGCGTAATGCGCGTTGACGCCGAATGCGCAGAGTCCGAAAAAGGGATCCAGCGCGATGCGCGGTGCAGCATCGATGCTGTGCAGCGTGCTGCCAAGCGTCTGTTGCAGATAGCTCCGATAGTGCCGGGCAAAGACTTCGATATCGCCATCGATCAGCGGCAGCCGCTTGGTGTAAATCGCGTGTTGTGGCGTAGGCGGACCCTGCTGCGAAATTTCCGCAATATCGGTGCGACGCGCATAGGCGAGAGTCTGTGGTGTGCTCACCCGGCAAAGGCTCAACGGAAATCCGGCAATGGTTGAAGCGGCTTGCCTCAGGGACTCCGCACGATCAGTACCGGATGCAAAGTCATCCGTTTCCGGCAATGCCCATGCGCCGTGCATTTGCAGCCAGTCTTCCGCGAGATTGACCAAACGCAGCAGGTTTTCATAGGACTCGCGTGCACTGTTGCCAAAAGCCACAACACCATGAAACGCCAGAATCAAACCGATGGTTCTGGTTGTTGCACGGGTCTCAAACACTTGCTTGCAGGCGCGTGCCAGCGCTGCACCGGAATGACGATAAGGCACGACTGGCGCCAGATCGCCAAACACCCCGGCGCAGCGCTCTTCGCAGTTGGCGACATTCGCCACTGCCAGTACCGCATCCGCATGGGCATGTTCAACATAGGCAAACGGCAGAGCAGCATGGAGCAGGGTTTCAATCGAAGGTTTGGCAGACCGGGGCGATAGCTTGCAGGCATCAACCCGGTTCATCAGTTCGGCATCGGGCATACCTGCTTCATTCAGCAGCACTCTCAGCTGCACCAGATCAAGCGCCGTGAAATGCTCCTCCCGGACCGCGCCGAGATCAGCACCAGTGCCTTTGACGTAAAGCGTATCAGCAGTTTTCAGCGAAGTATTGCCGCCGCCGTACAGCACCATCTCCTTGTTGCCACCGATCAGCCTTGAAGTGTAGGCGCGCAATGCGAGCGGTGTAACGCTGATCGCGGCGACGGTGTCATCCCAGAGGTTTTGCATGATCGTTCATGTCGTCCAGACGATCATTATAATCGCGGCATGTCATCACCGACCGGATTCAGCGTAAGGGCTGCCACATGGCAGCGCGATATGGCGCTTCTTCAGAATTTGCGCCGGACCGTGTTCATTCAGGAGCAACAGGTTCCGGAGTCACTGGAATGGGATGAATTCGACGTGGTGTCGCAGCATGCTCTGGCTTTTGATGCACATGGCCAAGCAATCGGCACCGGCCGTTTGCTGCCTGACGGCCATATCGGGCGTATGGCGGTACTTCATGGATGGCGCTCCCGCGGTATCGGCGGGGCAATTCTTGGGTTTCTGGTGGATTGCGCCCGGCGACGAGGTGATACGGTACTGCACCTCAATGCGCAGACGCACGCCATCGGATTCTACGAACGCCATGGTTTTATTGCCCACGGCGAAGAATTTCAGGATGCCGGCATTCCGCACCGGCACATGACACGCAAGCTTTAAGATGCCGCGCGCTGAATCCTGAAGGCGCGAGCATCTTCACCGGAAGGAAGGCCGCCGGGCCCGAATCGTTTCTCATGAAAAAACACGTCGCCGGCGGCATTGATCAGTACCACGGTGGATGTGCGCGTGCCGTAGTGTTCACCACGGATAAAAGGTGGTGACAGTTCTTTTTCGCGCTGACGCGTGATGCCGGTGTCGGGCAACTGCTGATCAGATGCCGCCTGATCATTCAGCAGCAACGGGAACATCACGCCGCTGATGGCATCCGGATCATCAAAATCAGTGGTGGATGATAATGCAGCCGCACCAGATGTGACTTTCGGCCACGGCGTGTTCAGAAGGTGGTTGCTCAGGCCATGTACGCCCGGCGGGATGATCTGCGGCTGCTCGATCCGGTTGGAATAAAAATGCAGTGCGTCCAGATCACCGGCAATCATGCTGTACGGGTTGTATTCTGTATTGCGGCTGGCAGCCAGCCTGAAAAAATCTTCTGCTCTTGATGAACCGGCGAGGAAACCACTGACCAGTTCACCACGGGAACGTAATACGGCCGGTCCGGGCACACCTTCACGGTAATTGGTGATGGCAGCAAAGCGGCCCTCACCATGCAATCCCATCCAGGTGCCGCCTTTTTCGAGATCGCGGCCACCGTAGATTTCGGGCAAATCTTCCCAGAAGGCGGCAGGGGCCGCCGGGCGACTGAAGTGTTCGTCACGATTTGCAGCGACCACCAGCGGGAAGTGGCGATGCGCGCGGAAACTGAACAGGATCAGACACATGAACCTATCCGCTGAAACATTCGGTATGCCTTCCGCTGCCGGCCTGAATAAAATTGGCTATACCGCTGCCGGTCACCGCCTCAGCCAGTTCCCATTCAAAACTCGCTTCATCCGGAACGTTTTCGTAGATCTCCATCCACAGCAGCGGTTCATTTCGTTTTTTCATGACACGCCCCTGCACGCCGGTTTTGCGCTGAACGGCATCGAACAGGTATTCAACGGCCACGGCACAGGCGCCGGTCTTTGCGGGATCAACCCGGTAATAAATATAGTAGGACCAGTTCATGTTCAATCCATCGGGTAAGGAAGTGTTTTCAGAGAAAGTGCAGGGCCTTGCGGGGACCCGCAGTGATAGCTTGTGGTCGCTGAGTTCGAAGTCTGCAGCACGGCCAGCACTTCCTGACTGCCATCGTCCGCATGGGCGGCGGAGACAATCATTCCGGCAGCCTGATCACCGAGTTCAGCGCAGTACAGTTTGTCGCCGGGAGCCGCTGCGGCCACGGAGGCGCGGTACATGCGCTGTTTCAGCCGACCGAGATAGTGAGTGCGGGCAACAATTTCTTGGCCCGGATAACAGCCCTTGGTATAACTCAGGGCGCCGATCAGATCGAGGTTGACCATCTGCGGTACAAATTCTTCCTGCGTTGCGGGCCCGATGAAAGGGATGCCATTGGCAATGTCAGCTGCAAGCCAGGCGCTGCTGTCCGTGGCCAGGTTTGATGCATCCCCGGTCTTGATCGCGAGAAAGCGATTTCCTGGCAGGCGGATGACGGTCACCGCGTCTTCAATCCTGACACCATGAAGCTGCTCCGGCGCTTTACCGCCAAGCACGTCCAATGCTGATGCGGTATCGGAGCCCAGCACTCCGATGCGTGCCACAGTCGTCGTGATGTCTTCGCCTTTGACCTTGGCGCGGAGGATATACATCGACAGGCGCTTGCGCAGTGGCTCGGCAATCGTAGCCGGCAGCAGCATCCGATAACCGTCGGCGTCATGCCACAGTAAAAAGGTCGCGAGGAGGCGGCCCTTTGGTGTGCAATAACCGCCGTATGTGCTTTTACCGGTTTTGAGTCCCTGCACGTCGCAGGTCAGCTGTCCGTGCAAAAAAGTCGTTGCATCCGGCCCCGAGAAGCGCAGCAGCGAAAAATCATCAAGTAATGCGGCAGGCATATTGGTTTAACTGTTCAGCGAGCCCGCGATGATAGCGCCGTTGTGCCACCTTGTAAATTATTCCATTAAAAACAAAGGGTTATTGTTTTTACCTGCAATTGCATTCCGACACTGAATCCGCTGCAATGCCAGCAATGAACAAGCAGAATCCACTACGGGTTGAACTCAAGCCTTCACGCCGGCTTACCGTGCTGCTGGGCGCCGCGCATGGCGGAGCTCTGTTACTTCTGATGACCATACCGTTGCCGTTTTGGATACTCGGTTTGATCGCGGCGCTGCTGCTGTGGAGCGCCGTGCGGACTATTTCACGCCATGCGCAGTGTATCGGTGCACATGCAGTCACTGCACTGGAACTGATTGACCGTGAGCAATTGCAATTTCGCACGGGCGATGGCGTATGGCGTCGCGGTCAGCTGCTGGGCAGCAGCACCATTAACGTGGGGTTTGTCCTGCTGAACATCCGCCCCGATCGCGGTGGCATCCTTCACGTGGTCATTCCCAGCGATGGCATTGGCATGGATGATTTTCGCCATTTGCGGGTCTGGCTGCGCTGGGGGCCGCGACCGGCTGGCGAAGAGGCCGATACGGTTGGTTAACCCTGTCAGTGTTCTTCAGGTGGTTTGACGGCGCGGAACATGCGCAATAGCGTCAGGTCATAAACAATCTTCAACGCACCGCAAATCACCAGCGGCCAGCCGAAAGGACTGGCGACCAGCAGGGCGCCGGCAATCGACGGACTAATCGCACTGGCCAGACTGCGCGGCACAGCCGTCACACTTGCCGCGGCGGGTCTTTCACCCGGGGACACCACCGCCATCACATAGGAAGTCCGCGCTGGCACGTCCATTGATGACAGCGCGCTGCGCAGGAAAAGAAACAGCAGCGCTAACTCCAGCGTCGGCATGAATGGAACCAGGATCAGGAAGAGGTTGGCCGGCAGATGGGTGAACACCATGGTGTTGATCAGGCCGAAGCGGGCTGCAACACGTGCTGCAGCGAGATGCGAAAACGCTGTCAACAATCCGGTCCAGAAAAAGATGTTGCCGGCCGCGGCAACGGACAGATCAAAGCGCTGCAGCAGCCACAGTGCAAGCAGCGACTGAACGGCAAAACCGCCGGCAAAGGAATCAATGCTGAACAGCGCTGCCAGGGTGTAGACAATGCGGCGCGATTTGCCCAGCGGCACCGGCTGTTCATGCGTCGGCGCCTCCAGCGCGGGCGACAGCCTGCGATATAGCAGCAGGCTGGCAATGCCCAGTAATGCATACAGCACAAACATCACACGCACGGTCATCAGGCGCGCGGCGTCGCCGCCTGACGCAAACAGATCGGGCACGCCGGCAGCCTGCGCTCCAACTGCGGCAATCAACGCGCCGATCAAGCTGTAGCGTGCAAACAGCGCTGTGCGGGACTGCGGCGTGGCCGCCCGTGCGAGCAAGGTCTGCTCCAGCGGTGAAAACGGCGTGACGTCGCTCGCAGACGGATTTAGCGTGCCGATTACTGCAATAATCAGCAAAGGCCAGAAGTCAGTAAAAATTGATGCGGTCAGTCCGGTGAGCGCCATCAGCACACTGGCTGCCAGCAATAGATGTCGCGTGGAGTGACGATGCGCGATGAAGCCGATGGCCAGCGTCATCAGCCCCGAACCCAGCAGGGTGGCGGTGACCAGCAACCCGATTTCCAGTGCGCTGTAGCCGAGCAGGGTCAGGTAATAAGGCAGCAGCAGACTGACATATCCGTCGCCAAAGGCGCGCAGGGCGCGTGCCGCAAGCAGCAAACGGGCGTCAGGCAGCGTGCCCGGGGGCAGCAACAACTCTCGAAACGGCGGCATGATCATTGGCAAATAGCGTAACACTGCATGTAGATGTCGGGGGCCGTTGGAGGGCGATACGGCTGCGTTATACTGAATTCATCAGAAAACCACGCGCGCGGAGGATTCATGATTGAGCTGTACAGCTGGGCGACGCCGAACGGCCACAAAATCCACATCATGCTTGAAGAAACCGGACTGCCTTACCGGGTGCATGGCGTGAATATCCGCACGGGTGATCAGTTCAAACCCGATTTTCTGAAAATCAGCCCGAACAACCGCATTCCGGCCATTGTTGATCCGCAGGGACCCGGGGATAAACCGCTGTCGTTATTCGAATCCGGTGCGATCCTTCTTTATCTCGCCTCAAAATCCGGACGCTTCCTTCCTGAGGATGTGGCGCAGCGCTGGTCCTGCATGCAGTGGCTGATGTGGCAGATGGGCGGCGTCGGCCCGATGTTCGGCCAGGCCAATCATTTCCGGCGTTACGCCAAGGACAAGATTGAATACGCGATTGATCGATACACCAGCGAAGCCAACCGGCTGACGCATGTGCTCGACAAGCAACTTGCGCAGTCTAAGTTCGTGGCCTGTGACGAGTACAGCATCGCTGACATGGCGATCTTCCCATGGATGCGCGGTGCCGAAAGCCGCGGCATCGACATGAATGAATACCCCAACGTCAAACGCTGGTTTGATGGCATTCATGCACGCCCCGCAGTGCAGCGCGCGCTGCAGGTCTTGTCTAATGAATCGAATAGCAATCCGGTTGATGACAAGGCGCGCGAAGTGATGTTCGGAAAAACCCAGTTCCAGAAACGCTGAAACCCGGGTAATAGGAATTGATTTCCCGTAACCGTAACGTTGGTCTGTTGTGTGCCACTCAGGCACTGCTGTTCACCAACAACACCATCCTCATTTCGATCAACGGGCTGGCCGGTTACGCGCTGGCCAGCGACAAATCGCTGGCGACACTGCCGGTGACCGCCTATGTGGTGGGTGCTGCGCTGACCACCGTCGCGGTGTCGCAACTGATGCGCCGGGTGGGGCGGGTCAACGGCTTTTCAATCGGAACGCTGATCGGCATTTTCGGCGCGCTGGTCTGCGGTGCGGCGGTATACGCCCACAATTTCTGGATGTTGTGTCTGGGCACGCTGATCATGGGCATGTACAACGCGTCAGGCCAGTATTACCGATTTGCCGCTGCGGATGTTTCCAGCGCTGAATTCAAGAGTAAGGCGATATCCCTGGTAATGGCCGGCGGGCTTGTCGGCGGCATCGTTGGTCCGCAGACCAGCAAAATGACCAAGGATCTGCTATCAGCGGAATTTCTTGGTAGCTACCTCGTGCTGATCGGCTTCTGCTTGTTAGCGCTGATTTTGCAGCGGATGATGGATATTCCGCGATTGACTGATGCCGAGCAGAAAGAGAAGGGACGACCGCTGTCCGTGATTGCCCGGCAGCCTGCATTTATTGTCGCCGTGCTCAGTGGCATGATCGGTTACGGCGTGATGAACCTGCTGATGACAGCGACTCCGCTTGCCATGCGTTCCTGTTCGCACCCGTTCAGTGATGCAGCCTTCGTCATCCAGTGGCACGTGATCGCGATGTTCGCGCCATCCTTTTTTACCGGCTCGCTGATCAAGCGTTTCGGCGTGCGCACCATTCTCTTTACCGGCGTGCTACTGAGCCTGTCCTGCGTGGCCATTGCCCTGAGTGGCGTGGAGGTCATGCATTTCTGGATCGCCCTGATGCTGATTGGCGTTGGCTGGAATTTCATGTATCTGGGCGGAACAACGCTACTGACAGAGACCCATAGCCCGGCCGAAAAAGCCAAGGTGCAGGGCGCCAACGACATGGCAATTTTCATCACCATGGCAATCAGCTCGGCGTCGTCAGGCTGGCTGTTTTCGGCACGCGGCTGGGAAGTCATGAATTACGGCGCAATCCCGTTTTTGCTGATGACCGGGTTGGCTATCCTTTTCCTGAGAGGCGGCAAGCGCCCTGTTACCCCCTGATGCCGGATAGTGGCGTTTTGGGTTAAAATTCAAGGCTACAGGGCAGAGCGGAAACCACAATATTTCGCTTTGCCTTTGTTTTTTTTCATAAAAATCAACGTGTTGCGCAAGAGGAGTCTCAGATGAACCAGCCCGCGACCAAAGCGCAGATTGCGCCGACGATGGACGCACCGGCTTATGTCACGCACGCCAGGCTCAAAGCCTGGGTGGCTGAAGTCGCAAAAATG
>Ga0209358_10001157_pt1 | contig 21543 bp, 24 predicted proteins | sample LauGreFa1BDMLBSN_2_FD_187574 | JGI IMG/M metagenome (GOLD analysis project Ga0209358, IMG submission 187574) | Freshwater lake microbial communities from Lake Michigan, USA - Fa13.BD.MLB.SN (SPAdes) (version 2) | ecosystem: Environmental > Aquatic > Freshwater > Lake | place: Lake Michigan, USA...
GTTTTTCCTCTATTGTTTGTTGTTCAAACATTAAATCTTGTTTATCTTTTTTATTAAACATTTTTGACATAAGCACATTATATACTATCTTTCAATAGTAGTTTTGTCAATTCTAGCTAATTATTGTTTTTCTAATTCTAATACTCTTTTACGGAGATCTTGAATACTTGCAACGGCCAATGCCAATAGATCAAGATGCTTATACATCTCAATTTCTCCGTCGCCATCTTCTTCGTAATTATAAACAGACAGTAAACCGTTAGAAACTTCTTCGACTTCTTCTGCTATAAATCCAATATTAATAGATGATTCTCTTCTTATTCTTTGTTCTTCTGTTTCTGGTTTGCGACTATTAATTTGTGGTTTCCAGGTAAATGTTACTGGCCTTAATGAATCTATAATTGAAATATTATTAAAATCTTGTATATTTTCTTTTAATTCTCTTTTAGAAGAAACTCTAAAAACTTCACCGCCGCTAACACATAAAGTAGTTCCACTACTCGGACTTGTTGAAAGACCGGTAATACGTCTTTGTGAAACAAATTCGTTATAATTAATATACCAAGTTTCACCTGCAATCCACGAGCTGCCAGAGAAGCTTGTATCAACAAGTAAGCCTTGATCACCTCCAGCAAATATATAACATTGTGTCGCACCCCCGGGATCGGCAGTCCCGAGCGCTATTTGGCCTCCATCTATAGGGAGAGAAATTCTCCCACCTACAGTCAAACTAGTTCCACTAATTTCTGAACCAGTTATTGAGGTACCAGTAATATTGACTCCATTAATATTTGCTGCAGTGATCGTTCCAGTTACCAGATCGCCACCAATGCTTCCAGATGTTGCGTTTATTTCTCCACTAATATTTGCGCTTGTTGCCGTTAAAGAGCCATCACTATTTACTTGAAAAGCACCGTTGTTAATATCTATTGAAGTTCCAGAAATAGTTCCACCAGTTATTAAATCTCCAGATATATTTCCTGAGGTAGCATTAATGGTTCCAGTAATGTTTGCATTATTTGCTACTAAACCGCCTTGGGGCGTCACCCTAAATGGCGCACTTGAGAATGTGCTATTTCCTAAATAAATTCCGTTTGAATCAGCTTTAAATATAGAATTACTAGAACCAATAGAAATAGTTCCACCACTTAACTCTCCAGAAAAAGTTCCACCAGCAGCGGAAAGATTGCCCGAAAAAGTTCCACCAGCAGCGGAAAGATTGCCAGTAAAAGTTAAATTTGTTCCATCCCAGTAAAGATATTTTGTAGAACTTCCTACCTTAAATTCTGGAGTTGATATAACACTTCCAGTTGTGTTCGCCTTCCATCTGTTATGTTCGTCTATAAATACTGCACCTGCTTTTACTGTTCCTCGTATCGCAGCTTGGTCAAATTCAGCAAAGCCGTCTCCTCTTATCAGCCATCCGGCAGTGTTTGCCGAGTAGTTGGAAGACCTAATAACTGCCGTATTAGCTGGGGCAGAGTATACAGTTGCGGCACCTGCTTGGGTCAAAACTATTTCATGAGCTCCAATTGTCCCAGCTGTTATTTTTGCAGCAGTTAGGCTTGCTATATATTGATTTGATATAAGAGGATTTTCTTGATCGCTTTGAACTATTGGGGACCAACTACTTGGATTATTGCTGGAATCTATTGTTCTTATTCTTCCAAAATATCTTCTTGTTGTTGAATCTGTGCTATTTGCTACTGCAACTGTAAACACATTTGATCCAGACGTTCCAGAAGAATATATAGTTGCGTTTGTTATTGGAGAAATATTTGGATAAGATCCAGAGACTTGGCTGGCTTCATAAAGCTCATAACCATATGATCTTGCGTCTTTGTCTGATGCGTTGTCAAAAACAAACATCACCTTTTCGAATGAAGAATACAGAGCAAGATTTAGTGGATAATCTGGAATTGTTTGATCTGTTGGAACAGAAAATATTATTGCTTGTGATGGAGCAGAATTTATATTTAAATCTGAGTCTTTTACTCTAGCTGTTAATATGTAGTTTTTTCCGTGGTTTTAAATTTTCTATTTTTCTTCTGACTTTAGCCATTAGACTGTTCCTCCGGAAACTATTCTACCAAATAAATACGGACTAACTTCTTCTTTATCTATTTTCGCATAAATATTGAGCGCGTATGAATAATGGTCAACTTCTATTCTTCCATCTTTAGAAGAAGGATTTCTTTCATAGTCTGCTTTTATTTCAAAAATATAATCTTTATAATATAAATCATCTGTAGAAAATACTAATATATTTTCTTTTTTATTCTCACTAAACAAATCTATTTCTTGTAAATCAACTTCAACAATATCCTGAGGTGTTGCGTCTGATGATAAAGAAATTATTTTTAATTTAAACTTTCCTAAATCAGGGCCCTTGTTACAAAATAACTCAAAAAGAGGACCAGTAAAAGTTCCAATTAATTTTGCTCCAGGATTTTTGCTAGATCCATTTTCCCAATCTGTTTCAACATTTAAATAAGAAAATGAATAAAATGCTGAAGTATTTGAGCTTACATCAAAAGATGTTTCATCAACGTCTGATGATTGTGTTATAAATTCTGCTTGTTCTTCTGAACATGAGATATAGTCTTCATAAACGCCATTGTTTACTTTTTTAATTTTTTTAATATCATCTGTTTTATAGTAAAGACTATACTGGTTTTCAATTTGTATATTTTTTTCATGGTTAATAGCTGCTTGAAAATAAATTCTATTTCCAATAATATGTGATTTAACTGGAATAAAATTATAGTCATCACTTGATCTTGATTCATAAACAACTATATACGAATTTTGTTTTACTTGTTCTTGTAGCGAGGAGCTAATAAATTTGTCTATTGATACATCGGATATATCTACAAATAACCAGTTATCTTTTTCTACATCTTGTTTTAAGATAGGAATATTTATTTTCCTTCTAAGAATAGGATATACATATGAGGTGTCCTGATTGGGTATAGACGGATTAGCCGTCACAGGTAAATATCTAAACCAAGTCATAATTAAATTTGAATAACCTCAATTACGTAATCATAATTTTCATTGAAAATATTGTCATCAATTTCAATATCAATTATAGCATCTGCTGCTGGAACTCCGCCATCCAATATATCCGTAATATATTCAACAATGCTTACAGAAGTAGGTGCTGGTGGTATTGATTCTTGCGCTTCTCTTACTGATCGATAATCTATATCGGTTGATCTAATTCTTTCTGAACCATCTGACCCAGTATGAGTGTGTGTAGACAGGTTTACGCCATCTATTCTTGCGTTATTTTTTACAAAAATATCTCCGTCAATAGTTCCGCCATTTTTTAATAAATATTGAGGATGATGATTTTCCATTAAGTCATCTAAGCTAGAGTGACTTGATACTAGATCACTTTCTGTCCTATATGTTTGGTAAGTTAAATCAAATATCTTAGCGTATTCATCACTTTTTACAGTTTTAATTATTACTGGTTTTGGTTGACCCTTAGAGGATAATTGATATATATAATTTGAGTATGTTCTTTTACTTATTACAAGAGAAAATAATTTTTCTACATTAAAGTTAATGGCATTGCTTCTTTGTATCATATCTGTCAAAATCATTCCAAAGTTTGAGTTAATAATATTTGTTGCAGACAATAACTCTTTTGCCATGAAAGGCAACTCTCTTGACATCGCTGTTGTATAATAATCTAGTTCCATTGAAGAAACTATTTGGTTTTTAAAGTCAATAGATTGAGATAAATATCTTTCATAAAAGATGTCACAATTATCAACATAATCTCGTTTTAAAGATTCTAAAATATTTTTAGTTTCATCATGTAACGCATTTAATTTAATTGAAAAAAACGCTTGGAATTCGACTGCTTGTTTTTTTGTTGTTTTATCCAACTCGGAAGCTGGTATTTGGCCTGGGGACGATATGATTGTCTGCCTAATGTACTGCGTGTGTTGTGACGCCATCTTGGCCCATGAGTCAAATTGTAGTGCGATCTGTTTTTGTGAGTCATCTTCATAATCATCTCCAAACTTTAATAATAAAATATCTTTTATATTTGACGCCTCGTTTAGCATAAATATAAGTAAATTTCGCAAATCAAATAAATATGCAAAAGATGATTGAGAAATTGATTGATGATAATGTTCTATCATTCTTCTAGCACTTGTGGACATAGATCTTTCTGCATACTTATATTCATTGAAAGAGATATAATCCGGTGCATTTTTTTCTGTAGAATTATATTTTAATAATTCTTTCCATAATTTTCTATGTGATTCTTCTAAAGAAATGTTTATTGATGGATTTATGTAAATATTTAATAATAATTTTTCTAAAGTTAATTTAGTTTGATTTAAAAAGTTATAAGTTTGCATTATTTGATTTCTACACCCTTCTAAGGGTATAAAATAATCCGGCCTAAGGGCGTACTCAAATTTTCCTGGGATATTTCCAGTCTTGCTTGCGTTTATAGTTTCTTGTGGCGTTCTTTGTTCAAAAAAAGAAACGTCAGCTTTTTCCGATGAATAAAAATTATTTGAACCATTTACATTTTGTTCTATATTATTAATTGACATAAGTTAACCTAAAATATTTTTCTTTTTAGTTTTGGTTTTCCGGCCATTCTTCCAATTCTAGATGCCATAAGAGCATCTGCCCTACCAACCGATGGTGTATGCTTTGACTCTACACTGTCCTCAGAAGTACTCGGTTTCGGCATATAGAATGTGTTAGAAAACGATTGAGTTTTTGTTGTGTAATTTGATTTCATAAGATCACCATAATTTTGAGTTATAGCCAAAAGAGCTAGCATGAGAGCGTCATGCGCGTGATCCATTGCTGATCCACTTGCTTCAAAAACTGGTCTTCCTGTTTGAGTGGTTCTTACAACTATATAAGATATTAATTGTAAATAAAGTTCTTCATCTGTTTCTGAAAAAAGAATTTTTTCTTTTTCTAAATATTGCCTCAAGTTGTCAACCATAAATGGTTTCATTTCTTTTTTAACTGGAAGATGAGTATAGGGATCTTTTACTTCTATTGTTTCGGCAAAAGAAACACCCTTTACTCTTTCTCTTAGTTTTGTTTGAGGATTTTCTACTCCAGCTTTATGTAGAAGTTCTACTTGAACTTCACCAAAACCTCTGTCTACATAAATATGTCTAGGTTCGAATATTTTATTTAATTCCATTATTCTATCTACAGCTTTAGTTAAAGTATATTCTGAACGAGGTATTTCTTCTCTATAACAAACTCTTGTTCTTCCTCTAAATCTCTCGTCTTCATAGTTGTCATTGCATGCTTCAACTATAACAATATTTGTTCCAGCTCCATATTTATCCCAGTCAACACCTATGGTAAAAAATGATCTAGCCGAAGTAACTTCGGGGTTGTATTTCCAACCTGGATTAACGAATGCCGTGTCAACATATTTTCTTGGGTATACGCCTTCTGAGTCTTCGCCCCAGTCAGCTTCTATTTCGTGACGATAACCCATTTCTGTATATTGTTCTCTAAACTCATCTTCTTGTTCTTTAGAGAAATAAGGGTTGCAATATGATGGAAACCAAAACTCTTTAAATCTTTCGGACCTACACCATTCCCAAAATTTTTCTCTTCTACCAGTTGGAGTAGAAGCGCCAATCATCATCTTGTCAGGTTGATCTTCTGCGGTTTTCTGCAACATCGCGTACAATGCATCTAGGTCGTCAGTATGCATGTAATCCATTTCGTCCAACACAATCACGTGTGCTTCCTGACCACGAGCTACGTCTGACTTTCCACCCGAACGCATACCAGATGTAAAGAATCTAATAGTTGAGCCATTAGAGAATTCCATCATAAATTGAGGGCTGCTAACTTTTCTTGTTATCGAATTCATAACAACTTCGTTCTTGCCGGCTATTCTTCCGATCTCCTGATAGATGAGTTCTACCTGCGTTTTCATTGGGGCAATAACAAGACATCTTCCGTCTTTGTGTGTATAGCTATAATGTAAAAGTGTTATAGCTAGTGTAAAAGTTTTTCCTAAACGACGACCAGCTCTTAATACTTTTCTTAATGATGGGTCTCTTAGTATTAATATTTGATAAACTCTAGGTTGAACTTGTAAAAAGTTTTTTGCCCAAACAACAGGATCTTTAGCTATGTGCATTTGCCTTTGTTGTTCTGCCGATATCCCAAGATCCAGAAGTTCTCTATCCATCTCGAATGGTTCGTCAATCAAGAGGGATAGTTCTTTATTGGTTAAAGGTTTATTTGTTACCGGTGTCCCGTCGGCCCAGTTAATATGTTGTAGTTTATTTTCAAAAACCCATTCAATTCTATTAACCTGTTTAAACAATTCTATATCTTGATCTTTAATTAATTCTAAAAGATCTTCTCTAGAAAGTTTTTCTAATTTTTTTCTAAACTCTTTAGCTTTATGATCCATGATTATCCAAAATGAGATGCCATCATTGCAGCTTCTGATCCTAGCACGCTTCTTGCATTTAGCCTAGAATTTTGAATAGCCATGACGCCTCTTGCTCTTGATGTTGCAGCTGCTTCCGTATCTTTGTAGCCCATTCCAAACATTGGTTTATTAATTGAACCTTGAAGAGATTTGTTTGCATCGCGAGCTAGGTTTATTCCACTCTTAATTACTTCTCCACCCATTTTTCCTAAGTCATATACAAAAGATGCTGCTGCGACAAATTGTAAACCAGGTATTGCTAATGCAGCGGCTCTTGCTCCAAGTACTTTAGCTCCACCTGAAGTTCCAAGGGTTTTAAGAATTTGTGTACTTGAAAGTTTTTTAAAAACTCCACCTTCAAGAACTGTTTGCGCAGATGTTTTAATTCCAATTTTAGCAAAAGCTTCATCTAAATGAGATACAGCTCTTAGTGCACCCTTTTCAGCTACTTCAGACAAACCAGCTGATCTAGCAAAACCTTGTGCTCCTCTAAAATAACCACCAAGATATTGTGTTCCCTTACCGGCCATAGATGATACGAGCAAGTTTCCAGCAACACCTTTTGCTCCTGATCCACCAGCCCTAAGACTTGACATTGCTGTATTATAAACAGACGGAGTAACATTATTCATACTAGCGAGCATTGGTATTGTTGTGAGTCTAGATTCCAGCATTGTTGGATTATTCATCGTGGCTAGTCTTTGTATTCTTTTTCCAAAATCATCAAGGTTTCCAGGGCCACGTAAATCCATTCTTCTCCCAGCCGACACTGCAGCAAAAAGTCCTGGTCCTAATGCAGCTTCTCCAGCACCTATTCCAGCTGCATTTCTTAGTGCACCCATCCCAAATTTTTCTGTTTTATTAAACAACCTATGACCCTGCGCATAGGTGTACAAACTATTTCCTTCAGCTGCACCAAAAACACTCAATGAGTGAAAACGACTAAGATTTCTTGGTCTATAAAATGCATTATTGACTCTTGATGTTTTGGCAAATGCCATTTTCCCACTAGCACCTGCAACTTGGTCTGCTGTTTGAGTTGCGGTTGCTGCAAATCTTCTATTTCCAAATAAGAATGATTTTCTTGTTGCGGGAGTGGGTTCAAGAGAACCATTTTGAAATACCTGATAACTTGCTCGTCTTGTAGCTCTTCTTGAAGCATCGTCAAAGTAGCCTCCACGCATAAGCGTATTGGCACCCCTTCTTGAGCTCATGCCAAGGGATGCTGTTATTCCAGGGGCAGCTCCCATCATCCTCATCGCCAATGATTCATTGGCCTGTGGATTCATTTGGTCTTCAAATTGTCCAGTCAATGGATTAATTGCCATTAATATCCGCCTCTTGCGTTGTGCATTCCTAGGACTATGTCTCCCGATGCATTTAATTCAGTTGCCAATTGCCTTGATCTTGCATGAGGACTTTGAGAATAAAAGTCTTGATTATTTTGTATTCTTCTGCGCGTATACTCAAGCGGGGCTATAGCCCCCATCGCTGCTCCAGCTATTGCTCCCACTGCTCCGTATTTTTTACCAGCAACTCCAATACCACCTGCTATACCACCTATTAAACCACCAATCGCAGTTGATGCAACTTGTGTTCTTGCTGTAGGGGTTGCTGGATTGACCTTCATATAATCCATTGGGGCAGATGCTTTCATTAATCCACCAACTGGGCCACCAAGAATTGATCCAGCCAAAAATCTTCCTGACAATTCTGTTCCCAAAAATGCCCTGTCTGCGTCGGGAGAACCAAAAGCAGCTTCCATCATCCCTTCTTTGGCGGCCTTGCCTGCAGAGTTCATTGCACCCAAGCCAAATAGAGCTCCAAACCCAACTGCTGCACCTACTTTTATCATTTAACTATCCTCCGAATAAATGATTATTTTTATCATTTCCCATTTTATGATGATTTATCTTATTTCTATCTAAGTTGCCAACAACGCCGGCTGTTACTAAAGGATCTCTTCTATATGAGTTAATAGTACTGCTAACTGGATTAGATTGATTCATCATTTGTCCAGTTGGCATTCTAGTTGGTTGTTGTTCAATTGTTTCATCATACAAAGAATGCTCTCTATATTTTTTAGAGGCCATATAACCCAACCCAACAGCACCTAGGGCCAATCCTGCTACGCCCATTTTTGTTTTATTGTTAATATAAAATTCAAGCATTTTGTTTGGATTTTGACCAAGCTTAGCTCTTCTTATTTGATTTCTTGCTTTTGTTGCGTTGTTGCCTTGAGACAGAATGTCCGCTGAATCATTCATAAAATTTATGATTTGGCCTTTTGCTGTCCTTAGTGCGTCTTCAATCCCTGCACCCTGTGCAACATTTCTGTCTACAGACGGAGCAGTCCTTAATACATCTCCAATAGTGTCTATTATTGGACTTCTCATTTGATTTATGAAGACGTCGTTTGCCGCGTCGGTTCCGGCTCTTTTTAAACCGAAATATGCTTGATCTGCTGCTTCACCTTCTAGATTGGCTATTCCAACTCTGCCTGACATTAATCTTTCTGTGAATTGATCAATTAAATCATCTTTTGTTAAATTTGATGCTGTTCGTACCCCATTCATATCATTATTAAATGTTGCAAGCTGCTCTAAAATATCAGCTTCAAATCCAAGTTTTTCTGCATTAGCTCCAGAAGCCTCTTTTGCTAAATCAAATAAACTTGAAACCAAACTTCTTGCTTCTGTTTTTTTAGTTCCTCCTGCTAAATGGAACATTGCGTTCATTACATTATCTGCATTAGTTCTTGTTGCATAGGATAAACTAACTTCACCAGTCTTAAATAGATTAGTTGCTCCTGCCCCCGCTGCGCTTTCTGCTGCTTTTTCTATTACAGAAAGCGGCATGAAAATGTTTTGTTTTAGAGTTGAGTCTGTTGCAAGTCCGCCGAACACATCAAACTCTCTTACACCCTTAAAGTGGCTAACACCAAATTCAGCCATAATATCACCGTGATCGGCGTATTTCATCGCTTCCATTGTGCCGTTGGCTAAAGCTGCGGCTTTTGCCCTTTCTATATACGGAGCTGATGCCTCTGCCATTATGGTGCTAAAAACTCTACTTCTAACATCTAAAAATGCGTATGGATCTGCGGCCTTTTGTGCAGTTGTTGCAAACTCATCGAGTGCACCAGGTGCTCTAGCCGTATAATCTTCAAGTCCAACGCTAAAGTATCCCCCAACAGGAGAACCACCTCTTGCGATTCTAAGTGCATCTGATGTAGTTTCTGGGTCGGAACCAAACAACTTATAAGTCTTACCCAATCTTGCCATTAAGCTTGTTTCATCTGCAGATTTTGCAACTGCACCAAGAGTTTTTTGTAAGTTTGTTATTTCATCTATTTGGTGAGCTTGAGTATAATTTATACCTAAATCTATTATATTTAAATCTGATTTGTTTACCGTTATTGCTGGAGCATTAGCTCCATACTGAGCTAAAAATCCTGGGGTTTGCACAGCCCCAGATCTTGCGTCCATTAAATTTGTTCTTATTATATCTTGAGCTTCAAGTTGATTTACATCAGATATAGTTTGACCTACTGCAAATCTATACTTACCCTCTTCAGTGTCAAACTGAAGTAGCCCGGATTGACCACCCATATCTGTGCGAAGTTTTACTCCCTTCATTCCACTTTCGGTTAGAGTTGATTGAAAAACTTGTTCAGATAGATTTGAAACACTTGCTATATTTGTTGTTGGAGTAACAGCTGCAGAACCTAATATTTTTCTTTGTGCGCCTTTGACTAAGTCTGAATATTGAGCTCTATCTGCAGATTCTACTACATCTAATTTTTTAGACATTTGATATTTTGCAACATAGCTTTGCAAGAAGGAGTCAGTATCAGCGATGTGAGTACCGCCATAAATTTTTTCAAATAACTCTCTAGCTCCAGCTTCTCCGTTTATCAAATCTTCTTCAAGCAATTGAAGTAGATTTGTATTTGCAGCAATAGCTTCAACAGAAGATGTCCCAGTTGAACCACCAAAATGTATTTTTGCCATAAAATCATCTGAATATAATAAATCTCTAAATCTAGATAATTCTTGCGCGTCTGATCCAACAGTTCGTCCAGCTAGTTTTGCATTTACCTTATCATTTAAATATGCCCTAGTATACTGAAGTGTGTCAACTACGAAATCTTCATCTTTAGCCATTCTCTCTGTAAACATTTGAACTGCTTTTTGTGCACCTTCGTGTTTATCATATCCTGCCATTTGTTGCATTGTGCTAAATAATGCATTTATGTCAAAGTATATGTTGTGACCAGCGACTCGGTCTGCCTCCATCAGTTTATTAATAAATTTTGAAGATTCATCTAGAAACCCCGAGCCATCTACGCCGTGTGAAATTGCTCTTGTATTACCCTGTAAAAATTCTGACATAGACCTTGAAGCGCCGTTGGCTGTAGCAACATTTAATCCACCCATTTGTTTTGATGCGTAAGAAAGGTTAAAGTCTGGAAGTACACTAATTTTTCCACTTGCTGTCATCTCTGCAATGGCCATTGATCTAGTCTGTGCGCCTTCAAAAATACCAGCTGTTTCAACGTCAAATGTATAAACTTTTTTCCCATCTAACAAAGACGCTAAATCTTTTTGGCTTCCCTGTTTTACGGTTCTTAAACCTGCAATATTTCCCATTCCAACATTAAATGCTTCTAGTCCAACTTTATCTGGATTAACATTCAATAGAACACTATTCAAAAGCATTGCTGCTGGATTTCCTGAACTGGTGTCAACTTGATATCTAAAAAGTTGTCTATATAAGTTTGCTGATGGTAAATTTATATTAGGAAGGCCGGCTTCTTTCATTAATTGCGGAAGCCTTAATATATCATTTATATAAGTCTGTCTTAATCGTTCTTTTGCTGTTTTATTCAGAATAGTTAAATCTATTTTTCCTTGACTTCTTAATATTTCTAAGTTGGCTCTTCCTGCGGCCCTTGGATCTAATTCAGTTTCTAAAACTCTTAGATAATTTTTTTGAAACCCTTCATATCTAGCTATAAATTCATCTGATGTTCCATATACTTTATCTAAAACTGCTTTATCTATTATTTTACTAGCAACCCCTTTGTTATCTCTTGGAAGCTTTAAACCACCCTTAACGAATCTTCCAACTCCAGTCGTAAAATAATTATCATCTATTTTCATTTTGCTCTTCTGGAATTTCTACTATAGTTTGAGCTTCAATATATTCATCAAGCTCATAAGTGCCAAGTTTTTGTTTTAATAATTTTTCTTTTTGGATTTCAATTGCTTGAACTTTATACAAAATATCAGATATTGCTTGAGCACTATCGATCTGCATTTGTCCAGCTTTTGCTTTTGCTTCTCTAGTGGCTAACAATTGATTTCTTAAATCTTTTCTTCTTTTATGAAGCTTATCTTCTAACTCTACAGCTAAGTGTAATTCTTTTCTAAGAATTGGTTCCCCACTTTCATCAATTCCAATAATATTTTCTTGAATAAAATGTTCTTTTGCTAACAGTTTTGTTTTTCTTAAGTATTGAACTTCTTGATCAACTAAGTCTCTTATCATGGAAACTTCAACTAAATTATCATAATGAACTTCAAGTTGGTCCATATATTCAGCTGTGAATTGAGAAACGATAGACATTTCAATTGGACATGGCTTTCCTTTTGGTGCAAGATTTTCTTTAAGTAGCGGGCATGTTTCAGCAAAAATACATTTAGTCGCTTCGCAGTTCATTGGTATTGAAGAAAACATTGATGTTCTTGTTTTCTGTGGACGTACGAGTTCTACAACTCTATCCTTTTCTTCTTCGGTCCAATTTTCTGGAAAGAATAAATCTGGTCTTAGTGATTCAAATTCTTTAATAAAACTTTTTTTTTGATTTATGTTTTCTAATTCACCCATTAAAATGTATCCATTCTGAGCTATAAAAGCTATTATTTTTAAAAGTCTCTATCACCAAACTGTTACAATACTGACAAAGATATTCATTTTTTATAATTATATCAGATTCTTTATCATCTATAAATTGCTCTTTATATATAAGGCCCATGGTGCTATTACACCTCGGGCAGAGCATTTTACATCTCTTCCAAAAGCTTCATTAAACCCTTTTGTAATTTAACCTGAAGTTCTGCGTCGTGTGTGGCGTTGACAAATGTGCTTACTTCCCTCATCTCGTCTGGAGATAAATAAGAAGATATTTTATATCTTGATCCCTTGCATATGTCGCAATAAATTTCTTTTTGACCCAGATAACATTCACATTTCTCAATAATATCAAAATGCTCTAATGCACTAGCTACATCTAGCCATTTATTCTTGAATAACTTTTTTGTCTGCTCTTTATAAGCCCTAAGCTTTTGGGCATCGTTTGACAGAAGTGTTCCCATGTCTAAAGAATGTTTCATTAGTTCATTTATGCTTTTATACAAAAAATTAGCTAACTGAAAATCTCCATTTTTATCTGTATAATTCTTCCAATCATCCATCACATATCACATCTTTCCTATATAAAATATTAAGCGTATCTTCCTGATCCCCTAGGCCCCTTATAACCACCTCTGGAACCATCTCTATTTCTCATCATACCAACACCACCGAGCAATGCTCCACCCGTAAGAACTCTTCTTCCAACTTGTGATTGTCTTTGTGTAACTGCATTAGACATAGCCCTAGACGCAGAATTACTGCTTGTTCTAGTGCCCTTAGCTGCTATTCCGTATTTTGCCCTATTAGCAAGCACGTGCCTCTTTGCGGCAGTGTTGTTGCTGAAAAGAGAGCCAACACCTCTTGTTACATTTGATTTAATTCCCATAATTAATACCCGTACATTCCAGTCGGTCTTCCAGGAGTTCTTTTACCTGTTCCGCTTCCTCTTCTTTTCGAAAGTCCAGACATCCCAGCGGCTCCACCAACAACCATGCCTGACCTTATTTTGCCTGACCTTGCCAATTGTGCGGTTGTGGGCGTTGAAGTAGATTTGCGACCAATTGCTCCTACTGCACCGAAGAAACCATGTGCCTGTCTATTCGCACCAAATGTTTTTCTTGCTGCGGCTCCTGCTGCCATTCCTTGTTTAAACATTTAAAAATATCCTACTTTGCTAGTTTAGTTTTTTTAGATGGTTTAATTAAATTAAAACTAAATTTATCTTCGTTGTAATCAATATTGAAAATAGTACCTTTAGGTAGAGTATTTTGAACTATTATCCTAGATAGTTCAGTCTCTATTTGATCTCTTCGTATTTGCGCCAAACCTCTTGCGCCTTTTACTGAATCTATACCCTTGTCAATCAAAGCATTGATTACATTGCTATTATATTCTGCTGAAAAACCTTTTTTAATTAATTTGTTTAAAACCACTCTCATTTCTAGTTCTGCTATTTTTTCACAATCCTGTCTTGACAAATGATTAAAAACTATTATCTTATCTAATCTATTAATCATTTCTGGCTTAAAATATTTTCTTATTGCATCCATTGTATGTTTTTCTACAATATGTTTAGGTGGTAGTGCGGTTGTAGAATTAAGATAATGAACATTTTTATTAAAACCAGTTCCACTTCCAATTAAATGATCCACAGTTTTATCGTTTCCTAAATTTGTTGTAAGAATAATAATTGTTCCTCTAAAGTCAACTTTATTTCCTTTTGCGTCTGTTACAACGCCTTCGTCAAATATTGTCAAAAATGTATTCCAAATATCAGGATGAGCTTTTTCGACCTCGTCAATAAGAACTACTGAATTAGGATTCTTTTGAATTTGATTAACCAACTGCCCACCTTCATCATGACCAACATATCCTGGTGGAGAACCAATCAATTTAGCACCTTCGTGTTTTTGTTGATACTCGCCACAATCAATTCTTACCATTGGCGTATCTGGATTAAATAAAAAATCATGCAGTGTTTTTGCAAGATGTGTTTTGCCAACTCCAGATGAACCAGATAATAAGAATACGCCTAATGGCCTATTAACATCATTCATGTCAGCTTGGGATCTCAATAGTGCCTGACACACCGCCTGTATAGCTTCATCTTGGCCAATAATATTATTCTTTAAATAATGCTCTAAAGAAATAAACTTTTGTTTTGAAACTTTCTTTATTTGTTTTTGCTTATCTCCCTTGCCCGAAGGTTTTTCTCTGTATCTTGATATTATATTTTTTATTTCATCAAAATTCTTATCAAGCTCAATTTCTGGTTCCAATGGCGATGATGCATATGCAATTGAAATCCAGTAATCTATATCCAAACCGGGGTTAAGCATTACGCATCCGGTATATAGTGCTTCTATACATCTTTCAGCATTGGACCTAGTCATCATTCCAAGTGCGGCTGAGATATCTGTTTTTAGGTTAAAAATAACATGTTGAAGAATTTTTCTTCTTCTGTCTTTTTCTGTCTTTGCTGTTATTTGAGAAACGAATTGATCAATTTCTTCTGGTTCCAAGACTTTGTATTTTACATATACATTTAAATCTGGAACGTATATTTGATATATCTTCATACGTTCTCCCAACCATTTTTAAAAATAAAGATTCTATATATACTATATATTATAATAATATATATATATAGTAATAATATATATATAGATAGATATATAGGGGTAGGGGGTAGGGGGTAAATTTCCAGTTTACTAAACTTTTTATGCTTTGTCAAATTCACTTTGAATATTTTTCAACCGAAGGACAATCTTCAATGCATGGTCCGCAAAAAGACCAAAATCTTACTAAATCATCAACAGTATTAATTTTTTTTTCAAGTAAAAACTTTGCTCGATAAAAATCTTCTTTTTTTGTCATATTGTGTCGCATTGGTATTCCGTTCTATGTATACTTGTCTGCACCAATTATACCATTCATCAAAGACAGGAGAGCATATGGAAAACACCTTAATAGATTATAAGAAAGAAATTAATGAAAAAATTGTATATCTTAAAAAACTAGTTCAGTTAAAAGAAAAACTTCGTTTTGTGCAACTTGGCGCAGATGTCCAATCTAGGGTAGAATATAAGTACATGGAAAAGCAGGTTGATAAAAAGATTGCTGAAACAAAAAATCTAGCTAATGAACTAATGCTTAAACACAAAAAAGATCAAAAAGGACAATAAAAAACAATGGCGAATGAATCGAAGGGGCTAGAGCTAGCAATAGCACAACTTGAAAGACAATTCGGAACAGGCTCTATTATGAAGCTTGGTAATTTTACAACCGAACCTTGGCCATCGGTTCCAACTGGTGCTCCGACTCTAGACAGAATTTTGGGTAATGGCGGTTTACCTCGCGGCAGAATAGTAGAAATATATGGTCCAGAATCATCTGGTAAATCGACTGTAGCTTTATCGGTTATTGCTGAAGCACAGAAGCTTGGTTTAAAATGTGCATATATAGATGCAGAACATGCACTAGATCCAATATACATGCAGTCTCTTGGGGTAGATCTTGATGCATTACTTTTATCCCAGCCCGACTATGGCGAACAAGCACTAGAAATTGTAGACAAGTTAGTTAGAACAGGTGAAATCGGAGTAATCGTTATAGATTCAGTTGCCGCTCTTATTCCTAAAGCAGAGCTGGAGGGAGAGATGGAAGCCTCTCAAATGGGTCTACAAGCTCGTCTAATGGCCAAAGCGATGAGAAAGCTAGTTGCACTAGCCTCAGAAAATAAAACGCTCCTATTGTTCATAAATCAACTTAGAAGTAAGATTGGTATTATGTTTGGAAACCCGGAAACAACTCCAGGTGGAATGGCTCTAAAGTACGCGGCTTCCGTAAGAATAGATCTTCGCAAGAAAGAAGACATTAAAGATAAAGAAGGTGTATCTATTGGGATCAAGGTAAAAGCTAAAGTTATTAAAAATAAGATGGCGCCTCCATTAAAAATGGTAGAATTTGATATCCTTTATGGCAAGGGAGTTGACCAGTACGGATGCCTATTTGACATAGGTATTGAAAAACAAATCTTTACACAAAAAGGTGCATGGGTTTACTATAAAGATGAGAACTTTGCTCAAGGTAGAGACAACGCAATTGAGAAACTTAAATCAAGAGAAGATATAATTGATCAAATAAGATTATGAGTGAAATACTGAATCCATCTGTTTGCGCGGATTGTTCTTTTCCGCCCAACTTTGCCGTCAATTGCATTTCAAAAAAAACAGACGAAGTTCAAGTTTTTACAATTAAATGTAGAGATTGTGGAGATGAGTGGAAGGAACAATTAAATTAATATGACTATGTTTCAAGAGTCTTTTAGAAAAAATCCAAATATAGAGCAGATTGCGCCAAAACTTTTTATTTATAGAAATTTTATAAATGGTGATTTATTAGAAAAAATAAATGCTATTTTAGCAAAGCAAATAGACACCCCCTCAGTTGAGCACAATGTTGACTGGTATAACGATAGATTCACAACTCTTATTCCAGAAATGCACGAAGTCTGGGAACTTGCTTCTGAATTAATTTACCCAGAACTGGCGATGCACCCGCAACTTTGCCTATTGAGGGCTAAAGTTGGAGATGATGGGATGTATCATCATGCTGATGCACCTGGTCAACCACACGAAGACTGTGGACCAATTTGTGGCACTTGTGAGATAGCAAAAAGCGTTTTGATATCTCCAGACAGATGGGATACTTGCTGTAGACTTCACTATGGATTGATAGTGTATTTTGGTGACTTTGAGGGTGGAGAAGTATATTATCCAAATTTTAATTCAAAAGCAGAGTATATTGGTAATTTTACTTCATTTGAAAATGATGATGAACTGCGCGTTAAACCAAATAACGGAGATTTGATAATTCACGGTTCGCATAAAGATTATTGTCATGGAACAAAAGAAATTACAAGTGGAGTAAGATTTGCTTTTTCTAACTTTGTAATACCAGCACATACTAATCCTGGAACTTTTTATAATTATAAAACAAAAGAATATTATGATCAAATAGAATTTATAAAACAAGACCCAGATAATAGATGGTCAACTTGGTTCCAAACTGTTAATGGATACATTTGGGAAGAACCACCAGCAGTATTAGAAGATAAGAAAAATGGCGTAACGGGAATTAGATATAGGGATCTATAATATTTTTTATGTTATATTATTGTATTAATTTATTTTATTTAAAAAAGTTTTAAATCTATGAGACTACATTGGATGAGCGTTCATGACGAAAATAGTTTAGATGGTTTAAGAAAAAATTCAAAAATATTAAATGAATGCAATTATTATTCAAATTTATTAGTTTATCATTCAACGAATAATGATTATTGGATAAAGTGCGCAAATGTTTTAGATTTAAGTCATAGATTTAAATACCTTTTTGCCATAAGAACTTATGCTATAAGTCCAGAATATTTTGTAATGATGTATAGGGCTTTTAATGAAATTCAAAAAAATAGAATAATGTTTAATATAGTTGCTGGTGACATACACGATAACGAAACATCCGTAGATAACATTCTTTTGGTCAAAGAAAATTTTGACACTGTAGAAAAAAGGGTAGAGTACACAAATTTATGGATTCAAAAAGTTTTATCTTTACTTAATGACGAAGAAATCCCAGAAATTGTTATGTCTGGAATGTCAGAAAAAACCCTGACCTCTGCTGCTCGCTTTGCAGATTATAATCTGTGTATGGTAAATACTTATCTTGATAACCCAAAAGCCTTTAGCGGCAATAAAAACAAAATGGTTTGCGCTGCCTTAGTGATAAGACAAAACTATGAAGACGCAGAAGAAATCGTTAATCAAATCGAACAAAAGCACCAAAAAGCGTGGACTATTTTTGGAACAGAAAAACAAGTTATAAAAAGAATAAAATATTTAGAGAGTATTGGCGTTACGGATTTAATGATAAGAACTCATAGAAATGATGATCAATTCAACCTAATACACAACCTAGCAAAAAACAACAATGGAGTAATTTAATAAAATGAAAAAAATATACCTAATTGGAGACTGTCATTTATCTAGAGTTTCTGAACATTATGAAGAAGATAATAACCAAGTTGACATGACTTTTTGGGGCAAAGCTGCAAAGAAAATTTGGGATCTAGATTTTGAAGAAATGTATAAAGAAGATGAATTGTCTTCGGGAAAAGAAGAGCAGAAATTTCAAAATGACGGTGTTATTCCATTTTCTAAAATAAAAGATGATGGGATATTATTTTCTTGGTTTGGATATGTAGATATAAGAACATTCTTATCAGCATACGGCAATGCAGATGTGGTAGCCTATAAGTACATAAAACAACTTACAGGTACATTTAAAAATTCTAATATAGTTATAATAGAACCACTTCCTCAGTTTACTGAGATGTTATTAAAATATGAAGGAATCAGTCCCCACTATACCTATGAACAAAGACTATATCAAAATTCTGATTTCCTAGAGTCTTTACACGTTTACGCAAAAGAAGCAGGGATAAAAAATTTCATTCTTCAGTCAGAGATACTTGATTGCCTAGGTGTATCTGAGTTAACTCCTGAAATGACACATGATAAAGCGCCTCATCCAGTAGATGGCCTTCAAGACAAATATAATAAAAAAATATTAGATCTATTTATAAAAAAGGCATTAGAATTATAAATGATTAAGTTAACTAAAGATATTTTATTATTTATAAATTTATTTGAAGATTTAGATAAAATATTTTTAAATTTAAAAAAGCTAGATTGGACTATGTGGGGTCGAAACAATAATGATCCCAATTACAGAATTGGCGAAATAGGCATTATAGACAATAACGAGTATTTATCTACTCAGATAAAATCCGCTACCCAAAAATGCCTAGATGATTATATGTTAGAGTTAGGTATAGATAATAATTTATATTATCATGACCAATATGGTCTATATGTAAGAAAATGGGATTTTCCAATTGCCGGCATGAGTGCTCATAGAGATTACACTTATGATGATCAGGGTGGAATTAAAAAAGTTGAATATACGATATGTGGTTATCTTAATGATGACTATGAAGGTGGATTAATAGAATTCCCGGAACACGATCTCTCGATTAAACCGCCGGCTGGATCCGCAATTGTTTTTAACTCAAATGAATTACATCTGGTAACAGACGTAAAAGATAAACATAGATACATGTGGTCTTGCTTTGTTTATAAGAAGTAATTTGCTCATGCTAATCCTTTGATCCCCCGCCCCAAATCCGCGGCGAATTATTTTTTTTTATTTTTAATAATATTAGTTATTATGATACTATAAGAGAATGGAAGAAAAATACATATGGATACTTTTAGGGCTTATATTTGGGGTTACTATTAGATTTATGAATGAACACATCTTTAGGAAGATTCTATCCTTCTTTATGACCTCTAGGGATCCGCACTATGACGAGTCTGGCCTCTGTTCATTTGCAGTTGGCGAATCCGAAGAATTGACCAAGTTTATTACCATTCATGGCGACGCAAAAGGTAATCTTATATTTTCTGCTTTTGAACCCGAAGAATGGGAGATGATGGTTGGTATGTGTGAAATTACTGGTAAAGATATCGCTCAATTCATTGAAGAGATCCAAGAGGATAATAAATCAAGAATGCTCGTAGTGGATCCAACGAAATTTACAGATGATGATGAGGATCCATTCGGAATGTTTTAGTAAGATATATAAACATATATAAAAAAAGACCCCTATCCATTACGGAGAAGGGTCTTTTTAATTTATATAGGTTTTTAGAAGTCTGAGCTATATTCGTAGTTATCCATATCATAATTATCGTAATTTACTCCAACTTGGGCTGAAGCACCATAATAAGTCTTAACGCTAAGAGCATCCTCAAATTCATCTTCAACCCACTCTAGACAATCTGGACAACGTAGATTATTATCATACATTCCCTCTGATACCACTATCTCTGATGAACAGTATGGGCAATCTATAAAGCTTGACATATTCTTATCTTTCCCTTCGCCTATTAGGCATTGTTGTTATGGATGTTTATTCTTCTTATTATATAACAGCTCAATCATAATACACATTTGTGTTAATCAAAACAACTCCTGATCAAACTTTTTTTCTGCGGGCCAATTCTTATACTCAACCTGTATAAACATATATAAAATTCATATAGGCCTAAAAAAATAGGAAAAAATATAAGGGGGTAATAGTGAGTATATGTTGTGCTTCAGAAGTTTTAACGAGGCCACCCCGGTATGGGGGTACGTGTACTTAAACAACAACAATAATAATATGATCCTTAAAGGAGGACTCATGCAATCATCAATACAAACATACACATACACAACTAATAAGAATGGAAAGATAGTTGTTACGCAAGGTAATTCGCGTACATCAGTATCTTTCTTTGATAAAGATGGCAATATGGCATTGAGCGATATTAACATCATTAGTTGGAGCACTAAGAACTATATGTTCACATGTGTTGAGGGTACCACTGGTAAGGTATACGCAATGCCATACAACAGTAATATCCGCCCAATCATCAGCTGCTAATACAGCTACATAATACACCCACATAAGAAGGCCCTCTATACAGTGCATACCCGCTGTATAGGGGGTCTTCTTTTTATGGCTAGGTATAAGACATCTAGCTACGTCTAATTGGATCGACGTTAAATGTCCATGATCCCAGCGTGCAGTAGCTGGAGTAGATAGTAGTCCGACTGCTGGAGACACACGTGCCATGTAAGCTAAACTAAGTGTGTAACAAGGAGGTAGCTTATCGCTGCTATAACACAAAGTAAGACAGTTACATTCAAGCAAGTTGATGATATCATCAATTCTGCCGCTAAGGAATACCGGGTTTACCACTACAATGGTGGACAGGTCTTCATTCGTTTAAGCGCGTTGGATAATATGATGATGGTTATCGATCATTCAACAGTAGACATTACAGTTGAGTTGTTTGATGGAACTGCATACTTGGCTACATATGCCAATAACAACACTGAGTACAGCAAGCGTTTCATTGCTGCGCCATCACAATTGGCTGTGTTGTTTGCTTAAGTAAGTAACAAAGAAAGATACCCTGGGGTCTTCGGACCCTGGGGTTCTTTTTTTATGGCTAGGGATAAGACCTTAGACGGGCTATAAGTGTTGCGCCCTG
>Ga0209358_10001158_pt1 | contig 21533 bp, 19 predicted proteins | sample LauGreFa1BDMLBSN_2_FD_187574 | JGI IMG/M metagenome (GOLD analysis project Ga0209358, IMG submission 187574) | Freshwater lake microbial communities from Lake Michigan, USA - Fa13.BD.MLB.SN (SPAdes) (version 2) | ecosystem: Environmental > Aquatic > Freshwater > Lake | place: Lake Michigan, USA...
GCAAACGCTCTGTCATTGCATTTGAAAGCTACGCTGGTGAGCAATGACAGAGCGTTTGCGCAAGTTGGTGGCTTGGTAGTGGAGGATTGGGTCAGCTTGTGAACCTCCGCAAGCCAATGGAGTCGATAGCCGAAAACTCCAACAGGAAGTTAGCTGGCTGTCCAACCCCGATGTCTATTTGGCAGCCGGTGACCGACGATAGCTCAGCTCAATTTCTCGAGCAGCAAGGCATTAACCTGCGCTGGATTGGCCTTGCCCTTGCTGGCTTTCATGATGGGACCGACCAGGCCGTTCAAAGCTTTGGCGTTACCGGCTTTGAACTCTTCGACGTTTTTCGGATGGGCGGCCAGCACCTCGTCGATGATGGCTTCCAATGCACCCGTGTCGTTAATTTGTTTGAGGCCTTTGGCTTCGATCAGGGAGTCGACAACCGAAAGCGCATTAACTTTCGAAATTTCGGTACCAGATGCTACCCATAGCGAGTCAAACAGGGTTTTTGCAGCACTATGGTTAATTTGTCCTTGAATAATTCTCGTGACTACTGCAGCTAGGGTTTCAGCACCAACAGGACATTCGGAAATCAAAACGCCAAATGTATTTAGGCGAGCTGACAATTCGACCATGGCCCAGCTTGCTCCCTTAGCACAGGACTCCTGAAACTGAGATTGACTCCCCAAGTTTTGCCACAGCGTTTGATAGAAATTTTCAAAATAAATTGCTTTTGAACGGTCGGACGTAATTGCATCTGCAAATTGCTCGGGCAGCACGTAATCATTCACAAAACGAGCTGCCATGACACGCGGCAACTCGGCCATCTCACTGCGCACGCGCTCCACCCATTCGCGTGAAATCACCAGCGGCGGCAAATCCGGGTCGGGGAAGTAGCGGTAATCGGCCGCGTCTTCTTTGGTGCGCATGGCGCGTGTTTCGCCGGTGTCCGGGTTGAACAACACCGTGGCTTGTTGAATCGCGTGGCCGTCTTCGATCTGCTCGATCTGCCAGCGCACCTCGTAGTCGATGGCTTGCTGCATGAACTTGAAGCTGTTCAGGTTTTTGATCTCACGCCGTGTGCCCAGCGGCGCATCGGGTTTGCGCACCGACACGTTCGCGTCGCAACGGAAACTGCCTTCTTGCATATTGCCGTCGCAAATGCCGATCCAAGTCACGATCTTGTGCAGCTCTTTGGCGTAGGCCACGGCCTCAGCGCTGGAACGCATATCCGGCTCGGTCACGATTTCTAGCAGCGGCGTTCCGGCGCGGTTCAGGTCTATGCCTGATTGACCAACGAAGTCTTCATGCAAAGACTTGCCCGCATCCTCTTCCAAATGCGCACGCACCAAGCGCACAGTTTTTTTCTCGTCACCCAAAAAGAACGACACCGCGCCACCTTGCACCACCGGTATTTCAAACTGGCTGATCTGATAGCCCTTGGGCAGGTCGGGATAAAAATAATTTTTGCGCGCAAAGACGCTGCGTTCAGCGATGTGCGAGCCCAGCGCCAGCCCGAGCTCAATGGCGCGTTCAACCGCGCCCTTGTTCATCACTGGCAGCGTGCCGGGCAAGGCCAGGTCCACCGCACAGGCCTGCGTATTCGCTTCGGCGCCAAAGGCCGTCGACGCGCGGCTGAAAATTTTGCTTTGTGTGGAAAGCTGGGCGTGGGTTTCAAAGCCTATGACGACTTCGTAGCCGTGGACAAGTCTGGCGGCGCTCATTTACACGCCCTCCGGTGTTGCGTCATGGAATGCAGTGACTTGCTGAAAGCGATGCGCCACATTCAGCAGTTGCGCTTCCTGCAAATAATTGCCTATGAGTTGCATGCCTACAGGCATGCCCATGTCGCTCAAGCCCACAGGAATACTCATGCAAGGCAAACCGGCGAGTGATGCGGGCAAGGTGAAGATGTCGGCCAAATAGTTAGCCACTGGATCGTCTGCTTTGTCTCCGAGCTTCCATGCAGTGGTCGGTGCAACAGGCCCCGCAATCACATTGCATTGCGCGAATGCTTTCTGAAAATCTTCTGCAATCATGCGGCGGATTTTTTGCGCTTGCAAATAGTAAGCGTCGTAATAGCCGTGCGACAACACATAGCTGCCAATCATGATGCGACGCTTCACCTCGTCACCAAAACCTTCGGAGCGGGTGCGCTGGTACATGTCGGCTAGGTCGGAAAATTCTTTGGCGCGGTGACCGAATTTCACGCCGTCGAAACGGCTTAAGTTGCTGGAGGCTTCGGCGGCGCAGACGATGTAGTAGACGGGGATACTCAATTCGGCTTGAGGCAAGCTCACTTCCACCAATTCAGCCCCAAGGGATGCATAGTGAGCGAGGGCTTCTTCAATGCGCCTTTGAACTTCAATGTCTGTACCGTCGCTGCGACGCGCTGGCGCATTGGAATCAAACGCCATTTGCGAACCGCCACCGAGCCATTCGTGCGGTACACCAATCCGCAATGGCCCGCCATCTTTCCCCGCAGTCGCCAAAGGCTTGTCTCCCGCAGGCATGGCAAGCAGCCTCGAAAAATCTTCGTTCGGCACATTCAACGATGTGGAGTCGCGGTCTAGATCCGGCCCGCACATGGCCGACAACAACAAAGCGCAATCTTCAGCGCTGCGCGCCATCGGCCCTGCTTGGTCCAGGCTGGAAGCAAAAGCCACCATGCCGTAGCGCGAGGCGCGCCCATACGTGGGTTTGATGCCAGTGATGCCGCAAAACGCGGCGGGCTGGCGAATGGAGCCGCCCGTGTCGGTGCCAGTGGCCGCAGGCGCCAAACGCGCTGCCACAGCCGCCGCGCTGCCGCCGGATGAACCGCCAGGAATGTAGTTCTTGATTTGACCTTTCGGGTCTGCAATGAAGTTCCAAGGGTTCGTTACCGCACCATAAGCCGAGTTTTCATTGGCCGAGCCCATGGCGAATTCATCGCAATTGAGTTTGCCCAAAGTCACCATACCCGCTTCGCGCAATTTTGAAACTACCGTGGCGTCAAACGGCGAGCGGTAGTCTTTCAATATTTTTGACCCCGCCGTGGTGGCGAAATCTTTGGTCACAAAGATGTCTTTGTGCGCAATCGGCACGCCTTCTAGTGGCCCCGCGGTGCCATTGGCAATTTTGTCGTCTGAGGCTTGGGCCTGTGCCAGCGTGGTTTCGCTGTGGATGTCCAAAAACGCGTTGTGCGGGTTGCCGCCCATGCGGGCTAAGAAACGCGTGGCGACTTCCACCGCGCTGAAATCTTTCTTTTTGAGACCCGCTGCCAATTCGGCAACTGTCATGTCGTGTAAATCAGCCATGGCTTACTCGATCACTTTCGGCACCAAAAACAAACCGCGCTCCACCGCGGGTGCACTGCGCTGGTTGGCCTCGCGCTGGTTGGGCTCGCTCACCACGTCATCGCGCAAACGCAGCGTCATACCCAGTGCGTCGGTGTCGCCAATGGCAGCAGTTAAACCGTGCATGGCATCGACTGGATGCGCCATCGGGACCACGACGCTTGTGTCCACGGCACGCATTTGTTCGACGATCTCAAAAAAACCATTGAGCTGGCCAAGCAGTCGTTCGGCGGCGGGGGGCTCAAACTGCAGCCGGGAGAGCTGGGCGAGGCGGTCGATATCGTGGGAAGTCAGGGACATGTGAAAAAAGCGGTCTTTACAGGGTGGTTTACGCGGGGCAGCCCCCTGCACAATGCGCGATTTCAGGGGCGATGGGTTATTATCCCGCCTTTGGCTTGCACGGCGTTTTTCCCTGCCGTTTGCGCCTGAAATCAGCCATCTATCGACAAAACACTGACGATGCAGCATGCGACCGCGCTGCATGTCGACGAGGACACGCCATGCTTGGAGCTTTCACCCGTTATTTTTCAACCGACCTGGCCATTGACCTGGGGACAGCCAACACCTTGATCTTTGTCCGCGACAAAGGCATTGTGCTCGACGAGCCTTCGGTGGTCGCCATCCGCCACGAAGGCGGCCCGCAGGGCAAAAAATCCATTCAGGCCGTGGGCAAAGAGGCCAAGGCCATGCTGGGCAAGGTACCCGGCAACATCGAAGCCATCCGCCCCATGAAAGACGGCGTCATCGCCGACTTCACCGTCACCGAGCAAATGCTCAAGCAGTTCATCAAGATGGTGCATCCGCGCAGCGTCTTTCGGCCCAGCCCGCGCATCATTATTTGCGTACCTTGCGGTTCCACCCAGGTCGAGCGCCGCGCCATCCGCGAATCCGCCCTGGGCGCGGGCGCCAGCGATGTGTACCTGATCGAAGAGCCCATGGCTGCGGCCATCGGCGCGGGCCTGCCGGTCTCCGAGGCCTGCGGCTCTATGGTGGTGGACATTGGTGGCGGTACCACCGAAGTGGGCGTGATCTCGCTGGGCGGCATGGTCTACAAAGGCAGCGTGCGCGTGGGTGGCGATAAGTTTGACGAAGCCATCATCAACTACATCCGCCGCAACTACGGCATGCTGATCGGCGAGCCGACAGCAGAGGCCATCAAAAAACAAATCGGCTCGGCCTTTCCCGGATCGGAAGTCAAGGAAATGGAAGTGCGCGGGCGCAACTTGTCCGAAGGTGTGCCACGTTCTTTCACTATCTCGTCTAACGAGATATTGGAAGCCCTCACCGACCCGCTCAACAACATCGTCTCCGCCGTGAAAAACGCGCTGGAGCAAACGCCTCCCGAGTTGGGCGCCGACATTGCGGACCGCGGCATGATGCTCACCGGCGGCGGCGCGCTATTGCGCGACTTAGACCGCTTGCTCGCCGAAGAAACCGGCCTGCCGGTATTGGTAGCCGAAGACCCCTTGACCTGTGTGGTACGCGGTTGCGGCATCGCACTGGAACAAATGGAACGCTTGGGCTCGATTTTCACCAACGAGTAAGCGCCGGACGCAGCGATGGCTCTGGCTTCGCTGGGCCGAGACCCCCCTCCGTTTTTCCGGCAAGGCCCCTCGGCCTTGTCACGCCTGGCGCTGTTTAGCGCACTGGCCCTGTTGTTGATGGTGGCCGATGCGCGGTTTCAAATGGTGCAGCCCTTGCGTGCCAGTATTGCTACCGCGCTCTATCCGCTGCAATGGTTGGTTTTGCAGCCGCTGCTGTTGTCGCAGCAGGCCAGTGAGCGCATGGACGGAATGTTCAGCAACGAGACCGCTTTGCAACAACTGCGCACGCAGCTGGCTGAGCAGCGGCAGCGCGCCCAGCAAACGGAGCAACTTGTGCTGGAGAATCAGCGCTTGCGCGGGATATTGAATTTGCAGGAGCGGGAGTTGCCCGGCTCCGTGGTGTCCCAAGTGGTCTACGACGCAGCTGACCCCTACACCCGCAAAGTCATACTGGACAAGGGTGAAAACCACGGCGTACATCTGGCTTCCCCTGTAATCGATGAGTTGGGCCTTATTGGCCAGGTAACCAGGGTATTTCCCATGTCCAGTGAAGTGACATTAATTACCGACCGTGACCACGCAATTCCGGTGATCAATGTGCGTACCGGTGCGCGTGGTGTGGCTTATGGAGAGAACACCCGCAATGCCGATGCCTTGGAATTGCGGTTTATGGCCGCTAATGCCGACGTGATGGCAGGCGATTTGCTTACTACCAGCGGTGTGGACGGCGTTTATCCGGCAGGGCTGCCGGTGGCACGCATCGACAAAGTGGAGCGCCGTACCGAGGCGGTGTTTGCACGTATCGGATGTGTGCCGATCGCCATGGTTGCCGGGGCGCAGCATGTGTTGATTTTGCTGCCCGTTGCCCTGTCGATCCCGCGCCCGCCTCCCGAGCCGGAACATAAGTCCCACAAGACCGGAGGCCGTCGATGATCATGCGGCCAGGCCAGCGCCTGCTGATGCCGGTGAACCCAGGCTTTTTGTGGGCCAGTTTGCTTATGGCTTTTGTGGCCAATATGGCCGGCAATATGGCACTGTGGGGCCGCGCTGCATGGGCGCCCGATGTGTTGTCCATTGTGCTAGTGTTCTGGACGGTGCACCAAACCATGCGCGTTGGCATTGGAGCAGCTTTTGTTTTTGGACTGATGCTCGATGTCTATCAAGGTGGCTTGCTGGGGCAGCATGCGATGGCCTATACCGTGCTTAGCTATGTGTCGATCATGGTGCACCGCCGCTTGCTGTGGTTTACCTTGCCCGAGCAGACACTGCAAGTGCTGCCATTGTTTGCACTGGTGCATGCGGTAGAGCTGATGCTCAACGCCATGATTGGCGGGAACTTTCCCGGCTGGTGGGTGCTGATGGCGCCGGTGGGCGAGGCCTTGTTGTGGCCAGTGGTGAGTTGGACGCTTTTGGCGCCGCAGCGGCGTGCACCAGACCCCGACGACAACCGGCCTTTGTAGCGCGGGCGCTCTATGGATTTGCGCAATATTGACTTCGACTTACAGCGCTTTCGCCAGCGGATTTTTGTCTTTACGATCCTCGTACTGCTTTGTTTTATCTTGCTCTTGCTGCGGCTGATGTACCTGCAGATTTGGCGCCATGAGGATTTGCTCGCCCAAGCCGAAAGCAATCGCACGGCCGTGGTTCCTATCGTGCCCAATCGCGGACTGATACAAGACCGCAATGGCATTGTGCTGGCTAGCAATTATTCGGCGTACACCCTCGAAATCACACCTTCCAAAACCAAAGACTTGGAGGAAACCATAGAGGCATTGTCCGAGGTCATCGAGATCACTGCGCGCGACCGGCGTCGCTTTAAAAAATTACTGGATGAATCCAAGACATTTGAATCGCTGCCGATACGAAACCGCTTGACGGACGTCGAGGTGGCGCGCTTTGCAGCCCAGCGTTTTCGCTTCCCCGGCGTGGAGATCAAGGCGCGCTTGTTTCGCAATTATCCCTACGGTGAACTGGCCAGCCATGTGATCGGCTATATCGGGCGGATTAACCAAAGCGAAAAAGAAAAAATCGAAGACGATGACGACCAAGCGAACTACCGGGGAACGCAATACATTGGTAAGCTGGGCGTGGAACAAAGCTTTGAGCGCCAGTTGCACGGCATCACCGGTGTCGAACATATTGAAACCTCTGCGGGTGGCCGTGCCACGCGGCGCTTGAGCAGTAGTAAAGCCACGCCAGGCGATACCGTGGTTTTGACGATCGACATCAAGCTGCAACAACTGGTGGAGAGCATGTTTGGCGAGCGGCGCGGTGCGCTGGTGGCGATCAATCCGAAAAACGGCGAGGTCTTGGCCTTTGTCAGCAAGCCCACTTTTGATTCGAATTTATTTGTCGAAGGCATTGACCAAGACAACTGGCAAATGCTCAATGAATCGCCGGACAGGCCTTTACTCAATCGCGCGTTGCGCGGCACGTATCCGCCGGGTTCAACCTACAAACCCTTTATGGCCTTGGCGGCGTTGGAGACTGGTACGCGAAAACCCACCACCTTGATCAACGACCCCGGTTTTTATATGTTTGGCGGCCACCGCTTTGGCAGCCCGGAGAATGAGCGTGGCGGCACCATGGACATGCGTCGGGCGATTGTGGAATCGAGCAATGCGTATTTTTATTCGCTTGCCAACGAGCTGGGCGTGGACACCATGCACGACTTTATGAAACCCCTGGGCTTTGGCCAGATGACCGGCATCGATGTGCTGGGCGAAGTGCGCGGTGTGTTACCTAGCCAGGCGTGGAAGCGGCGCTACTACAGTAAACCTGAACACCAAAAATGGTATGCGGGCGAGACTATCTCCTTGGGTATAGGCCAAGGCTACAACAGCTTTACGATGCTCCAAGTTGCGCAAGCCACGGCCACGTTGGCCAACAAAGGTATCAAATACACACCGCGCTTGGTGCTTGCGACCGAAGATGCGAGCACGCATGCGCGCAGCGAACGTCCTGCACCTCCCGCCGAAGACCTGAAGCTTTCGCCCGACAACATCAATGTGATAGTGCAGGCCATGGTGGGCGTGACCCAAGAAGGCACTTCGGCGCGTGCATTTTCTGGAGCTGCCTACTTGAGCGGTGGCAAAACAGGTACGGCACAAGCGGTCAGTTTGAATAAAAACGAAAAATACAACGCAGCACGTATGGAGGAGCACCAGCGCGACCATTCGCTCTACATTGCATTTGCACCCGCCGATGACCCGAAAATCGCGCTGGCCGTGATTGTGGAAAACGCTGGTTTTGGTTCCGCATCCGCAGCGCCGATTGCGCGCCGTGTGTTCGATTATTGGCTCTTAAAGCAATACCCCAATGACGAAGATTTAGCTGCGGTGCGCAAAGGCCAAGCGACCACGCCTATCGGCAAACCCCGCGCAGTGGCCGATGTCAGTTGGCCGCCTACTTTGCAAACGGCTGAGCCGCCGAGACTGGTCGCCAAGCCTTAAACGCCATGACCTGTACGATACGCTGCATCAAACCAAAAACGCATCCCACGAGGTCTTGGCGATCAAGGCCGCCACCACCACCATAAACACGATGCGCACAAAGCCGGTGCCGTGTTTGAGCGCCAGATGCGTACCGGCCAAGCTACCCACCATATTGGACAAGGCCATGGCCAACACCAGATGCCACCACACATGGCCGGTCCAAGCGAACAAAACCAGGGCTGCTAGATTGCTGGCCGTATTGAGCAACTTGGCGCTGGCCGAGGCATGCAAGAAGTCGTAACCGGCCACACGCACCAGCAAGAACACAAAAAAGCTGCCGGTCCCCGGCCCGAAAAAGCCATCGTAAAAACCCACCAGCGCGCCGATGGCGGCAAGCACCAGCATCTCGCGGCGGCCTTCAAAGCGCGGCGCATGCGCTTGACCTAAATCTTTTTTTGCCAGCGTATAAGCCAGCAGCAACACCAAAAGACCAGGCAAAATTTTGCGCAATAAAGCCGGCGAGACCACCGTCACCAACCAGGCACCTGCGAAGGCGGCTAACAAAGCGGCTGCCGCAGCGGGCAGCAGTGCGCGCCAAGGCATGGTGACGCGGCGGCTGTACTGCACCGTGGCCAATCCTGTGCCCCAAATGGACGCGCCTTTGTTAGTGCCAAACAAGGTGGCGGGTGCTGCCGCCGGAAATAGGGCAAACAAACTGGGTATCAGGATGAGTCCGCCGCCACCGACAATGGAATCGATAAATCCCGCTAAAAGCGAAGCGGCGGAAACAAGCAGCAATTCCATGGGGCTGGGGTACAGAAAAAAATGAGGTGTTACAAAAGCCTAAGGAGTGTCTGCATAAGTTTTTCATCGCTAAGAGCGGACCCATAAGCGCCGGGCTTCTAAGACGTCAACGCCCGCCAAGTGTAGGGGCTTGCAAATGGGTCGCGCATGCAGCACCAAGGCAAAACAAACAGACAAAAAAAAGCACCAACAAAAGTCGGTGCTTTTTGCCTCTTGGAGAGGTGTGTCGACCTTGATATTGCCAGGGTCTTATGGTCTCCTCGGAATCGCTCGCGGCCTGGTGGGCTGCCCTTCGCTTTTCGAAGTGTGGCCTGTTTGTAGGCACCCGCCCACTGTAGCTCCGCTGCGCCGGATCAACATCAGGACTTACCCTTGCGTGTTTCCCCTTAGGCCTGAGCGTCTTCGGCAATCCACTGGGCTGCTTTCTCAGCAATCATCAGGGTGGGCGAATTGGTGTTGCCGCTGGTAATAAATGGCATCACACCGGCATCGACCACGCGCAGCCCGGCCACGCCACGCACTTTCAGGCGGGGGTCTACCACCGCCATGGGGTCATCAGCGCGGCCCATTTTGGTGGTGCCTACGGGGTGAAAAATCGTACTGGCAATGTCGCCAGCTAGCTTGGCGAGTTCTTCGTCGCTTTGGTATTGCACGCCGGGCTTGTATTCCTCGGGCGCAAATGCTTGCATCGCGCTTTGCGCCATGATGCGACGCGTGACCCGCAGCGAGTCGGCGGCTACTTTGCGGTCGGTATCGGTGCTTAAGTAATTGGGCGCAATCGCTGGCGCATCGCGAAAGTCGGGTGTGCGGATGTTGATCGTGCCCCGGCTAGTCGGGTTGAGGTTGCAGACGCTGGCGGTCATGGCATTGAAGGTGTGCAGCGGCGAGCCGAAGGCGTCCAGGCTGAGCGGCTGCACGTGGTACTGGATATTTGGGTAAGGTTGCTGCGGGTCGCTGCGGGTGAATGCGCCCAACTGGCTGGGCGCCATGCTCATAGGCCCCGTGCGTTTGAGCAGGTATTCCAAGCCGATACGCGCCTTGCCCCACAGGCTGGAGGCAATGGTGTTGAGCGTAGGCGTATTTTTCACTTTGAACACCGTGCGGATTTGCAAATGGTCTTGCAAATTGGCGCCTACGCCCGGCAGGTCTAGCCGCAGCGCGATGTTCTTGGATTGGAGCAGCGCAGACGGGCCAATGCCCGAGAGTTGCAACAACTGCGGCGAGGCGACCGAACCGGCGCTCAAAATCACTTCGCGTGTCGCATGGGCGGTCACCATCTCCCTGCCATTCCACACCTTGACGCCAGTGCAGCGCAAAGGCTTGGCGGTGCCGGGGTGGTTTTCCAGCACCAGTTCGCTGGCCTGCGCGCCAGTCCAGAGTTCAAAGTTGGGTCGTGCATAGCAAGTGGGGCGCAAAAAGGCCTTAGCCGTGTTCCAGCGCCAACCATTTTTTTGGTTGACTTCAAAAAAGCCCACGCCTTCGTTGTCGCCCCGGTTGAAGTCTTCGGTCGCTGGTATGCCCGCTTGCACCGCTGCCTGGGAAAAAGCTTCCAGCACTTCCCAGCGCAAACGTTGTTTATCCACGCGCCACTCGCCGCCTGCATTGTGGTGGCGCAGCAGCGCGCGGTAGGGCGTATCCGCGTCTTGCATCAGTGCGGGGGCGGTGCCGCGCGCGCCGTGCAAAGCGTTAGCACCTTTGTAGTGGTCTTCGTGCAATTGAAAGTAGGGCAGGCTGTTGTCCCAGCTCCATTGCGACTCGCCCGTCACATCGGCCCAGCGCGCGTAATCGCGGGCCTGGCCGCGCATATAAATCATGCCGTTGATGCTGCTGCAACCGCCTAGGGTTTTGCCGCGCGGGTAAATCAGGCTGCGACCATTGAGCCCGGCCTCGGCCTCGGTTTTGAACAACCAATCGGTGCGCGGGTTGCCGATGCAATACAAATAGCCTACTGGGATATGAATCCAGTGGTAATCGTCGCGCCGCCCGGCTTCAATCAGCAGCACGCGCTTGGAGGCGTCGGCGCTCAGGCGATTGGCCAGCAGGCAACCGGCGGTGCCTGCGCCGATGATGATGTAGTCAAAAGTGCTGTCGTTCATGCGGTGTGTGGGGCAGCGCTGTCAGCCTGTCACAGCAGACTTACTTGCCGCTCCATTGGGGTTTGCGCTTTTCCTGAAACGCCAGCTGGCCTTCGCGTGCGTCCTCGGTTAGCGTAAAGAGTGCAATCTGGCTTTCGGTAAAAGCCATGGATTCTTCAAAGGCCATGGTCTCCATTTTCTTCATCATGTACAGCCCGCGCCGTACCGCTGCGGGCGACTTGTCCAGCAGGCGTTCCAGCAACCATTGCAGCTTGGCATCGACATCGCGGTCGATGTAATTGACCAGGCCAAACTCCAAGGCTTGCAGGCTGCTAATGGGCTCGCCGGTAATGCACATTTCCACCAGCGTGCGGCGCGGAATCAGGTGTTGCAAAACGCTGAGCACCTGGGCGGGGAACACGCCAACTTTGACCTCGGGCAAACCAAAGACCGCATGCTCTGCGGCCACCGCCATATCGCACATGGACAAAAGGCCCATGCCCCCGGCCATACAGGCGCCGTTGACCCGCGCCACCAGCGGCACATAGCTGGCTTTTGCCACGCGCAAGAGCTGCGCCAAATGGCCTAGCGGCTCGGAATAATCGGTAGTAAAAGCTTGTGCGTTTTGCAGATCGGCGCCAGCGCAAAAGGCTTTGTCGCCGGCGCCGGTGATCACGATGGTGCGCACGCTGCGCTCACTTTGCGCCGCGCTGATAGCTGCAGTCATACCGGCCAACACGCCATGGCTCATGGCATTGCGGCGCGCTTCGCGGGTGATGGTCAGCCATAGCACCGGGCCACGCAGTTCAACGGATAAATCGGGGCTGCTCAGGGCGGTGGGTTCCATACAAATAACTTTCTGCCAAATCAGGTCGGAAAACAGGGCCGGGACATTGAGATCGGTACATGGCGATCAGGCAATGGGGTTCGGGCCAAAGGGCCGCAAGGCGCCAAGCATACAAGTGCGCGCTTAGCGCCCGCCGCCCACATCTAGAAGCGCGCCGGTGCAGTAACTCGCCTGTGGACTCAGCAGCCAAAGAATTGCGTTGGCCACTTCCTGCGCGCTGCCAGGCCGTTGCATAGGCACTTGCGGGGCCAGGCGCTGCGCCCGGTCGGGCTCGCCGCCGCTGGCATGGATGTCGGTATCGATGATGCCGGGGCGCACCGCGTTGACGCGGATTCCTTCAGCGGCTACTTCTTTAGCCAAGCCGATGGTGAAGGTGTCTATTGCGCCTTTGCAGGCCGCATAGTCCACATACTGACCGGGGCTGCCCAGCTTGGAGGCGGCGCTAGACAGGTTGACGATGGCCCCGCCGCTGCCGCCATGGCGCGTGCTCATGCGCAACACGGCTTCGCGGGCGCATACAAAGCTGCCCAGCACATGGGTGTTGAGCATGCGCGATAAACGTGCCACGCTCATGGCATCGACGCGGGAACTGACATCGACTACGCCTGCGTTATTGACCAAAGCGGCCAAGGGCCCCCATTTGGCGTCTATGCGGGCAAACATGGCCAAGATTTCGTCTTCGCGGCTGACATCGGCTTGCAGGGCTATGGCCTGGCCGCCGCTATCGCGGATAGTGCGTACCACCTCGTCAGCGGCTAGGGAGTTGGACTGGTAATTGACCGCCACCGCATAGCCCGCCTGCGCTGCCGCCAGCGCCGTCGCCGCACCAATGCCGCGCGAGCCACCGGTAATTAGCATGATTGGGGCGTTCATGGGCTTGCCTTCGCCAGCGCGGGGTTTTGTTTCGGCCACGCGCAGCGCGAAGAAAGTGCGCTGCCGTGCCGCGCTAGCACCGCCTCGCGTGCCGGAGTGAGAAAGCAGTGCCGCATGGGCGCTGCGTCAGGCTTTGCGCAAGGCGCGCGCAGCGTCTAGCGCAAAGTAGGTGAGCACGCCATCGGCGCCAGCACGCTTGAACGCCAGCAGGCTCTCCAGCATCACGGCCTCGCGGTCCAGCCAGCCGTTTTGCGCGGCGGCCATCAGCATGGCGTACTCGCCGGACACCTGGTAGGCAAAGGTCGGCACCTTGAATTCGTCTTTGACGCGGCGCACCACGTCCAGGTAAGGCATGCCGGGCTTGACCATCACCATGTCGGCGCCTTCTGCAATGTCCATGGCCACTTCGCGCAGCGCTTCGTCGCTGTTGCCCGGGTCCATTTGGTACACCTTTTTATTGCCCTTGCCCAGGTTGGCGGCCGAGCCCACAGCGTCGCGAAAGGGGCCGTAAAACGCGCTGGCGTATTTGGCGCTGTAGGCCATGATGCGGGTGTGTACCAGTTTTTCCGCTTCCAGCGCTTGGCGGATGGCGCCTATGCGCCCGTCCATCATGTCGCTGGGCGCCACGATGTCCACCCCAGCGTGCGCCTGCGTCAGCGCCTGCTGCACCAACACGGCGGTTGTCTCGTCGTTCAGGATGTAGCCCTCGGTTTCGGGCCGGGTGTCGGGCAGGCCGTCTTGGCCGTGGCTGGTAAACGGGTCCAGCGCCACATCGGTCATGATGCCCAACTGGGGAAATTCTTTTTTCAGGGCGCGCACCACGCGGGGCACTAGGCCGTTCGGGTTGAGCGCCTCGGCGCCGTCATAGGTTTTTAGCGAGGGGTCGATCACCGGAAACAAGGCCATCACCGGGATTTCCAGCTCCACACAGGCCTGGGCTACGGGCAGCAGCAAGTCCAGACTCAGGCGCTCCACGCCGGGCATCGACGGCACCGCTACGCGCTGCTTCTGCCCCTCGACAACGAAAACCGGATAAATCAAGTCGTGCGCCGTGAGGGTGTTTTCGCGGACCAGATTGCGGGTGAAGCTGTCGCGGCGCAGGCGGCGGGGACGGCCAATGGGGAAGGGTGCGGGGGAGATCATGGGGAAAATTGTGCCTGATTTCAGAAGCTAGCGGGAATAAAAATGGCCTACGCGAAAGTCACTGTCCGCTGCGGGCCAGCCCAAGGTTATGTGCCATTTACAACACATAAAACAATTTTTTTAAACAAAACAAAAAAATCGTGACTTTTTTGCCAAGAAAGATATACTTTTGGCTGGGAACTTAGGTTCCCCCCGCTTTTCCTCCCTGAGCGGGGCCTTGATGTGTGACAGCAAATAGGCTTAACACCCCGGCCGTGTGCTGGGGTTTTTTTTGCCCGTTTTTCCGACCCAATCCCCCTGCGGGGCTGCCGCTACACTTTGTGCATGCTCTGGGTCAAAGCCTTCCATATTGTTTTCGTCGCCAGCTGGTTTGCCGGGCTGTTTTACCTGCCGCGTATATTTGTGAATTTGGCCATGGTCGAGCCCGGTTCCGAAGCCGAACGCGCCCGCTTACTGCTCATGGCGCGCAAGCTTTTGCGCTTTAGCACCATCCTGGCCATCCCGGCGCTGGGCTTGGGGCTGGCTTTGTGGCTCTATTACGGCATCGGCCTGGGGCCGGGCAATGGCTGGATGCACGCCAAGCTCGCCGTGGTCATCCTGACCCTGGGCTACCACCACCTGTGCGCCCGCATCCTGCGCCAATTGGAAGTCCAAACCGTTTTGCGCAGCCATGTATGGTTCCGCTGGTTCAACGAAATCCCGGTGCTTTTCCTGGTGGCAGCGGTATTGCTGGTAATACTCAAGCCTTTTTAACGGTACCGTGCCATGCACAAATCCGCTGCCTGGCCCTTGACCTGGATGTACTGCACGCTGGTGGTGTATGCCAGCTTGTACCCGTTTGCCGATTGGCGTGACCAGGGCATTGCGCCCTGGGCCTTCCTAGCGGCGCCAATGCCGCGCTACTGGACCGGCTTTGATGTCGCCATCAATATCGCCGGTTACCTGCCGCTGGGCGCATTGCTGGCTTGGTTAGGTTTGCGCACCCGGCACCGGGTGCCGCCGGCCTGGCTGGCGGTGGCCTGCGGGACGCTGCTGTCGCTGGTGCTGGAAACTTTGCAAAGCTATTTGCCCCAGCGCGTTGCCTCGCGCGAGGACTGGTTGCTCAACACCCTGGGCACCATCGTGGGTGCGCTAGCGGCGCTGTACTTGGCGCGGCGCGGCGGCTTGGCGCGCTGGGACGGCTGGCAACGCCGGTGGCTGACGCCGCAATCGCGCGGGGTGCTGGTGCTGCTACTTAGCTGGCCGGCCGCGCTCTTGTTTCCCTCCGCAGTGCCCTTTGGCTTGGGCCATGTGTGGAGTGGTTTGCAAGAGTTGGCCGAGGCAACGCTGGCTCTAGGCGCACATTGGTTTGAGGGTGCACAGTTACCCAAGTGGTTCGCCGCTATCGACACTGCACCCTTGGGCGCCGGCGCATCGCTCGCTTGCGTGGTAACCGGATTGCTGGCCCCTTGTTTGCTGGGTTTTGGCGTACTGCATAGGCCCAAACACCGTATCTGGCTGAGTCTGGCAGTGGTGACTTTGGGTACAAGCGCCAGCGGGTTATCAGCAGCCCTGAGTTGGGGGCCGACGCACATGTGGTCTTGGCTGGACGGCACCATCACCGCAGGGCTGGCACTTGCGCTGGCGCTTGCCATGGCCTTGGCGCGTTTGCGCTGGCGCTGGGCTGCGGTCCTGGTTTGTGTCTTGCTGTGCTGCCATGTAGCCTTGCTGAACCAGGCGCCGGGCAGCCCGTATTTCGCGCAAACCTTGCAATCCTGGGAGCAGGGGCGCTTTGTGCGTTTCAACGGCTTGGCCGAATGGCTGGGCTGGCTCTGGCCGTATGCGGCCATCGCATTAGCGCTAGGCCGGATTCGCTTAGCCAGTAGCGAATCTAAAATCGGCTTATGACTTCCACCCCATCCGCTGCGCCAGCCGCAGACACCAGCTATTACGAGCGCCATATTTTTTTCTGCCTGAACGAACGCAAAAGCGGCGAAGAATGTTGCGCACAACTCCAGGCGAAAGCCGGGTTTGACCGCTGCAAGCAGCGTATCCGCGATGTCGACCACAACGGCCCCGGCCGGGTCCGCGTCAACAAAGCCGGTTGCTTGGACCGCTGCGCGGGTGGCCCGGTGGCTGTGGTGTATCCCGAGGCGGTTTGGTACACCTATGTGGACAGTGCCGATATTGACGAAATCGTGGATAGCCACCTACTGGGGGGCAAACCGGTCGAGCGCCTGCGCCTGCCCCCCAACGTGGGACGCTAAGCGCACATGCATCCGCGTAGCCAGCAGCTGGCACTTCAGGGGCCAGCGGGCAGCCTGCAAACCTTGGTGGACATACCAGCCCTGGAGGCGGGGCAAAAACCTGTGGGCGTGGCGGTGATTGCCCATCCCCATCCGCTTTTTGGCGGCACAATGGACAACAAAGTCGTTCAAACCATGGCGCGCGCTTTTGTGCAGTCGGGCTGGATGGCGGTGCGCTTTAATTTCCGGGGTGTGGGCGCCAGCGAAGGCGCCTATGACGAAGGGCGTGGTGAGTTACAAGACCTTCTAGCGGTGATCGAACATTTTTCTCCCGCCGCAACGCAGCAAGGCGCGCTGGCATTGGCCGGTTTTTCTTTCGGTGCTTTCGTGACTTCCCACGCGGTGCAGGCTTTGTATCCGGCGCGCACCATAGACCGACTGGTGTTGGTCGGCACGGCGGCAGGGCGCTTTGCGGTAGCCGAACTGCCCAAGGACTTGCATACCAAAACCCTGGTGCTGCACGGCGAGGAAGATGACACCGTGCCCCTGGCCGCCGCGCTGGACTGGGCCCGCCCGCAAAACCTGCCAGTAGTGGTCTTACCCGGAGTGGAGCATTTTTTTCATGGACAATTGCCCCTGTTGCGCGACTTGGTCGCACGCCATGTGATGCTGCCCTTGGCGTAGGAAAGGTTTGTAAATTTGTACCTTCGCAAGGAGTGCGGTGACACAGCGATCAACGTGTGTTCGATATAGAGAGAAAACTTCCATGTTTCGCTATGCCCGCCCTGATGGAAAGCCAAGCATGCAAACTAGCTTTGCAAGCCAACTATCCGCTTCCCACCATTTTTATTTTAAAAACGCCTCGCCTATGCGCGGGCCGTATTCCAATCCCAAAAGTTTTGAATTCATGAAATTTTTTGCTTCCTGCCTGCTCGCTATTTCTCTACTGGCCGGTGTCCATGCGCAAAGCCCCCAGCCGCCCGAAATCGCGGCGCGCGCTTATTTGTTGCTTGATGTGTCGGCACACCAGGTGCTGGCGGCCAAAGACGCTGACATGCAGGTGGAGCCAGCCTCGCTTACCAAGCTGATGACGGCCTACCTGGTGTTTGATGCCCTGAAGTCCGGCAAGATCAGCCTGGACCAGAAGTTTCCTGTCAGCGAGCGCGCCTGGAAAATGCCAGGCTCGCGCATGTTCATCGACCCCAAAATGCAAGTGCCGGTGGAAGACCTGATTAAGGGCATGGTGGTCCAGTCTGGCAATGACGCCACCATCGCGCTAGCCGAGGGCGTGGGCGGCGATGTGCCGCGCTTTGTGCAAATGATGAATGCGCAGGCCCAGGTGTTGGGCTTGAAAGGCACCAGCTACAAAAACCCCGAAGGCCTGACCGAGGCCGGTCACACCACCACCGCGCGCGATCTGGGTATCCTGGCGACCCGCTTGATGGCTGATTTCCCGCAGTACGTCGGCTATTACGCTCTCAAAAAATACCGCTACCCGGGCACCCCGGCGGCCAACGACACCAACCGCAACCTCTTGTTGCAACGGGACCCTACGGTCGACGGCCTGAAAACCGGCTATACCGAAGCTGCCCGCTATTGCATGGTGGCCACCGCCCGGCGCGACTACGCCAGCCTGGGCTCGCAAGGTGTCAGTCCAAGTCGACGACTGTTGTCTATTGTTCTGGGCACGGCCAATGAAAATGCCCGGGCCAATGAGTCGCAAAAGCTGCTCAACTGGGGCTTTACCGCCTATGAACCGGTCAAATTGTTTGACCCCGGCCAGGCCGTGGTGACGGCGCAGGTCTGGAAAGGCAGCGCTTCGACTGTCCGTGTGGGCCATCCCCAAGGGGTTTTGGTAGTTTTGCCGGCCGGCAGCGCTGGCAAAGTGACGACCGAGGTGATACGCAAGGAGCCATTAATCGCACCGATCACCAAAGGCCAGGAAGTGGCCAGCCTGCGCGTGCTGTCTAGTGGAGTGGAAGTGGCGCAAATGCCTTTGCAAGCCCTAGAAGCAGTCGATCAGGCCGGCCTTTTCGGGCGTGCCTGGGATGCTTTGCGTCTTTGGATACGCTAGGCGCCAGGCTCATCTAGGCCAAATAAAGCCCGGCTTCCCTGATTTCTGGTATATTAGAAGGCTTTTCGGAAACTTCCGAAGGGCTCTGTGTTTTCGAAGTTTTTGATTCGTGTAGCTCCTGCGCAGCGGGAGATTTTTCTTTAGGAGGCTTAAGTGCCAACCATTAACCAGCTAGTGCGTCAGGGGCGCGAGGTCGAAACGATCAAGTCCAAAAGCCCTGCGATGCAGAACTCGCCGCAGCGCCGCGGCGTGTGCACCCGCGTGTACACCACCACCCCCAAGAAGCCCAATTCTGCGCTGCGTAAAGTCGCCAAAGTGCGCTTGACCAACGGTTTTGAAGTGATTTCCTACATCGGCGGCGAAGGCCACAACTTGCAAGAGCACAGCGTAGTGCTGGTGCGCGGCGGCCGCGTTAAGGATTTGCCTGGTGTGCGCTATCACATCGTGCGTGGTTCGCTCGATTTGCAAGGCGTGAAAGACCGCAAGCAGTCGCGTTCCAAATACGGCGCCAAGCGTCCCAAGGCTAAGTAAACCGGGGTTTCCCTGGTCTTTTTTTAGGTGCTGTTCCCCGCGTGGCGCGGTGGTCCAGCGTAGTGACCCGAAGCACAAAATTGTTTGTGTGGGTCGAGTAAGTGGGAGTCTTATGGCTCCCGCGGTTTCCCTAGTGGATGCCAACTGAAGCAAAGAGGTGAAAAAATGCCACGTCGTCGCGAAGTCCCCAAACGTGAAATCCTGCCCGATCCAAAATTCGGCAATGTCGAGCTGTCCAAGTTCATGAACGTCATCATGGAAGGCGGCAAAAAAGCAGTCGCCGAGCGCATTATTTACGGTGCGTTAGAGCAGATTGAAAAGAAACACCCCGGTAAAGATCCTCTGGAAGCCTTTACCGTAGCCATCAACAACGTTAAACCGATGGTCGAGGTCAAATCCCGCCGTGTAGGTGGCGCCAACTACCAAGTCCCCGTTGAGGTGCGCCCCGTGCGCCGTTTGGCCTTGTCTATGCGCTGGATTAAAGAAGCGGCGCGCAAGCGTGGCGAAAAATCTATGGCGCTGCGCTTGGCCAACGAGTTGCTCGAGGCCACCGAAGGCCGTGGCGGTGCCATGAAAAAGCGCGATGAAGTGCACCGTATGGCCGAAGCCAACAAGGCGTTCTCCCACTTCCGTTTCTAAGCAGCGCGCGCCGGCGGGCCTGTGTGCCCGCGCCGCCATGGCGCAGTGTCATCACACTGTTGCAGCGGTGCTTTAGCCTTAGCGACCGGCCGCAAGCAGCGCCTTTAAGCGCACCGATTATTGAAGACCCAGATCAAAGAAGGATCCACCATGGCTCGCCATACCCCTATTGAGCGCTATCGCAACATCGGCATTTCAGCGCATATCGACGCCGGCAAAACCACCACGACCGAGCGCGTGTTGTTTTACACCGGTGTGAACCACAAAATCGGTGAAGTGCACGATGGGGCTGCCACCATGGATTGGATGGAGCAAGAGCAGGAGCGCGGTATCACGATTACCTCGGCTGCCACGACTTGCTTCTGGAAAGGCATGGATAAGTCCTTGCCCGAGCACCGCATTAACATCATCGACACGCCTGGACACGTGGACTTCACCATCGAGGTGGAGCGTTCTATGCGCGTGCTGGACGGCGCCTGCATGGTTTACTGTGCCGTGGGTGGTGTGCAGCCCCAGTCTGAAACGGTGTGGCGCCAGGCCAATAAGTACAAAGTGCCGCGCCTGGCCTTTGTCAACAAAATGGACCGTACCGGTGCCAATTTCTACAAGGTCGTGGATCAGATGAAACTGCGCCTTAAGGCCAGCCCTGTGCCCATGGTGATCCCGATTGGCGCGGAAGAAAACTTCGTCGGCGTGGTGGACTTGCTCAAGATGAAAGCCATCATCTGGGACGAGGCCTCGCAAGGCATGTTGTTTGACTACCGTGAAATTCCTGCGGATTTGCTCGAACTGGCCAAAGAGTGGCGTGAAAAAATGGTGGAAGCTGCGGCTGAAGCCACCGAAGAGCTGATGAACAAGTACCTCGAAGAAGGTGACTTGACGGAATTGGAAATCAAAGCCGGTATCCGCGCGCGCACGATTGCCAGCGAAATCCAGCCTATGTACTGCGGCTCGGCCTTCAAGAACAAAGGCGTGCAACGTATGTTGGATGCCGTGATCGAATTTATGCCATCGCCCGTGGACATCCCGCCAGTGAACGGCATGGACGAAGACGAAAACCCGGTGGTGCGCCAGGCCGATGACGGCGAGAAATTCTCCGCGCTGGCATTCAAATTAATGACCGACCCGTTTGTGGGCCAGTTGACATTCGTGCGCGTGTATTCCGGCGTGCTGCAAAAAGGCGACAGCGTGTACAACCCGATCCGCGGCAAGAAAGAGCGTATCGGTCGTATCGTGCAAATGCACGCTAACAACCGCGAAGAAGTCAGCGAAATTCGCGCTGGCGACATCGCCGCCTGCGTGGGCCTCAAAGACGTGACCACCGGCGAGACCTTGTGCGACCCGTCTGCTATCGTCATGCTCGAACGCATGATCTTCCCTGAGCCCGTTATCACTCAGGCCGTGGAACCCAAGACCAAGGCCGACCAGGAAAAAATGGGTATCGCTTTGCAGCGTCTGGCGCAAGAAGATCCGTCTTTCCGCGTGAAGACCGACGAAGAGTCCGGCCAGACATTGATCGCCGGAATGGGCGAGTTGCACTTGGAAATTATTGTCGACCGCATGAAGCGCGAGTTCGGCGTGGAAGCCAATGTCGGCAAGCCCCAGGTGGCTTATCGCGAAACCATTCGCAAAACGATTGAAGAGGCTGAAGGCAAGTTTGTGCGTCAGTCCGGCGGTAAGGGCCAGTACGGCCACGTCGTGCTCAAGATCGAGCCCAATGAACCCGGCAAAGGCATCGTATTTGTTGACGCCATCAAAGGCGGTGTGGTTCCGCGCGAATACATTCCCGCTGTGGAAAAAGGCATTCACGAAGCCGTAACGCAAGGCGTACTGGCCGGTTACCCGGTGGTAGACGTGAAAGTGACTTTGCACTTCGGCTCCTACCACGATGTGGACTCCAATGAATTGGCCTTCAAGATGGCAGCGATCTTCGGATTTAAAGAAGGCTGCCGTAAAGCCAGCCCGGTGATTCTGGAGCCCATGATGGCCGTGGAAGTCGAAACGCCCGAAGACTATGCCGG
>Ga0209358_10001159_pt1 | contig 21532 bp, 16 predicted proteins | sample LauGreFa1BDMLBSN_2_FD_187574 | JGI IMG/M metagenome (GOLD analysis project Ga0209358, IMG submission 187574) | Freshwater lake microbial communities from Lake Michigan, USA - Fa13.BD.MLB.SN (SPAdes) (version 2) | ecosystem: Environmental > Aquatic > Freshwater > Lake | place: Lake Michigan, USA...
AGGAGGATCGCCGAGACGCTGAGGGTGAAATTCCAGGCATAACCGGCCTTGGCGACCTGCTGGAAGGTGACTGCGGCGTCCGCGAGCTGCTTGCCTTCCTGCCAGCCGCCGACGAGCCAGGCGACGACCGCGGCGATGAAGCCGAGCGCGGTGGCCCAGAAGTGCACGTGCACGAGCTTGGCCGAGGGCCAGAGGGCGCCGGTGAGGCGCGGCAGGATGAAGTAGCTCGCGCCGAAGACCACCATCGAGGCGCAACCGTAGACGAGCAGCTGCTCGAGGCCGGTGGCGAAGGAGGTGAAACGGACCACGGCGCTCATGGAGCGGAAGGCGAAGACGCCGGCAAGGAGGCCTCCGAGGGTGAAGGCCACGGCGCCGAAGCTGACGAAGCGCAGCGTCGTGTCGTTCCAGGCGCGGGCCCAGCCGCCCTGCGTGGAGAGCGTGCCATGGACGTTGATGGCGATGATGATGACCGGGATGAGCATCATCGCGGCGGCGACGATGCCGGTCGACTGCAGCCAGAGCGGCACGGGCGAACCCACGAGGGCGGCCGGACCGGTCCAGCCGGCGAAGAGGAAGAACGTCCAGAAGGCCACCGGGGCGAGGTAGTAGCCGGCGAGCGTGCGCTCAAGGACCTTGGGCAGGAAGTAGTAGATCGCGGCGAGGGCCGAGGCGCCGAACCAGAGCTGCAGGAGGTTCGCGACGAACCAGCTGTGCGCGATCGCCTGGACCACGCCGGAAGCAGGCTGCCAGAGCACGAGGAGCTGGGCCAGGAGGTAGACGAGCGGGAAGGCGAACGAGGCGCCCACGACGAACCACTGCGAGGCGAACGTGTGTCCCGACGGACGGCGCGCGAAGGCGACGATCGGCCAGAAGCCGGCCAGCAGGAAAGCGACCGCCAGGACGGGGCCGACTTCACGCGGGAAGTCCAGGAGGCGGTAACCGGTCATGTCGCCGGCGAAGACGCGGGCGATGCCGTAGGTCAGCGCGAGGTTCCAAGCCACTCCACCGAGCTGGGCGAGCCAGCCGTTGCGGAACTCGAATCGACCGAGCTGCGCGAGCAGCCAGAGGTTGAGCGCGAAGAAGGCATTGAAGCCCCAGCCGTAGATGAAGAGGTCCTGCTGGGCGGCGGAGACGCGTCCGTAGGTGAGGATGTCGCAGCCGTGGAAAGGACCGAAACCGAAAGCCCCCTGCTGCAGCGCGGCGATCACGCCGAGGACGGAGGCCGCGAGCAGCCAGACGACGGCGGAGACGAAGAAGAGGAGGAAGGGTCCGCGGAGCGAGGCTTCGACGCGCGAGATGCGGCCGTCGCCTTCGGGGGGACGGCCCTGCGGGCGGCCGGAACGATTATCCTGGGTCATCGGAAGAAGGGTGCGGGATTATTTGAGGCCGAGTTCGGCGGTGGTCCACATGGTCGTACGTCCGGCGGTGGCGGCGCGGATGGCCTTGACCTGGTCGGCGGTGACGGCGTTGGCCTTATTGCCGAAGCTCTGGCGGACATAGGTGAGCACGTCGGCGATATCGGCGTCGGAGACACCGGCGACCGGGGGCATCATGCTGTTGTAGGTCATGCCGTTGACGGTGATCGGACCCATGAGGCCCTGGAGGATGAACTTCACCGGCAGCTCAGGATTACCCGCGACGATCGGGGCGTTGGCGAGCGGCGGGAAGACGGGCGGCAGACCGAGACCGGTCGGCTGGTGGCAGGCGATGCAAGTGCGCGCGTAGACGGCGGCACCGCGCTTCATCTGCTCGTCGGAGGCCTTGACGAAGACGTTCGACGAAGCGGCGGGGGCGGCCGGAGCGGGCGCGGGGCCGGCGGCGGCCTGGAGCTTGGCGACGACCTTCGGGTCCTTGGCGACCAGGGCGACGGCGTCCTTGAGCGGGATGCGGAAAGAACCGTCGGCGTTGCGGGCCGGCTCAGTGAGTAGGGCCTGCGCCTTCTTGGCGTTCTCGGCGCGCAGGTCCTTCTGAGCCTGGCGACGGAGCGCGTCCTCGCTCGTTCCCTGCCGGAGCGCGAGGTAAGAGTAGCCGGTCACGATCAAGCCGGCGGCGACGAGGGAGACGACGCCGAGCCAGGCGGCGATCTGGCCGGGGATCAGCGGGCGATTCCCGGAAGAAGAATGATCACTCATGGTAGTTGATGGACTCGAGGATGCGGGGGTCGTGGACGGGGATCGTCTCCTGACGGGCCGCGCCGCGCAGGAAGAGCGCGAACACGATGCCGCCGAAGCCGACGATCGCGAGAAGGTCGAGGAAGAGCGAAGAGGTGAGGAACGGCGTCACGACGAAGCCTTCCGGGGCCGACTTCTCGTAGACCTGGCGAGGGATCGCGTTGAACCATAGGTCCACGATGCCGCCGACGAGGATGACCCAGGCCACGGCCAGCAGGCGGCCGGCGACGATCTTCGTGCGGTAGAAAAGGAGGGTCAGGAACGGCAGGAAGAAGAAGCCGAAGATGAGGTACATCGACACGCCCCACCATTCGTTCTTGAGGCCGGTGGCGGCGTCGAACTCGCGGATGTTATACCAGAAGGTCTCTTCCGGGATGTTCGCGGTGTAGATCAGGAAATACTGCGAGAAGCTGATGTAAGCCCAGAAGACGGTGAAGGCCAGCATCAGGCAGCCGAGCACGTGGCGGTGCGCCTGGTTGAGCAGCCCGTCGAGCCAGCCGCCGTTGGACAGCTTGTAGGTGAGGATCACCGTGACCGCGAGGGCGAGGCGGATGGAGAGCGCGAAGAACCACACGCCATACATGGTCGAGAACCAGTGGTACGAGAGGGCCATCAGGCAGTCGAAGGCGAGCATCGTGAGCGTCACGGCGCCGAGCGGGATGCCGACGGCGGAGACGGCGTGCAGGCGGTGCGTGTGGCCGGCGGTGCGGTCGGTGTCTTGGGCGAAGGACCAGCGGCGCAGCAGCGCGACGAGCAGGCCGAACACGCCGACGTAGAGGGCGATGCGGACGAGGAAGAACGATTCGTTCAGGAACCAGCTCTTCGCGATGAGGATCGGGTCATGGCCGACCTCGTGTCCGCTAGGGAGCACGTGGGAGCCATCCGTCCAATACCAGACGGCGTGACGGAAGTCGGGCAGGAAGGCCAGCGGGACGATGCCGATCAGGATGACGACCGGCAGGCCGGCGATCAGGAGTTCCCAGTTGCGGCGGATGAGCGGAGCCCAGCCGGCGTCGAAGACGCGGGTGATCATCGTCAGCATCAGCATGCCGATGAGGACGGCGACCCAGAAGAGCGAGCCGACGAGGACGGAAAGGGCCTGGCGGTTGTCGTGATGCTGGACGCCGGCGAAGGCGAAGTACCAGACGGCGGCGAGGGCGACGACGCCGACGGCCAGGAATTTCTTCCAGTGGGCGGTGAGGGCGTGAGGCGAGGAAGTGCTCATGGACGAATTACTTGATTTGGGCCTTCACGGCGGCGGGGGCGAGTTCGGGCGGGCAGTTCTGGGAGAGCTGCAGGGCGCGCAGGTAGGCCACGACGGCCCAGCGCTCCTCGGGGGAGAGCTTGTCGCCGTAACCCATCATGGTGTTCTTGCCGTTGGTGATGACGTCGTAGATCTGGCCGTTCGGATAGGCGCGGATGACCGGCGTCTGGAGGTTGGCGATCGTCACGATGGCGACGTCGCCTTCGAGGGCGGAGCGCACCTTCATGATGCCGTTGCCGTCGGCGGCGTCGCCGTGGCAGACGGCGCAGTAGACCTGATATTTGGCCTGGCCGAGGGCGAGAACGGAGGCGTCGACCGCGTAAGGCTGCGGCTGGCCCTTCGTGAGCTTCAGCGACTGCGTCGGGAAGCCCGCGAGGAAGGCGCCCTTGGCGTCCTTGCCGGAGACGAACGACGGATTGAGGGATTCGGCGCGACGGTAGTCGGCGGAGAAGACCTTGAGGGGCTCGAGGCCGTTGCCGCGGGCGACGGTGCCGGCGACGGGCGGACGGGAGTCACGGCCGTCGGCGAAGAACTTGTTCTCCCCCTGGGCCTTGTACTTGTTCTGATAGTCCATGTCGTCGAAGACATAGACCGGGGTGTCCTTGGACACCTTGCCCTGGAAGCCGAGGAAGCTGATCGTGGCGACGACCGCGACGGCGAGGAATGCGAGGTAACGGGTCATGGGGGGCGGATTAGTCGCGGATGACGGTGATCTCCTGGCCGCCGAGCGACTGGAGGAAGTTGCGCGACTCATCGAGATGGAACTGCGGGTCGCGGGCCTCGAGGACGATCATGAACGTGTCATCGGACACGCGCGCGAAGTTCGGGAGTTCGAACAGCGGATGATTATGACGCGGGAGGCGGTTGAAGATGAACTGGCCGAAGAAGGTGCCGAAGGCGGCGAACAGGATCGTGCACTCGTAGAGCACCGGGAACGGGAAGATCACGCTCCAGTAGGGCTTGCCGCCGACGATGAGCGGGTAGTCATACGAGTTCATATACCAGGTGAGCAGGCAGCCGGTGATGAAGCCGGTGACGCCGCCCAGCAGGGTCAGGCGCGGGACGGGGGAGCGAGGCAGGCCCATGGCCTGGTCCATGCCGTGGATCGGGAAAGGCGTATGCACGTCCCAGTTCTTCCAGCCGGCGTCGCGCACCTTCTCGGCGGCGTGGAACACGTCGGAGACCTTGCGGAAAGTGCAGGCCACGCCGTGGATGCGTTCGTTGCGTTCGTTCATGGTCGGGGGGCGGCGAGGATCAGTGGGCGTGGGGGTCGGCCTGCGGCGCGACCATCTTCACCTCGGCCATGGGGAGCAGAGGCAGGAAGCGCACGAACAGGAGGAAGAGGACGGAGAAGAAGCCGAAGGTGCCGAAGAAGGTGAAGATATCCACGATCGTCGGGGAGTAGTAGCCCCAGCTGGACGGCAGGTAGTCGTTGGCGAGCGAGGTGATGGTGATCACGAAGCGCTCGAACCACATGCCGACGTTGACGAAGAGGCAGATGATCCAGACGAGGGAGTGGTTCTCGCGGACCTTCTTGAACCAGAAGAGCTGCGGGGTGATCACGTTGCAGGACACCATGATCCAGTAGGCCCAGGCGTACTGGCCGAAGGCGCGGTTCACGAAGGCGAACTTCTCGAAGGAGTTGCCCGAGTAGGCCGCGATGAAGAACTCGGTGGCGTACGCGTAGCCGACCATCGTGCCGGTGGCCAAGATGATCTTACACATGTTGTCGATGTGGTACTGGTTGATGACGTCGTGCAGGCGGTAGATCGCGCGCAGCGGGAGCATCAGGGTCAGCACCATCGCGAAGCCGGAGAAGATGGCGCCAGCGACGAAGTACGGGGGGAAGATGGTCGTGTGCCAGCCGGGGACGTTCGAGACGGCGAAGTCGAACGAGACGATGGTGTGCACGGAGAGCACGAGCGGGGTCGAGAGGCCGGCGAGCAGCAGGTAGGCCATCTCGAAGTTGGACCACTGGCGGTTGCCGCCGCGCCAGCCCATGGCGAGGACGCTGTAGAAGGCCTTGCGCCACCAGGTGGTCGCGCGGTCGCGGATCGTGCCGAGGTCCGGGATCATGCCCATGTACCAGAACAGCGTCGAGACGGTGAAGTAGGTGGAGACCGCGAAGACGTCCCACTCGAGCGGGGAGCGGAACTGCGGCCAGATGCCGTTCTGATTAGGCAGGGGCAGGAGCCACCAGCCGAACCAGACGCGACCGACGTGGAAGAGCGGGAACAGACCGGCGCAGCAGACCGCGAAGATGGTCATGGCCTCGGCGGCGCGGTTGATGGACGTACGCCATTTCTGGCGGAGGAGGCAGAGGATCGCCGAGATCAGCGTGCCGGCGTGGCCGATGCCGACCCAGAACACGAAGTTGACGATGGCCCAACCCCAGCCCACGGGCGAACGCAGACCCCAGGTGCCGGTGCCGGTCGCGACGAGGTAGCCGAGGCCGATGAACGTGAAGGACGCGACGAAGAGCGCGACGCCGAACATGATCTTCCACCAGAGCGGGGTCTCTTCTTCGACGATGCCGCAGACCTTGTCGGTGATCCAGTGGAAGCCGCGGTTGTTGAGGATCAGCGGCGAGCGCGGAAGCTCGGCTGGGCGAACCTTATCGAGGATCGCGGGGCGCTCCGAAGAGCTGTCGTGGGCGTGAGCCATGGGACGAAGGGTCGTTTAAGGATTATTTGGCGTGAGGCTTCGCGCCGTGGGCGTCGCCATGAGCGGGAGCGGCGTGGGCGTCGCCGTGCGGGGCGCCGTGCGCTTCGCGGCCGGCCATCTCGAGACGAGAGAGCGGGACGAGCTGGGCTCCCGGCATGCGGAGGTTGAGGTTGCGCAGCTTGGCCTGGTAGGTCGTGCGCGGACGGGTGTTGAGGTAGGTCAGCGCGCCGTAGGAACGGCTCGAGGCCTTGGCCTTGGCGACGCGGGTCTTGGGGTCGGTGATGTCACCGAACTCGATCGCGCCGGCCGGGCAGGCCTGCTGGCAGGCGACCTTGATGGCGCCGTCGCGGACGTTGATGTCGGCCGAATTGCGGGCGCGGACCTTGGCCTGGATCTTGGCTTCCTGGATGCGCTGGACGCAATAGGTGCACTTCTCCATGACGCCGCGCATGCGCACGGAGACGTCGGGGTTCTTCTGGAGCTGCGGGAGGTCGGCCGGATCCTTGACGGTCTTCTCCGGTCCGAGGGGACCTTCGTAGTAGTGGCCGTCGACGCGCTTGTTGAAGTCGAGGAAGTTGAAGCGACGGACCTTATACGGGCAGTTGTTCGCGCAGTAGCGGGTGCCGATGCAACGGTTGTAGGCCATCGTGTTGAGGCCCTGGTCGTCATGGACGGTGGCGTTGGCGGGGCAGACGGTCTCGCACGGGGCGGTCTCGCAATGCTGGCAGGCGACGCCCATGAAGGTGACCTGCGGGTCCTCGGGGATCGCGTTGCCGGCGGCGGCGCGACCGTCGAAGAAGTAGCGGTCCAGGCGGATCCAATGCATGTTACGTCCCTTGAGCACCTGCTCGCGGCCGACGACGGGGATGTTGTTCTCGGACTGGCACGCGGTCACGCAGGCGTTACAGCCGGTGCACGTGTTGAGGTCGATCGACATGCCCCACTGCTGGAGCGCGGGGAACTTGTCTTCGTGGCCCTGCCAGACGGCGACGTTCGGCGCGACGGAGTGGGCCGGGTGCTCGTAGGCGGAATTACCACGCGGGGTGGTGATGGCCTTCTGGGCGGGCGACATGTTGCCGTCCTTGCCGTAGACGGCCGGAGCGTGGCCATCGATGCCGAGCTTGGCGAAGTCGGCGTTCTTCTTGAGGTCCTCGACGTTGCCTTCGCGGATGATGTCGCGTCCTTCCATCGACCAGTGGTCCTGCATGTTGCAGACGGCGACGGTGGCGTCGGAGAGCGTGAACTTGGCGCCCGTGCGGACGGCGGGTTCGGCGGCGGTGACGAGCGGATAGGCGTTGAAACCGTTGCCCGTGACGCGACCGGCGAGGCGTTCGTCGACGCGCGTGGCGACGCGACCGGCGACGCGACGACCGAAGCCGAGCTGGAGACCGATGGTGTGGTCGGCCATGCCGGGCATGATGAAGACCGGTCCGGTGACGGACTTGCCGCCCACGGTGACGGTGGCGACGCGGCAGATCAGGCGGCCGTCGACGAGCTGGTTGATGTTACGGTTGAGCGCGCCGATCTTGTTGATGAACATCGCGTCCGGCTCGATGGCCAGCTTCGCGGCGAACTTCGGGCTGACGAGGATGACGTTCTCCCAGACGGTCTTGGACATGGGATCCGGAGCCTCGGCGAGCCAGCCGTTGTTGGCCTGAAGGCCGTCGCCGGAGTGGACGCTGGGGAGGAGACGGACTTCGAGCGCGTCGAAGGAGAGGGCCGGAGCGGCGAAGGCCTTGATCTGGGCGACGCCCACGGCGGGCTTGGCCGCGGCGAAGGCGGTGCCGGCGAGCACGCCTTCGGCGAGCCAGGCGGCGAAGGCTTCGTCGGAAGCGTTCTTCGAGTTCGAGTTGAAGGTCTCACGGACGAGCGCGTGCGCATCCTTGTCGGAACCGGCGAAAGGCGCGAGGACGTCGAGCTCGGTGACCGTCGCGAACAGCGGGTCGATCATCGGCTGCACCGGCACGTAGGCGCCATCGAGCGTGCGTCCGTCGGACCAGCTTTCGAGGTAGTGCGAGGAGGCGAGGAAGGTGCCGGCGGCGGCCTTCACGGCGGCCGAGGTCTCGTCGAAGGACGGACCGTGGTAACCGAGGCGGACGACCTTCTTCGCGGCCTGGATGGCGGCGCTGAAGTTCACGTCGGCCGGCGCGTCGTAGACGGGGTTGCCGCCGAGGATGACGAGGGTCTTGGCCGGCTGGGCGACGAGCGCGGAGATCGTCAGGGCGGCGGGAGCCGGAGCGGCGACATACTTGACGGCGGCGGCGAGGGCCTGGTTGGCCAGGAAGACGGCGCGGTGCGCGTCGGCGGAGAGATGATCGCCGGCGACGATGAGGGCTTCGCCCTTGGCGGCCTTGACGAGGTCGGCCACGCATTCGGTGACCCACTTGGCGTCGACGTTGATGCCCGAGACCTTGCCCTTGAGGGCGGCGGCGTCGGCGGAACCCTTCTGCGCGAGGACTTCGGCGGCGAAGAGGATCGCGAGGCCGGAGATGTGCGAGGACGAGGCGCGGAGACGGTGGTCGGCGGCGGCGCCGGTCAGCGAGAAGACGGATTCGACGACGTAGAGGCGCGTCATCTTCTCGGCTTCGGCGGCCGTGTCGGCGCGACGGGCGGAGGAGTAGGCACGGGTATCTTCGACCGTGGCGTCATGGGCGCCGAGGAAATCGCGGTCGAGGCTCAGCACGCGGCGGGCCTTGGCGTAATCAGGGAGCGCGCGGGCGCCGAGGACGGCGTCGGCGCGGTTCTGCGCGACCGGGGTGTACTCGACCCAGCGGGCCTGCGGGTAGGCGGCCTTGAGGGCGGCGACGAGGCGGGCGCGCGTAGGCGAAGTGGACGGACGGGCGAGGAAGGCGAGACCGGCGCCGGCATCAGCCTTGGCGTCGGCGGCGAGGCCGCGCACGAACGCGCGGGCGTCGGCGACGGAGGAAGCCATCGCGCGATCCGGATCGTACATATCGAGCACACTGGCCTGGGCGAACTTCGAAGAAGCGCCGCCGTTGGCGCGGTGGCTCGGGTTGCCTTCGATCTTGGTCGGGCGGTGCTGATGCGTCTCGACGAGGATCGGCTGGTTGGCGAACTCGCCGGGGAAGGAAGAGGCGTAATACGTGGCGACGCCGGGGATGGTGTTCTCCGGCTGCTTGGCGTAAGGAAGCGTATGGTTGCGGGGCTCGCGGCAACCGGCGAGGCCGAGGCCGGCCAGACCGAACGAAGCGCCCATGAGCATCAGGAACTCGCGGCGTTCGACGGAGGAGATGGCGGAGGCGCCGTCGAGGAACTCGCGCTCGGCGCGGGTGCGGAACTCGGGCGTCTTGTTGCGCTCGTCGAGGCTGCGCCAGTACGAAGGACCGGTCGGCTCGCCGGCCTGGGGCGCGGGGTGTTCAAAGACTTTCTTGCTCATCGGAAAAGGCGTGGGGAATTAGCGGTGGCAGCCCGAGCAGCTCTGGGGCGGGTTGACCTTCCAGTCGTGCACGAACTTCGTGCCGTCGGCGGTCTGCTGGGCGGGAGACGCGGCCTTGAAGCCGAGGTCGTAGACCTTGTCGACCGGGCGCAGGACCTGCTCAGGATTGCGATGGCAATCGAGGCAGAAGGACATGTTGAGGGACTTCTGCTGGCCGACGACGACCTGCTGGTCGATGCGACCGTGGCACTCGACGCAGCTGACGCCGCGGTTCACGTGCACGGCGTGGTTGAAGTAGACGTAGTCGGGCACCTTGTGCACCTTGACCCAGCGGATCGCTTCGCCGGTCTCGACGCTCTTCTTGACGAGCGCCAGCGCGGGGCTGTCGCTCTTCACCTGGCTGTGGCAGTTCCAGCAGGTGTTGGTCGTCGGCACGTTCGAATGGCCCGACTTGTCCACGTAGTTGTGGCAATAGCGGCAATCAAGACCGAGGACCGAATCAGGACCGGCGTGGAAGGAGTGGTCGAAGGCGACGGGCTGATCCGGCGTGTATCCGACGTTCAGATACTTGTTGGTGGCGTACTCGTTGACCGCGGCGGCCACGACCACGCCGGTGATCAGGAGGCAGACGAGGACCTGGAACGGGGCGGCGTTGATCGCCCGGGAGAAGAAGTTACCGCGGGGGGCTGGGCGGTTGAGGAATTCGAGGAGCTTGCGCATCGCGTTCAGACGAAGGGATTGGCGGGTTTTTTGACCGAAGAAGCACGAAAGGCAGGAACCCTTCGCAACCCAAATTTGAGGGGTTTTAGTCGCTTTTCTATGGTTCGCTGTGGATAGCCACTATGAAAAGCTGTGAACGGGGTGTGATTATGTAATTTAAAGTGTTAAAAGACATATACTTACATAGTTTAGAATAGTTCTAAGTCATTAAAGCCTGCCCAGTGCCCTAGATGCTCGCTTCCAAACTATTAGGCCAGCCAACGGAAAACCCCAGAGGGGCTTATCCGATGGCTGGCCTAGGCTCGAAGTGACTCCGAATCAGCGGGTCAGGGACTTCGCGGCGCTTTGGACGAGATCCACGAAGCTCTTGGCCTCAAGGGAGGCGCCGCCGATCAGGCCACCATCGATATCGTGCTCGGCCAGGAGGGCGTCGGCGTTGTCGGGCTTCATCGATCCGCCGTAGAGGATACGGACGCGGGCCGCCGTCTCGGCGCCGAACTGGGTGACGAGCAGGGAGCGGATGAAAGCGTGGACTTCCTGGGCCATGGCCGGGGTGGCGGTCTTACCGGTGCCGATCGCCCAGACGGGCTCGTAAGCGATGATGACCTGTTCGGCCTTGCCCGCAGGAACGCCGGCGAGACCGAGCTCGACCTGACGCTTCACCACGGCGTTCGTGGTGCCGGCTTCGCGCTCGGAGAGCAGCTCGCCGACGCAGAGGATGGGCTTGAGGGAGGCGCCGAGGGCGGCGTTGACCTTGCGGTTGATGAAGGCGTCGTCCTCGCCGAAGATCGCCCGGCGCTCGCTGTGACCGAGGATCACGTAGCCGACATGGAGATCGCGGAGCATCGCGGCCGAGACTTCGCCGGTGAAGGCACCGTTGGCCTTGTCGTGCATGTTCTGGGCGCCCACGGCGAGGTGGGTGCCTTCGGCGGCGGCGCTCACCGCGGAGAGCGCGGTGAAGGGCGGGCAGAGGACCACCTGGACGGCGGACTCGATGCCGACGGCGGCGGCGATGGCCTTGACGAGGTCGGTGCCTTCGGTGGCCGTCTTGTTCATCTTCCAGTTACCGGCGATGAGAGGAGTGCGTGTGGACATGGGAGTGGTTTGAGAGCTTGTTTTATAAGGGTCCGGAGCGGTTCAGGCCGAGAGGGCCGCGACGCCGGGGAGGACCTTGCCTTCGAGGTATTCGAGGGAAGCGCCGCCGCCGGTCGAACAGTGCGAGACCTTGGTATCGACACCGAACTTCTTGGCCGCCGTGGCGGTGTCGCCGCCGCCGACGATGGTGATCGCGCCGCGTTCCGTGGCCTTGGCCACCGCGGCCGCCATGGCCTTGGAGCCGACGGCGAACTTCTCGAATTCGAAGACGCCGCACGGGCCGTTCCAGACCACCGTGCCGGCGCGGCCGATGGCGGCCTCGTACAGCTTGATGGATTCCGGACCGCAATCCATGCCTTCCCAGCCGGCGGGGATGCCGGACTGCATGGTGGCAGGCTGGGTGTTGGAATCAGGCGAGAACTTGTCGCCGCACAGGAAGTCGACCGGGAGGGTGACCTTCACGCCGCGGGCCTTGGCTTTGTCGAGCAGCTCTTGGACGATCTTGGCGCCTTCGGCGTCGTAGAGGGAGTTGCCGATCTCCATGCCGTCGCAGACCTTGCGGAAGGTGTAGGCCATGCCGCCGCCGATGATGATCTCGTCGGCCTTCTCGATGAGGTTGCGGATGAGGGGGATCTTGTCGGCGATCTTGGCGCCGCCGAGGATGGCGAGGAGCGGGCGCTGCGGGTTGTTGAGCACGGTGTCGAAGGCCTTGAGCTCGGCTTCGAGGAGGTAACCGGCGGCCTTGCGGGGCAGGTTGACGCCGACCATCGAGGAGTGGGCGCGGTGGGCGGTGCCGAAGGCGTCGTTCACGTAGACGTCGCCCAGACGCGAGAGAGAGGCCCTGAATTCGGCCACTTTAGCGGGGTCGGCCTTCTGGCTGGTGCCGTCCTCGAGCTTCACTTTGCCCTCTTCTTCGATGTGGAAACGGAGGTTTTCGAGGAGCAGGACCTCGCCCGGCTGGAGGGCCTTGGCGGCGGCTTCGGCCTCGGCGCCCACGCAGGCGGCGACGAACTTCACCGGCTTGCCGAGGAGCTTCTCGAGCTCGGCGGCGACGGGGCGAAGGGAGAACTTCTCGACGACCTTGCCGTCCGGACGACCGAGGTGGGACATCAGCACCAGGGAGGCGCCGCCTTCGAGCAGGAACTTGATCGTCGGCAGGGCCGCGGCGATACGCTGGGTATTCGTGATGGCGCCGGTCTTCTTGTCCTGGGGGACGTTGAAGTCGACACGGACGAGGACACGCTGGCCTTTGACGGAGCCGAGTTCGCGGAGGGTAGGAGCAGGCATGGTGGTGAAAGGCTGCAGAGAAAGGCGTAAGCCGAGGGGTGGGAAGAACAAACCGCCCGAGGCCTCGCAAACCCTCATCAGCACCCTCCCCCGCCCCGCCAAGAGCCCAAAACAAGACAGGCGACCCGGGTGGGCCGCCTGTCGCGGAGGAAACTAAGCCTGGCTTAGAGCTTGGCCGTGACCTTACCCAGGAGCTCGACGACGCGGTTGGAGTAGCCCCACTCGTTGTCGTACCAGCTGATGAGCTTGAAGAAGTTCTTGTTCAGCTCGATCGAGGAGCCGGCGTCGAAGATCGACGAGCTCTTGTCGTGGATGAAGTCGGAGGAGACCACTTCTTCGTCGGTGTAGGCCAGGATGCCCTTCATGTAGGTCTCGGACGCCTTCTTGAGGGCGGCCTTGATCTCGGCGAGGGAGGTGTCCTTGGTGGTCTTGACGGTGAGGTCGACGACCGAGACGGTCGGGGTCGGCACGCGGAAGGCCATGCCGGTCAGCTTACCCTTCACTTCCGGGAGGACGAGGGCGACGGCGCGGGCGGCGCCGGTGGCGGACGGGATGATGTTGATCGCGGCGGAACGGCCACCCTTCCAGTCCTTCTTGGACGGACCGTCGACGGTCTTCTGGGTGGCGGTGTAGGCGTGGACGGTGGTCATCAGGCCTTCGGCGACGCCGAAACCTTCCTTCAGCAGCACGTGGACGAGCGGCGCGAGGCAGTTCGTGGTGCAGGAGGCGTTGGAGATGATGTGGTGGTTGGCCGCGTCGTATTTGTCGTCGTTGACGCCGATGACGACGGTGATGTCCTCATCCTTCGCCGGGGCGGAGATGATGACCTTCTTGGCGCCGGCTTCGAGGTGACCCTTGGCCTTGGCGGCTTCGGTGAAGAGACCGGTGGACTCGATGACGACCTGGACGCCGAGGGCCTTCCAGGGGAGTTCGGCCGGGGTGCGGGCGGAAACCACGAGGATTTCCTTACCGTTCACGACGAGGACGTCGTCTTCAGCCTTGTCCGGGGAGGACTTCTTGGAGCTGACGGTGCCGTTGAAGCGACCCTGGGTGGAGTCATACTTCAGGAGGTAGGCGAGGTTGTCCGCGGGGACGATGTCGCCGACGGCGACGACGTCGAAGGTCGTGCCGAGGTGGCCCTGTTCGACGAGGGCGCGGAAGACGAGACGGCCGATGCGGCCGAATCCGTTGATAGCTACTTTGGTGGCCATGGTATGGTGTGTGAGAAAGGAAAGAGGACGGACGTGAAAGGGATGAAAAAGGCCCTGCCGCCCCGCATTGGCAAGCGAGAATGCGAATCAGGCCCCGGCGGACCAGACGGCGGCGCCTAAAGGCGGCAGGATGACGTAATCCCCCTCGATCCTCGGCACGGGACCAGGGGCATGCAGGCAGGAGGGAAACGGCGAGACGACCACGGGCGTCCAATCCCCGGTCCGCGGTAGGACGAGGGTCACCTCGCGGTCATGCGGATTGCAGGCCATGAGCACCCGGGCGGAGCCGAGCTGGCCGTCGGCATTCAGCACGGCGACGAAGGCTTCCCCGCCCTGCTGATGGGTGACCTGCATCCAACCCGGCGACACGGCCAGGCGGGGACGCAGGCCCGTGCCGGCGGCCGAAAGGCGGAAGCCGATCAGGCGGGCGACGAATTCGTGCTCGGACCGGAAACGTTCGATGCGGACCGGATCGAGGCGGTTCAGGTCGCCCCGGCGCCAGGTATTGCCGACGCCGCGCTTGGTCGCGAGGAAATCCTGGCCGGCGCAGAGCATCGGCACGCCCGCGGAGCAGAGCAGGATCACGTGCATGAGGCGCGTACGCAGGATGTCGTGAGGCGCCGGATCAAGGGCGTCGCCGCCGGCGCGCTCGGTGATCCGGTCCAACCACGCCATGTCGTCGTGCGACTGCGCATAGCGCAGGCGCGCGGACGGCCGGAACGCGCACGCCGCGACGTGATGGAGCAGGTCCGACGCCTTCGCATGGCCACGCACGTAGGAAGGCAAGAACTCGCGGAACGCGTCATCCCAGCTCGTCCAGCTCGTATGATCGAGGTCGCGCGCGGTGTGCCCGCGGAAGCTCCACGGTTCGGCGATCAGGATCTTATGCGGGGCACGGAAACGGAAATCAGCCTCGATCTCGCGCAGCAGCGGCGTGCCCAATAGCTCCGCGAGGTCGAGCCGGACGCCATCGACGCCGAGCACCTCGGTCCAGTGACGGAGCGCGGCGTGGACGAGACGCTTGAACATCGGCGCCTCGGCGCGGACATCATTACCGCAGCCGCTCCAGTTGGTGAGTCTGCCCTGCGGGTCGACGCGGTAGTAATACGGAGCGTCGATGGCTCCCAATCCGTTGGGCGCACCGAAGTGGTTCAGCACGACATCCATGATGACGGCGAGGCCGGCCTCATGGCAGGCGCGTACGAGATCCCGGAACTCCTCCATCGCGACGGCGCCCGGCGCCGAAGCGTAGGAGTTCGCGACGCCGAAGGCGTTCACGGGCATGTAGCCCCAGTGATATTCATCGACCGCGGCATGCTCGAACTCAGCGCACGGCAGCAGCTCCAAAGCGTTGACGCCGAGCGCGCGCAGGTAGTTGCCCTTGGAGCGCACATAGCGGGCGAGTTCGCGATAACCGCCGGCGGTCGGCCCTCCGTCGGCGAGGCCGAGCAGGTCGCGCAGATGGCCTTCGAGGATCACGAGATCTTCGACCGCCGGCGGAACGAAGCCGTCATCGAAGGGCAGCAGCGCTTCGGGTCCGATCACGAGGCCCGCGGCCTGCCGGGGGCCGACGACGGCACGGGCCCACGGGTCGACGATGTGCGCGCCGCCGAAACGTTCGCCGGTGTCGTCCTCTGATGCGGCGACCTGCAGCCAGTAATGGGCGCCGCTGAGATTCTCCGGCCAAGCAGCCGACCACGCGCCCTGCCCTTCGGGCTTGAGCGTCAGCGGATGCGCGGCTCCGCCGGCCGCGTGTCGCCAGATGACTTCGACCGAGCGAGCACGGGGCGCGAAGACGCGAAAGATGGTGGCATGCGCGCCGACGGTCGCACCGAAGCCCCCCGCGGGCTCAAGGACATCCAGCGGCTCCGATGCCAGGATATCACCGAGCTCGAGGAGTTCCGGCGTCTCGTAAACCATGCGGACCGGCACGGCGGCCGGATCGACGTCGGTCGCATGGAAGCGGAAGACATGGCGGTCGGTGCGCCGACGGGAGACGACGAGGTTGCGGTGATTGCCGTCGTCGCGGCGGACGTTGTCGGCGTCGTGCGGCGGCTCGACCCAACGGTCGCCGGCGCGCAGGAACTTGAAGATGGTCTCGTCCGCTTCGCCGAGGACCTCGGCGAGATCCGCGGCGAGTTCGAAGCCCTCGGCGCCCGCCACGCAGACCGGACGTAGCTGCCAGCGCTCCATGTCGACGGCACGGCCCCAGTCATTGAAGGGTCCGACCACGCTGACGGAACCTTCCGCGGCCTCCGGACAAAGCGCCTTCCAGAAGAAGAAGTGGACTCGCTCGGCCTCGATCCAATGGCCCGAGCGCAAAGCCCAGGCGCGGACGTCTGCCGGCTCGAGCAAGGTCAGCCGCGCGGGCGGGTTCAGCGAGAGCGGCGGCAAACCCGGACCGGCCCAATCGCGCGTGAGCGCGACCAACCCGGAGACCTTCGTCTCCCAGCGGGCGCTGGCCAATTCACGCGTCATCGCCTCAAGAGGAACGGCGGAAAAATAAATTGGCGAGCAAAAGCGGGCTTCCCTCCCGGCCGTCGTCCGCCCACGATGCGCACGTGGATATCAGCGTACTAGTGAGCGACTGGGATGGTCACCGCCTCCTGGATTCCGGCGACGGCTTCAAGCTGGAGGAGATCGGCGGCGTCCGCATGATCCGGAGCGAACCCAAGGCCTGGTGGAGCAAGTCCCTGCCGGCCGCCGAGTGGGCCCGCGCCGTCGCCGAACATGAAGAAGGCGGCCGCGAAGGCCGCTGGAAGCTGAAGGGCAACTGCCCGAAGGAATGGGAGACCAAGCTGGGCAAGCTCCGCTTCCAGCTGCGGTTCATGGACAATTCCAAGCAGTTCGGTGTCTTCGCCGAACAATCGCCGCACTGGAAGTGGGTCGCCGAGCGCCCGCAGAAACTCGAACCACGCCCCCGCCTGCTCAACCTCTTCGGTTACACCGGCGCGGCTTCGCTCGGGGCCGCCCAAGCGGGCTGGCACGTCACCCACGTCGACGCCTCCAAGCCCGCCGTGGCCTGGGGCCGTCGCAACCAGGAGCTCTCCGGCATGGCCCAGGAGCCGATCCGCTGGATCATCGAGGACGCGATGACGTTCGTGAAGCGCGAGGTCAAACGCGGCAACCAGTATGAGGCCATCATGCTCGACCCGCCCGCCTTCGGCCGCGGCCCGACCGGCGAATTCTGGAAGGTCGAACGCGACCTCGCCCCCCTGCTCCGCGCCTGCCGCGAACTACTCTCTCCGCAGGCGCAGTTCATGATCCTGACGGTCTACACCATCGACGCCTCTTCCATCCTGTGCCACAATCTGCTCGAAGATGTCACCCGTGGCCTGGGCGGTCAGGTCGACATCGGCGAACTGGCCCTGAAACAGGAAAACAATGGCCGCTTGCTCCCCCTGTCGCTCTGGGGCCGCTGGACTGCTGCCAAGAAGGCCTGAGCCGGCCGGCCGCCTTCAATCTGGGCGGTTTGCTTTAATTGGTTTCCAAACCATAGGTTAACGCATCTAAATGCACGCGTGAGCCTAGTCCCTGACCAAGCTACTTTCCGCCAGTTGGCCCAGCAGTCCGACCTCATCCCGGTATGTCTGGACCTGATGGCCGACCTGGAGACCCCGGTCTCGGTCTACGCCCGCCTCCGCGCCCTCGGCTCCCCGTTCCTCTTCGAGTCGGTAACGGGCGGCGATAAGCTCGGTCGCTACAGCTTCTGCGGTGCCGCCCCGGCGATGACCCTGACCTGCTGGGAGGACCGCACGGAGATCGTCCGTCGTGACGGCACCAAGGAGACCTTACCCACGCCGGCGGATCCGCTTTCGCTGGTGAAGAAGGAACTCTCCGGCCTGCGCGTGGCCAAAGTGCCCGGCCTGCCCCCGTTCGTCGGCGGCATGGTCGGCATGGTCGGCTACGAATACGTCCACCGCATCGAGCCGACCGTCCCCAAACCCGCCAAGGACCCGGCCGGCACACCCCTGCTCCACTTCATGCTGGTCGACCGCGTCGTCGCCTTCGATAACGCCCGCCAGACCCTGCGCCTCATCGTCAATGCCCGCGTGAAGTCGCCGGCCGACGCCGATGCTGCCTGGGCCGCCGCCAAACAGGAACTCGAAGCCCTGCGCGCCGTGGTGACCGGACCGCGCGCCGCCGTGGCCGCCGAACTCCCAGCCAGCGCCGAGCTCGCCACGGGCCAGGCCAACTTCAGCCAGGCCGACTTCGAAGCCGCCATCCGACGCACGCAGGAATACGTCCGCGCCGGCGACTGCGTGCAGGTCGTGCTCTCGCGCCGCACCGACGTCGCCTTCAAGGGCGACCCGCTCGACCTCTACCGCGTGCTGCGTCACGTGAACCCGTCGCCTTACATGTTCGTGCTGGAGACCGGCCGTGGCTTCGACGTCGTCGGCGCCTCGCCCGAAGTGAACGTCCGCCTCACCGGCCGCCTCTGCGAGATCCGCCCGATCGCCGGCACGCGCCCGCGCGGCGTCGACGAAGCCGCCGACCGCCAGCTCGAAGCCGAACTGCTCGCGGACCCGAAGGAACGCTCCGAGCACCTGATGCTCGTCGACCTCGCCCGCAATGACCTCGGCCGCGTCTGCTTACCCGGCTCCGTGAAGGTCCCCGACTATGCGATCGTGGAACGCTACTCCCACGTGATGCACATCGTCTCGCAGGTCGAAGGCCAGCTCGCCCCCGAGAAGGACGCGTTCGACCTCTTCCGCGCCACGTTCCCGGCCGGCACCCTTTCGGGCGCACCCAAGGTACGCGCCATGCAGGTCATCTCCGAACTCGAAGGCGAGCGCCGTGGCGTCTACGGCGGCGCCGTCGGTTACTTCGGCTTCGATGGTGGCCATGACTCCTGCATCGTCATCCGCACCGCCTCGCTCCGCGACGGCGTCGCCAGCATCCAGGCCGGCGCCGGGGTCGTCGCCGATTCCGTGCCGACTTCCGAATACGAAGAAACCATCAACAAGTCCAAGAGCGTCCTGCGCGCCCTCGGACTCGCCGCCGGCTTGCGCTCCTGAGAAGACCCCCTGTGCCCAAGTCCAAGCCCAAGAAAAGCGCCGCGCCGAAGGCCAAGCCTTCGAAGAAAGTCGCTGACAAGGCCCGGACCAAGATGCCCGTCGCCGCCAAGCCGGTGAAGGAACCGAAGAAGTTGCCGGTTCCGCCGAAGAAACCCGTCGCAGTTAGGCCCGAGCTGCCGCCGAAGAAACCCGCACCCCCTGAGGCAAAGGTTCGCCCTACCCCCACCCCAACCCCTGATTCGGAGACCGATCCCACCGAACCAGGTCTGCCGTGGGAAGAGTTGTCCACGGAAGAGCGTTCGCCGATCCGTTACTACCTCGACCAGATCGGCAAGACGCCGCTGCTGACGCTCGAGCAGGAGACCGCTCTCGCGCGGCGCGTCCTCAAGGGTGACGAGGCCGCCCGCCAGCAGATGATCCAGGCCAACCTCCGCCTGGTCGTCCGCATCGCCAAGGACTACGATAACTTCGGCCTGTCGCTGATGGACCTGATCAGCGAAGGCAACTTCGGCCTCATCAAGGCCGTCGAACGTTTCGACCCCGACAAGGGCGGCAAGCTCAGCACCTACGCTTCCTGGTGGATCAAACAGGCCATCAAGCGCGCGCTGGCGACGAGCGGGAAGACGATCCGCCTGCCGGTGCACATGGTCGACCGCATCTCGCAGATGCGCCGCGTGACCAACCAGCTCGCCGCGGAACTCGGCCGCGAACCGCATAACGACGAGATCGCGATGGCGATGGAGATCCCGCTTGCGAAGGTCGTGCACATGAAGTCGGTCGCGAACCGCGCGGCCTCGCTCGACCAGCCCGTCGGCGAAGAAGGCGACGCCACCTTGGGCGACCTGGTCAAGGACGAGTCGGAGCGCACGCCTTTCGAGACCCTCCGCGGCAAATCAGACAACGATGAGATCGCCACGATGCTCGCCGCGCTCGAACCCCGCGAAGCCGAGATCCTGACCCACCGCTTCGGCCTGAACGGCGAAAGCCCGCTCACGCTCGAGGAGGTCGGCGAACGTTTCAAACTGACCCGCGAACGCGTCCGCCAGCTCCAGCAATCCGCCTTGATGCAGCTCCGTCGCATCATGACCGAACGCCAGAAGCTGCTCACGCCGGAAGACGTCCGGAAGAACCAGCTCGCCACGGCACGCTCCGAAGTCCTCGGGGAATTCTTCCGCTCCAAGGGCATGGGCCCGACTCCGCCCAAGGGCCGGCCGGACCGCGGAGGCCTCTGACCTGCCTGTTTTGGGGCCTACGTGGCCTCGGCGGTGGGGCGGGATTATCGCGATGCGACCCCCGTCAGCGGAAGTTACTGGGGCGGCGGCGACCGCGAGATGCGGGTCACCGTCCATGTCGAAGCCAAGTAAGGCCTACGTTCGGGATACTCGGGCAACAAAAAGGGCCCCGTTGCCGGGGCCCTCAGATCAGCCTCTAATCCGAAGATTAGAAGTTGTAGCGAACGGTGACGGAGGTCTCTTCGGCAACGCCGTTGGCGTCAGCGATCGAGACGGCGACCTGGTACTTCGAGTTCACGTTGTAAGCGAGCTCGTAGACGAAGGAGTTGTCGTTGGAGCCGCCTTCCTGGCCCCAGACGATGCGGCCTTCGAGACCGGCGACGATTTCGTTCAAGGAGCGGCGGGCGATGATGCCGTAGCCGTCGTTGGAGCCAACGAAGGCGGTGGCGTCGATACCAGCGACGACGTTCTTGAAGAGGTAACCAACGGAGACGCCATCAGCGCCAGCGGTGTTGAGGTCAGCGGAGGCACCAACCCAGACGTTCGAGGAGCCAACGAGGGCTTCGACCGAGAGGGAGTAGCCGTTGTCGCCGGCGGCGGCGTCGGTGTTGTAGCTGAGGCCAGCGCGGTTGTAGGAGAGACCAGCAGCAGCGGCGCTCTGGGCAGAGGCAGCGGCAGCAAGGGTCGTGAGGGTGAGGATCGGGAGGATGTGCTTCATATGCGTGTTCGTTGGTAGGCACCTCGGTTGAGAAAACAACACTAAAATGCATTTTTGTCGTTTATTCGTCACCTGACCGTCTCAGACCGATTAGCCCGGAAAACAAAAAGGGCCCCGTTGCCGGGGCCCTCAGATCAGCCTCTAATCCGAAGATTAGAAGTTGTAGCGAACCGAGACGGAGGTCTCGTTGTCCTGCTTGTCCGCGTCAGCGATCGAGACGGCGACCTGGTACTTCGAGCCGATGTTGTAGGCGAGCTCGTAGAGGTAGGCGTTCTGGCTGTTGGAGCCGGTGGCCTGGGCCCAGACGAAGCGGGCTTCGAGACCGGAGATGACTTCGTTCAGGGAGCGACGGAGGATCACGCCGTAGGTGTCGTTCGAGGAGACGGCGACGGTGGCGTCGATGCCAGCGGCGACATTCTTGAACACGTAACCAACGGAGACTTCGTCATCGCCAGCGGAGTTCAGGTCGGCGGAGCCACCAACCCAGACGTTCGAGGAGCCAACGAGGGCTTCGACCGAGAGGGAGTAGCCGTTGTCGCCAGCGGCGGCGTCGGTGTTGTAGCTGAGGCCAGCGCGGTTGTAGGAGAGACCAGCGGCAGCGGCGCTCTGGGCAGAGGCAGCGGCAGCGAGGGTCGTGAGGGTGAGGATCGGGAGGATATGTTTCATAGCGGAGTCAGTATGAAGACGAAGGCTGGCTCAAATCAAGCCCATTTGCCTAATTTCGCCCTTTTGTGCCCAATTAGCGTCTGGCTTTA
>Ga0209358_10001160_pt1 | contig 21527 bp, 43 predicted proteins | sample LauGreFa1BDMLBSN_2_FD_187574 | JGI IMG/M metagenome (GOLD analysis project Ga0209358, IMG submission 187574) | Freshwater lake microbial communities from Lake Michigan, USA - Fa13.BD.MLB.SN (SPAdes) (version 2) | ecosystem: Environmental > Aquatic > Freshwater > Lake | place: Lake Michigan, USA...
TCTTTTTCAGGATTCTTAACTAAACCAGATTGAACAGGCTCAATTAATTTAAACTGTTCTTCATATTTGTTAAAAAATTCTTCAACTTTTGGAGAAAATGTTTGTCTTGGTTTTTCTTTTGGAATTGCATTAACAGCACCTTGATCAACTAAAGCAGGATCAATTTGATTCATTGTTTTTGGAATATCAGCGGCAGCTGCTTTTGTTTCTAAATTTTCAAATTGTTTATTTACTTCTGGACTGATTACTGTTGTCTCAACTGGTTTAGTTGAAACTGTATTTGTTGTTTCAATCGTAGGCATGTTATTAATCTTGTAGGCGTTTTGATAAAGCTGGTAACGTATCTTCTAAAAAAGCGTTAACATCTGCTTTTCCATTTTTATCTTTATAACCAAACTTTATTGCTTCTTTTACTAATGGGTGATCAGCACTAGGATTAATTTTATAATCTTTTCTCATGTCGTTTAATTCACCAAATAAAAAATGATAATTAACTTTATTGTTTTTGCTGTAGATAGAATACTTGTCTATGTTTATTGCTTCATATTTATTAATAACTTCATTAGCTATATCTCTTAAAGCAGCTTTTTTAGTTGTATTATCTGCATTTGTATTAGCTGATAAATATGCTGAAGATCTTTGTTTATATTCATCAGTTGCTAAAATTGCTGTATTTTTATCCTGATCAGATCTCATAGTTGTTGAAGTAGAAAGTTTATTATAAAAATTTGATTCAACTCTTTCATTTTGCTCTGTCTCAAACTTAACAACTTCAGCATCATTGTTAGCTTTAATTTTTAATTCTTCATGATTTCCTCTTTCTTTAAATATTTTTTCTTTAAACCCATTCCACTCTGCTAAATTTTTGTCAGTTATAATTTTTGTTCCATCTGGCTTTGTTAAATTCTCAACTTGCTTTACAAGTTTTACAGCTTTGTCATAATCAGAGTTAATATCACCAGCTACAGCAATATTAGATATTGTATTCTTGTATGTTTCTATAAGTAACTTCGGTAAATCTTGATCTTTAACAAATGTTTGAGCATTATTATTTTCATATATTTGTTTAAAAGTTTCTGATGGATTTTCAGAGTTAAGAACTTTAGTTTTAACATCAGATAATAATAACATTGTTTTAACGCTATTAATTTTTAATTCTTTAGCAACATCATTTAATTTATGTAAATTAGAATATTCTTCAGCTCTCCTTATCATTTGATCTTTGTATTTGTATTGCTCATAAGGATTATCTGCGTTCTGTTCATAAGCCGCAGCATCTGTTGTTTGACCAGTATTATAAATTCCAACAGATTCTTTTTCTAAAGCATCAAAAGACATCTTCTTTATTTTAAGAACGTTTTGACCATATTCTAAATCAAGTTCTTGTTTAAGTTTATCTCTTACATTTGTATTAGTAATTTTGCTTAATTCTAATTTTGAATATTCATTAAAATCGTTTGTATAATTTTTAAGCGCATCTTCTTCATTATAGTTGTCTTTTTGTCTTTCAAGAAAAGTATCTGATGTTCCTTTAATCTCATAAAACTTTTTCTTTGCTTCAACTGAATCTTGTAAATTTTGTTTTGTAATATAAAATTCATTTAATTTTTCTAATCCAGAAGAAATCTGACCAGCAGCACCACCTGTAAGAGGAACTTGAAATTGAGTTCTAACTTCTGGTGAATTTGCAGTTAGTTGAGTTTGAGATGAGAATGTTGGAATTTTTGGCATAATTTAAGCAAATGGGTTTGGTGTGTTATCTAATAATGATTTTCCAGCTGGAGATTGAGCAAAAGTTGAAAAACCTTTAAAAAGAGTTCCTGCTGCTTGAGCATTACCCATAGATCTCGCATATTGACCTTGAACTCTATCCATAGCAGCCTGATTAGTTTTTGATATTTGTTGTACTTGAGAATTATAATTAATAATATTTTTTTCAATTTGTTTTTGAACTTCATTATTATGAAGAACACGCAAACCAGAGCCATTAGATAAATCTGCACCTGAAGTTAATATTCTAACTTTTGACTGTGATTGAAGTTTATTAAAGTTTTCGTCAAATCTTGCAAGTTCTAGTTCTGTTTGTTGTTTAATAGCTTCTCTTTCTTGTTCGGCTATTTGTGCATTTCTATTATAAACAGATTGATTAAATTTACCTGCAGCGCTTTGATTTGCTGCTGATACCGCACTTAAACCAAACGATCCTGCTGCTAAAGCTAATTCTAGTCCCATTAGAAAATCCTCGCAAATCTATAATGATCAGTTCCATCTATTCCATAACTTTTCATTAATCCTTCATTATTTAATCCTAACCATTTTGCAAATTTAATTCCAATACCATAATCCGCACGAACTGCAGTTTGAACTCTTTTAATCTTATTAGATTTTGCAACGTAATCAAAATTTTGTTTAATAGCTTTTGCAATAGTAACTGGATGATTCCAGATTTTATCTGTTGCCAAAACCCATCCTTCACCAACTCCATTCCAAATTTTTTTAATACCAGCAGAAGCGATAACTTTATCATTAATAACACAAGTGAATGCCATATCTTTCTCTTCTAGGTTAGAACTTTCTTTAATGTAATCAATTTCTAAATCACTGATTACATGGTTTAATTGCGAAGCCATGATTATTTTACCATGCTTTGCAATATAAGGAATTACAAATAATTTATTATCCATCATTTGTTACCAATCTTGGATATATAGATAAAATTGTTAAAGGTAAAGGTTGTGTTTGTCTTACAAAGATATACCCATCTGTTTCATAATTACCTCTAAACTCAACTGACTTATCTCCTGTAAATACCGGAATAGCTTCATCCATATTGTTAGCTGAAGATCTAAATGGAATTTCTTCCATGTTGTTTAAATCTGGACCAACTTCAACTCCAATAGATTCATATAATCTAATAGATACATCATAAATTCTTTTTGTTTTAGCTTGTGATGTTCCATCTTGAGATCCTGCATCTATTCTCATTGTTTGTAATATTGATGTAAAAGGTAAACCCACTTTAACTTTACTTGATGGTCTTGATAATGTTATTGATCCTGAAGAAACAACTCTATTTGGATGAGTTGCTCCATCTGCAAGAACAGCTACTGTTTGACCATTAAGATGACTTAAACCAGTAATAGTTGTAGTTGGAGAACCTGAATAAGATAAAGATGAATCTAAAAAATTAAAAGTTGTATTATCAGTTTCATCAAAATCTAAATTATTAATATATTCAACATATCTTTTTGTTGTTCCACCAATTGTACGTTTAACAATAACCCAAGTTTGATATTCTTTTTCATCTGTTGGAATAGTTGCAATAGATTCACACATAGCAATACCATTTCCAAATGAACCACCAAATACATGATGATGCCAAGCAACTACTTGTTGTTCTCTCTGATAAGTTAATCCAACTAATTTTCCATCTTCTCTTACACACCAAATAATTTGATTAGGTTCTTGTTGATATGACATATTATTAATTCCAGATTCTGAAATATGTTCAGCAAGAATAGTCATGTCAGGTGCAACATAACCATCTACGTCATAGTTATATGCTAGTTCTCTAATTTTTCTTTTAGCTCTTTGTAAAAACAAAGTTACGTTACCAACTGGTACTGCATCTATATTTGCGCATCCATGGTTAGATTGTTTTTTAATAAGAATGTTAGTAGGAGTTACAGGATCATCAGTACCACCACCTGATACTGAAAACTCACCACCTACTGTGCCAACGATTAATGTTCGTGTTGCAGATAAAAATCTAATTGCGTTAACTTGGTTAGATGCAATGGTATAAGTAATAGCGTCATCATCAGCAATTGTTCCATGATAATTTTCATTAAAGTTTTCGTAATCACCAGATTTAGAAAACCATAAAGTTTGAGGATTTGATTTGCTTCCTGCAAACACTAATCTTTGTTCATAAAAAGAAACTGTAGAAGGATAACCTGTTGTTTCAGACCAAGCTCCTAATGACCAATCTGCAGTAGCCGCTGTACCTGATAATGCTTCAATTACCTCTGCTACAACTACTGTTGTGCTTGTTACTGAAGTTATTTCTGCATGACCATTTCCAGTTCCTAAATGAACTAATCTACCAACATCTGTTGATTGAAAGCCTGTGTTATTATTTATTCCAGTTGTTGCTGACGCAGTAATTGTTATTGCATTACCAGTTGTTGCTGATGCAGTTAATGTTGTTTCAGATGTGTTGTGATCTAAAAATGGTCCATTATCAAAAAGAACTTCTTCTATTGTCCAAGATGTATGACCAGTTCTAGAAAGTTTTCTTATAGAATAATTTGGATGGCAGATATACATAACATCTGCTGACTGTGCATATTTTAAATTAGGTAAGTCTGCTTCTAAATATGGAGTTGCTATTTCATAAGGAGAACCAGAAGAAGTTATAACTCCATTGTTTTTGTAAAAACGAATATACTGATTTCCAAATTCTAAAATGTAAGTTTGTGTTGTTGAAAATTCAAAAGGAATAAGTCTAGTTTTTTTTGTGCTGTCTTTAACTTCAGCTACAAATGTTGTTCCTGATCTTCTTGCTGCTGAACCATGAGGATAAACCACCATGTTTTGTAATGTCTTACATCCTGATGCGTATTTGGATAAATCATTTCTACCATCTAAACGTGGTGATAATTCTCCAGCAGTAAAGTTTGTTAACTGGACAGAAACCCTAGCCATTTTTTATAGCCTTGATGTTAAGAATTGATTAGAATCTACAAAGTTTGGATTATCACTATCTAATAAAATATTTTGTCCCTCTGTTGCATCTACGAACCTAGCGTCTTTTAATTTAGTTTGATACAAATTATACATTTGTGTAGCAACAGGATTTGATGATGTGATTGCATAAGCAATGTCAGCAGCCAAAGCAGCAGAAACAGTTTCTTTTAAAAGTTCATCATATTCATTTGGATCTTCTACTCTTGCAACATATAAAATTTTCATTGAATCAAGATTAGACACAATCTTTCTTCCTTCTACTCTGTAGTTATATGAAGAATCGTAAATTGATATTAATCTTAAACAGTCAGATGGTAACGTAAATTGTTTTTCAAAACCCCACGCAGGAGTTGCAACATCTGATGCAAGTTCAATTCTTTTTTGTAAACAGTTCCATGGATGACTTCTAAATACCGCATCTCTAACGCTTGTATATCTTGCATTACAAAGTCTTGCGTTTTTAGAATCTTCTGTAAGCGATAATATTGTTGATGCGCCTAATTGGTTTAATGCTGAATTACAAATATCTACAACTGATGCCATATTAATCCTTTTTTATAATATATTTCCTTCTAATCTTTCTTGGAGTTACTTTAGCAAATATCTCCGCTTCTGTTAATTCTAGATCTTTATCAAAACCATGATGTGCATTTTGAGTGTGTTTAAATCTATCAACTAACACATAGCGATAGATATAGTCTTTATTTTGAAAATGTAAAATTGTTTTTAATTCGTCTAGTTTTTTCATATTTAAGATAGTGGGGATTGCTCCCCACTAAATTACGATATTACGCTTCGTGAGCTTCGATTTTAACTACTTTAGATTCATCCATTCTAGTCGCACCGAATGCAGCAGAATAGTAAACTTGTGTAGCATAACCTTTGTCAGCTCTTTCATCAATTCTAGCAGTTACATCTTTACCAACGCCAAGAAGTAATCCGTCTTGTGCGAAAGCAATCAATGATCTTTTAGAACTAGCGATAGCTAATCTGTTAGAAACGATAAAGTTAAATCCAAGGAATGAATTAACATCACCCATAGCAAGAGCTTTAACAGTGTTAAAGTCGCTAGAAGTAACTTCAGTTGTTCCTAATAAGTCGTCGATTTGTTTTGGACCAACGATTATGAATCTAGCTATAGAAGGATCTACATCGTTTAAATCAAGAATTTTTTTAGCTTGTCTTAATTTAGCGATTGTTAATCCACCTGTGCTAGCTTCAGTTATGATTTGACCAGCTGGTAATGCAGTTGAAGTTCCACCAGCAACGCCAGTGTATGCAGTTCCAGTTGCAGCAGCAATGATCGCATCATCCATAGCTCTTCCCATAGCATAAGCAGCAGCTTGTGCATAAGAAGAAGTTGGATCTGCAAGCATTCTTACTTTGTCTAGATCGTCGATTAAATCAGCAAATTCATAATCCGCAAGAGAAACTCTTCTACGAGAGTGAGGAGTATCAGCCTGTGGAGTGTCTGAATGTCTGCTTGATCTTACTGTAGCAGTAACGCTTCCGATTTGATCGAAGAAAGCATTTTTACCTACTACTGATTCAACTCTAACTTTATCTCTTAATAGAGATCCAGTTTGTTGAGATAGCAATTGTACGTTAGCAGAATACTGCTCTACAAAAGCTGTAGTTATTTGTGTTGACATTTATTTGTCTCCATTTGTTATGTTAGCGTTAATTACTCACCATTGAGCAATCAACAAAAGTTAAAACAATCAGAGAAGTTCTCCATTTTACAATAGGCTCTCTTGCATTTAACCTCTGTTAGAGGGAAGTCTATTTCTTTCTGTCAGTGAGGTTCTTTTGGAATTGTCTCACAACTAATAGATGATTTATTAAAAACCACCTATTAGTTGTGTATTAGTATAAATTATAAAAAAATCAATAACTAAATACTATTATCTTTGTGCGTGCTTTAATTCTCTTAAAGCTAATACATGAGCCACAGTTTTCTCATGATCCGGATCCATTCTATTCCAGAATGCACCTTTTTTATTATTAGTTATTTCTTTAATTTCAGCTTCAATATCTCTAGCTTTAGTAATGTTATCACTTCCTGCGCCTACTATTTTATCTTCAGAAAGTAATCCAGCTATATTAGCAAATGCTTTTATAACTTTAACATTATCTCCAAGTCTTGATCCATCTCTTAATTGAGTATCAAGAACATCAGAGCCTAAATATGTTTTAGCAATAGAAGCAGCTTTCTGAATATTTTCGTCATAGGATTTACCCCATTCTTTACGAAGTTCATTAGCAGCATTAGCTTGAGCTGATTCCATAGTTATAGACATATCTTTTGCTCCAGATTCTAAAGTTTGTTTATAAAACTCTAATATGCCTTGAGCTTGTGAATTATTTAATCCTAACTTATGTGCATTTTCTGCAAAACCTTTGATAATATTTTCATCAACTACTGCAGCTTCTGTTTTAAGTTCTAATTTATATTTATCAGGAGACTCTGGTCTTCCTAATTTATTATAAACTTCATTCCACTGTTCTTCAGTTGCATTTTTATTTGGCAATGGAATTTTATCTGATCCAATCATAGATACAGCATTGATATAGCTTTTTGCTAACGCATCAATTTCTGTAAATTTTTCTATATTTGGATTTGTTCTATATTGTTCAGAGATAGAATTTTTCCAAGATACAGGTTGAGTTGATTGTGATGTTGTTGTGTTTACTGTTGCAGTTGTTTCTTTTGTAGGTTCAGTTGCAACAGGCTGAACGTTTTGTTCAGTTGTCTGTATTTCTGACATTTATTTTCCTTTTTGGTTTTCATTAAGCAGCATGTTTTTAATAAATAGAAGAACGCTGCGTTGTCCCTCCATATATGCACTCTCGTGGCTATCACCTCTTACGTTGGTGGTAACATTGTAGTGGCATCTTTTTTCAAGATCAGACATAACTTGTTTGCCTGCATCAGTCTCAAATACTAATTTATAAAATTCTTTTAACTGTTTTAAATGATCTTCCATTAATTATCCTTTCGTTTGTTATTATGAATTTACTAACGCTTTTGCTTCCTCCGGTAATGCTTTAGCAAGTGGAGCTATTTGACCACCAGCTTGAGCTATTTGTTGCATTTGAGCAAGTTGTTGTTGTTGCATTGCTTGTTGTTGTTTCTGTTGTCTAATAGCATTTACTTCTGCTTTAGAATTTAAAACTTTAGCAGGTACTCCAACAATGTCAGCCAAGTGCATTACTAAATTATCTATATTAACAAAATCAAATACAGGAGCTACTTGTGATAACGATCCAAATATTTCAATTGCTCTCATAATAGATTGTAGTTCAGAAGATCTTTGCGCTTTAGCTAATGGAGATACATATTCAATTTGAATATCTTTTCCATTTAAGAAATCAGGAACTGGTCTAAATAATTTCTTTCTTAAAATAATTGCAAACGTTCTATCAATAAGTGGTTTTAATAATTCAGATTGTAATCTTCCAAGAACTGGACCAAGCAATCTCATTTTCTCTTCATTACGCTGAACAACTTCTGTTGCAGTCATAGCTGGACCATTCTGCATCATTAATTGATTTACATAGAAAGTATCTCTAATTGCATTTCTTCTTTGCTCTTCCATGTTTAAACCCAATGGATTATTAGCGCCAATATTTAATGGTTCAATTCTGTCTCTTGTTCCAGATCTATAAAAGTTTAATCCACTTGGCATAGTTTTAACTGGTAATATAAATCCATCATCAGGAACTAATAGTGGAGGATCAACTTGTTTCTGTGCAGCTTTAATAGTTGTCTTACACATTTCATTTAACATCTTAACATCTGGCAATGCAGTCATTGCAGGTGATCTTCCATAGATTTCAAATGATGCTTTTAAATATCTTGGAACAACATAAGGGAATTCATTAAAACCAGATTCAGAAATTTGTTCTTTAGAATCAATTTCAATATATACAGATGCGAATTCCATATTCTTTGCATCTTTCTTTTTAGGATCAAAAGTATCTCTTGGATAAACTACATGTAGTAATTCAACTTCTTCAAAAGGATTTTTGTTTGCAATAGCTAAAAGTTTTGATGAAACATTATTCGCACCAAATTGTGTTACTGCTGATCTTGCAGATATTTTAAATTTTCTAAATATAGTATCAATCTTACCTTTATTGTTTTCTGAAATATAAATTTCACCAATATGTCTTGTTGAAAATCTTACAACATCTTCTGCATCTTCTTCTATAAACATTGCAGCTGTACCAAACGTAATTAAGTCATGATACAATTCAAATATTTCTTGTTGGAAGTTTGAACGATTAAATATTTCATACATTTTTTCTGTAGTATCTTCTAACCATTCATTAGCAGCATCTTCATCTTCGCCACCTTCAATATTTTTAAATTTAAGAGAGAACCATGGAGTAGATGGATTAGTTAACATTCCATGTAGTGATGCAGATAATAATTCAACAGCATGTAGAGGTGATGAATCAAATATTACTTCTGTTCTTTTATCTCCTTGTGATCTTGTTTTAGTTACGTCTGCTTTTCTAGGCATCATATAATCAGCAACTTCTTGCCAATGCGATTCCCAGTTTTGACGTTGAGATTTTAATTTGCCAAATCTTTTTAATAGTTCTTTTGATAAATCAGTTTGTGCCATTATCCGCCTAATAAAGTTTTAGATTCTGTATTTAAAGATCCACCTGATCCAAGACCATCAGTTAATATAGTTGGAGATTTACCACGTCTTCTTTTAACTGATTGAGTAGCATCAGCTGCAGATGATTGAGATACAACAGCTGTTGATGGTGCAGCTTGTTGAGCAGGTGCAGGTGCAGGAGATGATTTAAAAGGATTTGGTACTACGCCACCCATAATTAATTACCTTTTGTTAAAGACGATTTAGTTTCAGAAACAGTTTCTTTTACAGTTTCAGATTTAGTTTCATTAGAATTATTTTCTTTAACTTCTTCTTTTTTAGAAACTTCTGCGTAAACTTTCTTTGCTTTCTTTTTTAATATTTCTAGTACCATATTATCCTCCTAATAATGTTTTCTTTTCTACAGTTGTTTGATCGTTTTCATTTAACAAGTCTGTAGTTAATATTGTTGATGCTCTACCTTTTCTTCTTCTTTCAATCGCAGCTTGTTCGGCAGCAATTCTTGCTTCCTCTTCTGGAGTTAATTTATTTGTAGGTGCTGGTGGCAAAGGTTGCACTGGTGGCAAACTTGGCATCTTCGGCATTAAAAATCCCATATTATATAATCCTATAATTGTTATCTGCTACATTTTGTGGAGCAGATTGTCTAGTGTTTATTTCCTGTAAACCAACTGCAAGATATCTCATTGCATCACAAGCATGAGAACTCCAGTCGTGTACAGGTTTAGATTTAAACATCCTGTTTTTATCTATATACTTTCTGTGATAATGTCTTAACGCATCTATTAGCTTTTTGCAACTATCTGTATCAATATAGCATCTTGGTAATGTTAACGCTGTAGCGTGTATGCCATCCTCTAAAGGAATCTTTGGAACAACTTTAAATCTTAATCCAAGCTGATAAGCTATTTCTCTTCTGGTCTTACCATTACTAAAATCAGTAACTTCAATATCATGAGGTGCAAAGTGATCTTTGTATATGTAATCTTTGGCTTGAATGACTTGAATATAATGAGGTAAGCCTACTCCTTTTTCTTCGTAGTAATCTATTATGTTTATTGCGCTACCATTCTGTTGAAAAAATATAATAGCCGAATGATCCGACACTCCTAGATCCCATGCTGTAGAAACCGGTAAAGCTGGATTATAAGGAACTCTTGCCAATTGCTGCTTATCTTCCATTTTAGCTATAATGTCTCCATAGACAGCTCCTTCAATATTCGCAATCCAATCGCATTCAAATTCTTGTTGATACTTCTTTTCTCCCATTACCTTCTTTGCGGCTTCTAATTCTTCTTGATCTACTATTTTAGTTTCAGATGCTTTAGCTTTATAATAAAACCAATCAGGATCACCTTGTGCATGCTGGTATAATTCATAAAAGTTATTATTAGTTCCTTGCGGCGTTCCGATAAATACGCACCATCCTTTTCTATCCGATAATGCTGGTCTTATAATTTCTGTAAATAGCTTTCCTTGTATGTTTGCATATTCATCAATAACGCAGCCATCAAGATATATACCTCGTAATCCATCAGAGTTTTCAGAACCTAACAATGTTATTCTTGCGCCATTAGGTAGATCGCATCTTAATTCTGTTTCATTAAACTTAACATTAGGTATTAGCTTTGTGTATTGTTTCATATAATCCCACGCTATAGATTTAGCCTGTTTGAATGTGGGTGCTATATAGGCATATCTAGGTGATTTCTCTGTAGAACGTAAAGCCGACATAAGTAAATGGTTTATCATACATACAGTTTTACCAAATCTTCGGTGGCAGACTAAAACAGACCAACGATATTCTTTGATGTTAAAATGTAGTTCAACTTGCTGTTCTCTTGGAAAGTAAGGAACTTTATAATTAATCTCTCCGTTAGTTATTATTGTTTCTTTCAATTGTGTCATTAGTGAATAGATTTAGATCTAGCATCATTTATTATTGCGTTCTCAATATTCAAGATCATCATAAGATATGTACTGAACATAGACGAATGTTCTTTATCTTCAAAACCTGAAAATTTTATTGTTACGCTATTATCTTTCTCAATGAAAACTACTGCCTTAACTTTAGACGCATAGTATTCATCATTGAAGTCATCTTCAAACATTTAAAAACTAATATATCAAAAGGTAGGCTTTGCAATAGGAAGGTGTGGGTTGTTTATGGGGATAGCCTGTGTGTTTCCGGCAAAAACGAGACGTGGCTCAAAAGATATCTTTAGCTCCCATGTAATACGATACTTCGTCATGCGATTCAATCGGCGGTGGTATGGGGGGTAGCATTTTCAAAATATAACCTCGTCGCACGCTCCTTCCTGCTCGTTTAGCTGTTCTAGAATAGTTGACAGCGTTAATTGATAAGTTATCAGTGTCATCTTTATTACACTTGGCACGAGAACATAGGGACGAGAAACGAGGATGTGTTGCATAATTGCAACTGTTGCATTTCCGCCACTATACACACATTAAAGTTGAATTCAATTTGCTTCGTATTCGCATGTTTTAAAAACTTCTACTAATAGGAGTTATATATATATTTAGACTTCATTACCTCTTTAAAGTTTAGAAAAAAACGTAGAAAGTGTAGAACTTTAAAATTCTCTATATATACCAACCATTTTAGACTAAAATTGTTCTACATTTTGGCTACATTTTCTACACTTTTAAAAAATTATTGTTTAATACCAACACTTCTAGCAATTTCAAAAACGTAGAACAGCCAATAGCAACGTTTATTTAATGCCATAAAGTATTTGAAGGCTTTAAATGACTGCTTTTTGTATGTTCTTATTTTGTTCTATTATTACTCTTTACTACCTTAAAAATAACATTAAATAACGATTATAATTTCAATATTGCTGTATTTTTACTTTTTTTTACTCGTACAATTCAAGGTATCTATTGCTTTATATAAGTGAAATATTTACCCCTCTATTGGTTATTATTTTTAAAAATTTAGCTTCAACTACCGAATACAGTCAACTTTTTTATAACTATTTAAGATACAGTGGCGTTTTGTTGTTTTAAGCCATTGAATAAACCGCTAACGCCAAAGGTTTTGTTTTCATGGCGTTCTAAAAATCTTCTATTGTTATTGTGTACCAATGCTTCTAAACGATTTACGCCACCAAAGCCACACGCCACCGCCTAAAGTAAAAAAAAATATTTCATCACTACCCCTAAAATCTCCCTTATGTATGGCGTTCTCCTTTTGTTCTACTATCATAAAAAATGGCGTAAAATATAGGCTTAAAGAAATTAATGTTTAAAATCAATAATTTACTATTTTGTCATCTTTTTATACTTGCTATTATAATAGCTGTATCATAAAAGGATACAAACAAACAACAAAGGAAATAAATGTACCAACTAACAATAAAAGAAAACGGAAAGATTGTTAATGATATAAAAGTAGATTTTACCACTGCTGTAAATTTAACAACTTTTAAAACGATTTATTATCTTAAAAAATCTTTAACGATTAAAAAAGATAATAAATCTTTAACAATAAAAAAAGCATAAACAAACAACAAAGGAAGAACAATGACTAAAAAACTAAAAGACTACACAGTTTGCCTACAGTATGAAGTACAAAAAATTTATACTGTATCAGCAAAAAATGAAGAAGAAGCTCAAGATCTAGTTTTGAGTGGTAAAGGTTATTCAGAAAAATCTGACGAAGACTGGGGATATGAGGAAGTTATAGAAGTAAAGGAGGTAGCATAAATGACTAAAAAAAACTGTGCAGAAATTGTTAATCAAAAATATTTAGACACTGTGAATGATTATCAATTAGCTAATGATTACTTCAATCTTAATGATGAAGATAAATCAAAACATGAAAAACACGAAGATCTACAATCATACGAAGATTTATTTGATTATATAAATCAATCGGCTTTAGGTTTTGACTTTGTTTCAGTTGATACCTTTAAAGATCAAGAGCGTGGATATTGGCGTCTTCAAATGTCGTGGGGTGGTCCCTCTGATGAGTTCAGAATATATGTAGATGAAGAAAATCAAATTGAATACATTGATTATCACTATCTAGACTGGTTTGATGGTGCTTCTGTAAGAGCAAGACACGATATTATTTATAATATTTGCCAAATGTTTTTGGAGTGTTGCGAATGCAAAGACTTAAGCGAAATATACAAAGAAGAAGAAATGGAGGTTGCTTAATATGAAGACAATAACAAAAAATGGCTGGTGGTCTGTTAGCTTTGATTTTGACGGAGAAGTATCTGATGACACTTTAAATCATATAGCTGACTGCATTAAAAAAGGCTTTACTCAAGGAGAAATAATTGAAGAGTTAGAAATTGAGGAGGTAGCATAAATGATTAAATATGTAATACACGCTAAAAAGTGGAGAGATAAATTAAATGGAAATACATATCACTCCGTTAGAATATTAAACACTCAAAATAACGCTTTGATTGCAGCTCCATTTAAGTATGGATCATGTGATATGTTTATTCAATCAGCTAGATTGTTGATGTATAAGTATGGATGGATTGAACAGGAACACTTCACACCAGAAAATTATCTTGAAACTTATATAATCAGTCAAAACGATTGTAAAAAATCGGAGGTTTTAGAATGGGGGGAAGCTGCCTAATGTTTAATAGATCAGACTTAAACGCTTTGCTTATAACAGCTGCAATAATTCTACTAGGTTATATTTCTATGCACGTTTTAATATGCCTAGATGAATACTTTAAACTAACAACATACTAACAACGGAGGGGAAACAATGAAAGTAAAAGACTTAATAAAAGCTCTTAAAAAATGTAATCAAAATAGCAAGTTAATTTTTTATCATTTAAAAAATGATGATCTAGTTAATTGCCATTATGAAACTTTATTAGAAGCTGAAAATAATATTGTTGAATTAACTATAAAACAACAGGAGGTACAATAATGAACGCAATACAACAAGCAAAGGAATATTTAAAAACATATAATGATGTTCAATTACTAGATGAACATGATTTGTATTTGAATATTAAAAATAAAAATACCGAAGATTTAATTTATCAACAGCTAATAGAAAACGAATTAAATGAACGTGATTTATTAGTCTTTAAATTAAATGAAGATTTATTTGAAATGCAATCAATGGGAGGTTTAAACTAATGAAGAAGATTATTTTAAATACTTCGGATGTTGTATCAAATAGAAAACAAATTAGTTTAAAGCTAAACACTTGGCGAGATGTTATAACATGCGCTAAACATGAAAACGTCACAGTTTCAAAGCTAATAACTTATTTGATTGATAAACATATTAAAGAAAATAATTATAATATTGATGAATTGTTTAAAGCTAATTTAAGCGTTAAGCATCAAGTCTTAAATGATTTAAAAGATTTTGATTTTAATTCTATAAGACAAATCACAGAGAGTTAATACTATCATGTCGGCGCATTTGACAAATTTTAGTTTTTTGTCGGTGCGTTTGACAAATTCTAATTATTGTCGGCAGGTTGATCAATAACTTTGACAGCCTGCTGTTTAATCTCTTGTTGCTTTTTAATCTTCTCTTCTCGTAGCTTTTGATATTTGTTTTCCAAGTCTGGAGAATCAAGCCAACTAACTGTGATGTTATTGACTGTCCCATTGTTAACGTTTTCTTTTTTGTCGGTGTAAAGTTCTGAAGTTTTTCCTGCAAGCCAAGTTATAAACTTTGTCTTTTCACGAACCCAGCTTATCATGTTAGGATCTAGTGTGTCTGAACTTATATCTGCTTGGTAGATGTCGAGCAATTTATCGACAATGTGATTTACTCCAATGCGTCTTGCATCATTTACTTTTTTTTCTATTTCCTTGTTCTCTGGTCTTTTCAATATGTTGTAAAAGGATATCAAGCTGATCGGTAAGGTTCCCTCTTTCCTTATACTTGCTAGCGTTTTTCCCTCTGATAATTGCTCTAGCACTGTATTTAGAACTGTATCTTCCAAGCCTATCAATTCTTGTTTTGATTGTGTCTTCGTAATACTGTCTGACATATTCTATTGGTTTATCCTTGAACTGCTTCAATTTTGCAAGTGTTTTAATCTTTGCTTCATCTGAATAACCTACTTTATTGAAGCCACCTCTATTAGCTCTATCTCTAAAACCGAAGAACGATGTGTTCTGGCTCCCATGATAACGACATTTATAGATTCTTATTGAGCCTTTAAACTTATTAGTTGGAAAGCCTTTTGCCTTACATGGAAGACCAGATAGTCTGGATATACCCATACAGTAAATCTTTTTAGATTTAAAACCAGCCATGCTACTTCTTGATTGGTTCGCCTTTCCAATTCAATCCGTTCCTCTTATTAAACTCTACCTTTGCTTTGTATGCAGACGATCTAGATTTAACTGTCTTTGACAATGACTGCTTTATGGTTTGATCTATGACATGCTTTGGTAATAACCTCGATTCTCGCTGCTCGTCTCTCGCTTTGATAATCGCTAGCCTAGAATAATATGGATGTATATTGTCTTTGATACATTGTTCTAGTTCCGGCAGTGGTACACTATTTGAAATCTTTAATACTTTGTTTTCTTTAGTAAGTGTTTTATCATTAACAATCTTATCTAGTTTATCTTTAATCATATTATCTATTAAAACTATATTATTAATATTATATTTATTAATAGGTATCTTATGGATACCACTGATGTACCTATTGGATACCACCTCATCCCTATTAGATACACTATTTACCATTAATACCGGCGATAATGTGTATAAATTAGTAGAAGATAGACGCTTCTTAATAATGAGTTTAGCTTCAATCATAATGTTAATGCAGCGATACAACGTCATCCTAGACAAGCCGATCATTTCTCTGATCTTTGAATATCTAGGATAACAACTACCGGTTTTGGGATTTGCAAAGCGGATAAGAACCACGAGGATCGCAAGACACTGCGCTTTTTTCTCTGCTGCCAAGCCTTTATAACCAGCATGTTCAAACAATGCTAATGGTAGTCTCAAATGTGAGTTGTATTTAGCCATTATTTTTTAATTAAGTTTCCTTTGCTATCTAAATTGTCTTGATTTTTACCCCAGCCTATAAACTTGCCGTTTTCATTAGGTTTCCATACATGACCGGCGTCCCAATCGTGTTCTAGTTGTAAGGCTTCAAGATTATCAGACCATTCCTGCTCTGACATAGGCGTTAATTCCGATTTATCTGGCACCAGACGCTTAACTTTAAACTCTAGGCTCCCAGTATCTCCAATAGGCTTATAATAGACCAAATAACCCCTTATATTCAATCCTCTAGCCATGTTTTCAACGACATTAGTGTATTTATTGTACTTTCCAGTATCAAATACAGTTTCAACTATTGCTAGTGGCTTCCAACAGCCTTTTCTATGACATATAGGCACGCTATCTATGTCAATCATTGCTATCGGTTTAGTTATTTTTCTGTGCCATTCACTGTAGTGGTCCCCACCATTGAAGTAGTTCCATCTTGCCATATTTTTTCTCCTTTGTTGTTTTTGTTTTTGTCCCTCTCCATCAACAACTCTATTTGCTTGCATTCAAGTTCAAGATTTAATCTATCAATTTCTTTTTGAAGAATTAAAATCTTTTCATTGTACATATCAATAACATCCTCAACGTGTAACTCTTGATCAATCATATTAGTTTTCTATTTTTTTAATTGATATGACACATCCTTTTGGAATAACGACACAGTCTCCCATATCTAGAGTTGAGTCGCTATTAAACGAGAACGTTGCAAAAGTTTTTATGTACGTTGGTTTATCTTCATATAGATAACCAATAGTCGTACACATAGCAGGCATTAAATCTTTTACCTGTTCTTCACTAGACCATGCGTCGTCGCAAGAGTTAATGTCTTGCCACTCCACTATAACTTTATCATAGTTTATTTTTGTCATAATAAGCCTTATAGATATCGTTAGGTGTTATGCCTGTTACTTCTGTTATAATCTTCATATAACGAGCAGAAGGAATCCTTTCAGATTTAATCCATCTCATTACATTAACAGCTGTATTAGTTCCTTTAACATGCAAGAGTTTACCAAATGCTCTTAATGATAAACCTTGTTTTTCTTGGTACTCTTTTAACGTTCTCATTTATATCCTTATAGTTGCGTTATTTTAAATAACGTGTTGTTTATTTTCTTTAGCTTTCTTAACAAAGAAAATCTCTGAAGTATTATTCTTCTTTTATCTTTCTCTATTTGTTTGTCTAAAGCCTTTAATAATTCATCTGAAGATTTAGAATTTAAAATTCCAGATTTATTTTTTGAGTGTGTGTCCATATTTTTTCTCTAGTTGTTTTTTTAATCGTCTTATCTTGTCTTGTATTCTTCTTTTATCTCTATTCTTTCTTTCCCACTCACGTTTAGTAGCTAGTCTAGCATCTCTATTATTCCAATAAGCTTCAATGGCATTGCCACTACTTACATACTTTTTGTCATAGACTTTTCTTTTAGCTAAAATTTTAGCTCTATTTTTTATTCTATATAATCTACAATAAGTTACATAATATTCTCTATTGTTCCAATAATATGCTCTCATCTTATCTAGATTTTTATAGTAATAAATAAGCTGTTTTAATCTTCCTTGAATGATACTTAAATAATTAAGTCTCATTTCATCCAAACCTTTTATCCAAAAGATTCCGGAATTATTTTTCCCCTGTTCTTTCATTATTTTTTACCTCTCGTTTTTTTTATTTCATTACCAAACGCATCATAATTTTTATGGTAATAAGATAATAGTTTTAGTATTTGCTTATCAAAAGTTGATAGCTTTTGTTGTTTTGTTTTTTTCATAGGTTTCCCCTTACTGTTGTTTTTGTATCACAGTATCATTTTTGGTAATGTTGTCAAATTATTTTTATAATATTTTTTTGTTATATTTTTCAACAAATTTTTTAGAACAAAGAGAGAACATATCTTGGTCTAAAGGTAAGACTATAAACATCCCTACTTAAATTAAGGTGGTACCCCATCAAATAAATCTTTTAAATTTAAAAAAGTTTCCGTATCTTTTGTTGTTGACAATAATGTTATATTAAAATAATCTAACTTTAATTGTTGAATGAATTTAAAATAACGAAAGAAAGAATGAGTATAAAAATAAACGAAGATTTAGCGTTAAGCTATTATAGTAAACTTAAATTAGATCATAGTTCTCCTTCACAGGAAGCAATGAATGATTCTGATTGGTTAGTTAACTATTGTTTCTTTGATCAAGACATTAGAAGAAAAAAGAACATATCATACAGAATGAATGCTGGCGTATCTATTGGCAGAGCATCACAAAGATATGCAGTTAAATATTTCTACGAAGCTGAAAACAAAATACTTAATCAAAAAGAATCATTAGATAAAATCATTGATGATGAGCTTAAACAGTACGACAAATACCAACCGCATAATGAAGCAGATAAAGAACAACATCAAGACACAAGAGAATATTTAGTTGGCATGATAAAGAATACAGTTAAAGCAGTTAGTGATTTAAAATTAGGAGATGAAAGCGCAGCAGAAAGATACTGCGTACATAAATTTGATGGTTTAATTTTACCAAAGATCGGCAGAATAGATTTTGAAGACAGGAATAAACTAATTGAGCTAAAGACGAAACACAGGAGCAAAAGAAAATCAGATACTAAACAAGGTTACTCATGGGTTAAAGGCTATCTACCAAAATCTCCTGACAAAAACCACTTATCTCAAGTTGCCTTCTACTTTCATGCAACTGGCAAAATTCCGCACTTACTTTATGTCAATCAAGATAGTTATAATGTGTTCACACAAGATTCATGTGAACAATTAGATCCAGAGTATTTAAAATTTTTGGTGGATCAAGACTATAAGAAAGCAAAGGTAAGACAAAACTTAATATATATAACAGGAGGGGACGTGAAAAAACTTGCAGAGCTTATACCACCACCAGACTTTTCTTCTTTTATGTGGAAAGATATCCAGCAGGAGCTGCTAGATCATGCCGCATCCTTATGGAAGGATGTGTAGGATAATGGATATTAATTATTATCAAAAGCAACATGATAAAATTAAAGCACAATTTCGTCATGACATTATAATGCGTAAAATTAAAGAAAGAGAGGATAGGTTATTTAAAGCAATGTTTATAAAAGTAATATTAATTATTATTATAGCTGCACTTCTGCTGTACATAATAGCAAAACTATAATGAAACTTATTTTAACAATTATACTTATGAATGGATATGTTCACACATTTCAAATGGATGATGTAAAATATGATCCAAATAATTGTGATAAGTTTTTTAAAAGATTAACTAAACAACAAGTGGTTAATAACAGGAGTAAACTATACTATAACGGAAAAGAAGTATTTGCTTATTCTTGTTCACATGAACAATATAACTTGGTCTATCGTGTAAAAAATAGACTAGGATTAAACAACAAAAAGGAAACAATAGATGAAAGAAAAAATAATAGAAGTAAACAAACTGTGTGAAGCTAATGGCACATACATTAATCAACATGGTAAGAAGACTGTATCAGCTTGGTCTAAAATAAAATATTTTAGAGAAGTGTTTGGTACAGATTACGGAATTAATTGCATGATAGTAGAACATGCAGACAGATATGTAATTATGAAATGTATAATTACAAAATCTGATCCAGAGCATGTAATAGCTACCGGATATTCAAAGCAGTATCGTGATAAAGTTGGATATCTTGAAATAGCGGAAACATTTGCAATTACACGAGCTTTATCATTCATGGGAATATGCTTGGAAGATTTGACAAGCAAAGAAGAGTACGAGGAATTAGATATTCCAGTACAGCCTATGAATACTAAAGGTGTTGTATCTACAATTAAGTATGATGATAACACAATAAATGAACTGATTAAGAATATTCATTATGCTCCGCATATAGGAAAATTAGATTTCTTATATAGAGCAAATAAAAATCTTCTTGATCAGATAAAACTAAAAGATGTTGCAACTTACAATTCAATCTTAACAAAGTTTAATAGTAAGCGTGCCGACATCACAACTCAAAATGAGGTATAATAGATGAACGACCAACCAAAGAATAAGATATATTTGAATCTTATTCCAAACGTAAATAAAAAAGCAGGAGACAATCAACCGGTGTTTGTTGCACCAATTTCTCCAAAGGCTCCAGAAGGAAAACAATGGAGAGTAAATGTATCAATCAATAATGAATGGTACGATTATTGCGCCTTCGATGGGACCGATATGGAAGGAAATGCAACAGGTGGCTACACAGTTATATTAACTAAAAAAGAAGCTACTCAAAACAAAGCTGCAGGTTTTAAAGCAGGTGGATTCCAAAAGAAATCCTTTGCAAATAACAAGAGCTTTGGTAATAGAAACTATTAGTAGCATCTAATTAATGTTACTAATTCTAGAGGAGGTTTTAATCGCTTGTCCCCAAGCACCTTTCGTTGTTTCCTCCTCTAGAGTAAAAAACAGAAAGAATATAAATGATTAACAAAGAAGACTTCATATCTATTGAAGAAAAGATACAGAAAAAAATTATAGAAGATAGACACAAAGAGTACGGAGATTATCAAGAAAATTTCACGCTTCTCGCTGAACTGTTTTCTATTGTTTTATTTAATAAAATTAAAACTGCACTTGAACCAGAAGACGTTGGTCATATTATGATGGCTCTTAAACTGTATAGATGCACAAAAAAATACAGAGCAGATAGCTATGATGATCTGTCTATCTATTGCAAGATGACTAAACAATTAAGACAAAAGAAAAAGTAATGAAAGTTGTAAGACTTAAAAAAGGTGAATGTACTTTTACATTTGTAGAAGAGTTTGACACAGCAGAACATGCGCTTGATCCTAATAGAAAAGGATTGTTTATTAAGGTTAAGATAGGAGAAATAAAAGTTAAAGCAACAAACATAAGACAGAAAGTAGATAATTATAATGAACGAGTGGGTTAAAGAAGTAATACAGAAAATGAAAGTATCTTTTGTATCTAACATGACAAGCAATGATAAATTATTTTATCGTGCAGGATTTAAAACAGGTTATAGATTAGCGCTGCAACATTTAAAAAGCAGAAATGTAAAAGCACATCCTGAAAACTATAATGTTAAAATTGAAGCAACAAAGGTAG
>Ga0209358_10001162_pt1 | contig 21483 bp, 16 predicted proteins | sample LauGreFa1BDMLBSN_2_FD_187574 | JGI IMG/M metagenome (GOLD analysis project Ga0209358, IMG submission 187574) | Freshwater lake microbial communities from Lake Michigan, USA - Fa13.BD.MLB.SN (SPAdes) (version 2) | ecosystem: Environmental > Aquatic > Freshwater > Lake | place: Lake Michigan, USA...
CGGTATCTCTGTTGTTCCACCAGCGAACCCACTCGACGCCAATTCTCAACCTGCTTTCTTGCCATACGGTGTTCCACCGATTAGTTCGGATCCGCCGCTACACACATGGACCCGTCGCCTCCTTCTTCCTTGGATGAGTCCACAACGGACATTGACCTACGAACCCATGACGAAGGAATTGTGCAATCGTTTGATCGACGGTTTTATCGCCAACGGCAATGCCGACGCCGCCGCCGATTATGCGCAACAAATCCCGGTGCGGGTGATCGCCCATATTCTCGGAGTTCCAGAATCAATGAGTGACAGCTTTACCGGTTGGGTTCGTGACGTTTTGGAATTCGCTTATGACGAAGAACGGCGCCGCCGTGGAATGACCAGCGTGATCCAATTTTTCATTGGTGCGATTGCCGAACGCAAAGAAAATCCCGGCGACGACCTCATCTCCGAATTACTTCAAGCCGAGGTAGACGGAGAATCCGTCAATGAAAGCGTCATTTTGGGTATGTGCGGGCTTCTCCTCATTGCCGGAGTCGACACAACTTGGTCATCAATTGGATCTTCGTTGTGGCATCTCGCGACTCATCCAAAAGATCGAGATCGTCTCATTAACGAACCAGATCTGATGCCGACCGCCATTGAAGAACTGTTGCGGGCGTATTCTCCCGTTACGATGGCGCGACGTCTTGGTGAAGATGTTGAATACAACGGCTGCCCGATGAAAAAAGACGAGCGCATTCTGATGAACTTTCCGGGTGCTAATCGTGATCCAGCGGTTTTTGAAAATCCCGATGAAGTCATTCTTGATCGTCAACTCAATCGACATGTCGCTTTTGGCGCCGGTATCCATCGTTGTGCCGGATCGAACTTGGCACGTATGGAATTGCGAGTAGCTATTGAAACGTGGCTTGAGCGGATTCCTGATTTCGAGATAGCCGATGAATCCAAAGTCACTTGGGCTGGCGGTCAAGTGCGTGGTCCCCGCACCGTTCCAGTTCGCTTTCCGTCACACGGTTAACGATGAGTGCGGGCACAAACTTCATTGTTTCTCCGCTGCAGGGAACAGTTCTGTTTGTGGCTTCTGTAGGTGTTGAGTATTCCAAGGGGTCAGTAGTCATCACCTTGGAATCAATGAAAATGCAGCACGATATTTTTGCTGACGCGGACGGTGCCGTATCAGAGGTGCTTGTGCAAGTTGGTCAGGCGGTCAAAACAGGTGACCGTCTCATTTCATTTGTTTCTCGGAAAATTTCTCTTGACTCTCTGATTGAAGTGTCATCAGAAGTTGAGGCATTAGTTCGCCCTGATCTTGACGAGGTGCATCGGCGTCACCAAATCGGTTTAGATGACGAACGTAAAGAAGCGGTCGCCAAACGTCATGGACAAGGTCGGCTGACGGCCCGTGAAAATATCAATCTTCTGATTGATGAGGGCTCGTTGGTTGAGTATGGGCCGACGGTCGTTGCTGCCCAACGGCGTCGACGTTCACTTGACGATCTAATCACCAAGACTCCAGCCGATGGACTCGTCGGTGGACTTGCCTCGATAAACGGCTCGTTGTTCAGTGGTCACGATTCTCGAGTTGTCGTGATGTCATACGACTATGCAGTCTTGGCTGGTACCCAAGGTCAACAGAACCACCGCAAGAAAGATCGCTTATTCGAAGTTGCCGAGAAGTTGCAGTTACCGGTGGTTTTCTTTGCCGAAGGTGGCGGCGGTCGCCCCGGTGATACTGATGGGCTTGGCGTTTCGGGTCTTGACTGTTGGGCGTTCCACGATTTCGCCAAATTATCCGGACTGGTGCCCCTAGTCGGTATTACTGGTGGTTTTTGTTTTGCGGGTAACGCCGCGATCCTGGGATGCTGCGATGTCGTCATTGCACTCGAGGGATCGAATATCGGCATGGGTGGACCAGCGATGATTGAAGGTGGAGGACTGGGCGTCTTTGCACCACAAGAGATCGGCCCGCTATCAGTTCAACAGGCCAATGGCGTCGTGGATTTGGTTGCCAGAGATGATGCTCATGCAGTCGACTTAGCAAAGAAGTACCTGTCGTATTTTCAAGGCTCTACTCACGACTTCACCATTCATGATCAAGATCAGTTGCGTACAGCCATTCCAATCAATCGAGTCAAGGCGTACGACGTCCGAAATGTTATTGAACTGATGTTCGATGTCGATTCCGTTCTTGAACTCCGAAGCGGTTTCGGTCTCGGAATGATCACGGCATTGGCGCGCGTTCAAGGTAAACCTGTTGGCGTCATCGCCAATAATCCTCATCACTTGTCTGGCGCCATTGATAGCGATGGAGCAGATAAAGCCGCCCGCTTTATGCAATTGTGCGACGCGTTTGATATCCCGTTAATAACTCTCGTTGATACGCCCGGAATGATGGTTGGTCCTGATGTTGAGCAAACTGCACTGGTGCGGCACTGTAGTCGCCTGTTTGTCGCCGGTGTCAACATCACTGTCCCGGTCGTATCAATAGTTCTTCGTAAAAGTTATGGCTTAGGGGCACAGGCGATGATGGCTGGCAGCACCAAAGCTCCGCTTGCTTGCGTCGCTTGGCCGACAGGCGAATTCGGTGGCATGGGACTAGAGGGCGCTGTGAGGCTTGGATACCGCAATGAGTTAGCCGCGATTACTAATGAATCTGAACGCGAAGCCACATTTCAAAAGATGGTTGATCGCATGTACGAACACGGCAAGGCACTTTCGGTCGCTACGCATTTCGAGATCGACGATGTGATTGACCCGACAGATTCTCGTCGCTGGCTGAACGCAGTTTTGGAATCACACCGAGCACCAGTGCGATCGGGTAAGAAGCGATCAAATATTGATACTTGGTAAATCTTAAACCTGATTAACGAGCAGGACGTAGTTCGTTGAGTGCGCTGACGTTGTCCAAAAGAATCTTTTTACGATCGCTGTCAGAGAACGCCTTTAACTCGGTGACGTAGTCAAGTGGGTTGGGCATACCTTCAATATGGGGCCAGTCAGATCCGAAGAGCACATGATCGGCACCCATAATGTCGGCAACTTCATGAACGTCGTCTTCCCAGAACGGGTTGATCCACCAATTGTTGCGCAGTGTTTCAACGGGATCATCGACGAAATAGCCAGGCATCTTTTTCGCGGTTGAAGTCAACTTGTCACAGGCATCACGTAAGAAACCAGATCCATTTTCAATGGACGCCATACGTACATTCGGGAAGCGATCAAACAGCTTTTCAAAAACCGAGGTGATGATGAAATCTTGAGCAGCACGTTCGATGGCAAAGCTCTTGATGGACGGCTTCCAAGCACCGCTAAAAGTTGCCGAGAAAGAATCATTGGCGTAGCCGTTGCTTGAATATCCACTGTCACCGGCATGAATGATCACAGTGATGCCAGCTTCATTGACTCGTGCCCAGAACGGGTCATACACCGAATCAAATGGCGACAACTGTCCGGTAATGGTGGTCGGTGCTGCGGGACGCATACACACCACTCGAGCACCTTGTGACAATGCCCATTCGAGTTCAGTACAAGCCCACTCAACAGAGGCCAATGAAATGTACGGACCGGCGAAAATGCGATCTTTGTACGCAAAGCCCCAGTCTTCTTGTAGCCAACGATTGAAAGCCGTGAACATAATTCCGACACCGACCGGATCGTGCTTAAGAATTTCTTCGTACAACATTCCCAAAGTGGGGAAGAGCCAGATCTTGCTGACGCCTTGTTGGTCCATGACGGCCAGACGAGCATCGTGATCGCGGTATTCAGGTCGAATAGCCTCACGAACCGCCAAGAATTCGATGGGGTGTTTCTTGTCAGGGTTACCGCGGAAATAGTCGTGCATTGCTCCAGCGGGCGAAATGGGATCGAAGGTAGCGTTGGCTACAACTCGACTGACCTGTCCACCAATGACTGGATATTGGCGGCCATTGATTTCGGCCCACTGAACGCAACGAGGACCGTCTTTCGGGTCGAGATAGCGCGTGAAAGCGTCTAAGGCCTCGTAGTAGTGGTTGTCGGCATCAAAAGGTACAAAACTTAGGTCGTCGCTCATATGAGCATCGTACGATGCCACGTGGTGGAGTGCGTAGCGTAGGGGCATGGATAGCCAAGAAAATCTTCAGGTTGAGGACCCGTCCTCGCGTCCCAAACATGTGGTCGTGGTCTTGCTGGACAGCCTCAATCGCCATTTGTTGGGCGCATATGGGGGCAGAGAGTTCACCACTCCCAACTTGGATAGGTTCGCCGAGAAATCAGTTGTCTTTGAAAACCACCACACCGGTTCGTTGCCGTGTATGCCCGCCCGTCACGACTTACTGGTCGGGGCATTGGACTTCCCTTGGCGTCCTTGGGGCTCGGTCGAGATTTGGGAGGACGCGATTACCTACGCCCTTCGTCAAGCGGGTGTGACGACAATGCTGGTGTCAGACCATCCTCACTTATTTGAATGCGGCGGAGAGAACTATCACATTGATTTTGATGCTTGGGAATATGTGCGTGGGCACGAGAACGATCCGTGGAAGACGCGTCCTGACCCTTCGTGGGTTGGCACACCGGCTCTTCCAGTTGATGAACCCCGACGTGGGCACTTCAAATATCAGGATTCGCGCACTTGGTTTAAGTCTGAAGAAGATTTTCCGGGCCCGCAAACAATGCAGGCCGCAGTTCAATGGGTTCGTACCAATGCCGGACATCATGATCGCTCGCTTCTAGTTATCGATGAATTCGATCCCCACGAGCCATTTGATACTCCCGAACCTTGGGCTTCGATGTATCGCGAGCAAGGTGAAGATCCCCAAGAAGAACATCCATGGATGATTTGGCCTCCGTATGTGATTGATGGTCTGAAGAATGGGCTGATTACCGAAGAAGAAGGTCGGTCGCTTCGAGCCGCATACGGCGCAAAACTCTCGATGATTGATCATTGGTTTGGCAAGTTGCTTGATGCAATTGATGCCTCGCCTGACGCTGATGAAACGGCGGTCATTATTTGCACCGATCACGGGCATTATCTCGGTGAGTTTGACGTTTGGGGCAAGCCAGGTTTTCCGATCCACAATACGCTCGGCCATATTCCGATGATGATTCGTTGGCCTGGCATTGAGCCACGCCGCGAACAAGCCCTCACAACAACGGTCGATATTCATGCAACTCTGTGCGACGTATACGGAATTACTGTTGAACATCGCACACATGGTCGCTCGCTAGTGCCTCTGATTGAACAGAAAGCATCTTCTGTTCGCGATCACTGTTTGTCTGGTTATTGGGGACGCGAAGTTCAACTGGTGACGCAGAACTACACGTACACCCGCGGATCAGTGGGCGACGGTTTTCCATTGTCGATGTGGTCAAACCGTTGGAGCACAATGCCGGTTCATTCAATGCCACATATTCGATTACCTCGCCCTGATCAACGCGCCTATCTTGATGCGATGCCTGGAAGTTCAGTGCCGGTCATCCGACAGCCATTTATGCAAGGTGATTTCTTGCCCTTTTGGGCTTACGGCGGTCTCAAGAATGAAAATCTCTTATTCGACCGAAACGTTGATCCTGGCGAACTCGACAACCTCGCTGCAGTTCATGGCACTGTGCAAACAGAAATTGAGAAGAGTCTCGTGCGAAGACTGAAAGAAGCGTTGCTGGAGATCAATGCTCCCGAAGACGTGCTCGAACGTCTAGGACTGCAAACCCACTGACAATTTTATAAACAAATGTCGTACGGTCGAATCGGAACTCGCGGTAGTTCGCGACCGACTGCTTGACGAATGGCATTGGCGATGGCCGGAGTCACCGAAATACAAGGTGGTTCACCGATACCTTTGGCGCCGAGTGGAGACTTTGGTTCATGCTCTTCAATGAAAACCATTTCGACGGTGGGGGAATCAAGGAAAGTGGGGAGCAAGTAATCCGTAAAGCTCGGATTACGGACCTTGCCATCTTTAACAATGATTTCTTCCATCACCGCTAAGCCAAGACCTTGCGCGATACCGCCTTCAATCTGGCCCATGGCAGCAAGCGGGTTTAAAACTCGACCGACATCTTGTGCCGTGGCAATTTGCACCACTTTTATAAGACCAAGTTCGGGATCGACGTCGACGACCGCTCGATGCGCAACGAATGCATAAGCGACGTGACAATTTCCCTGGCCATTTTCGTCTAGATCATCGGTTGGAGGATGATGATATTCCTCGGTGCAATCAATTTCGATCTCACTGATGGCCTCGCTCACTGTTACGCGGCGCTGAGTTAAACGGTCCACAATGTCAGTACCGTCAATCTCGAGTTCAGAACGAGTCATCTCAAACTTTGTTGCAACATGATCAAATAACTGAGCAAGTGCAGCTTGGCAAGCGACTTGAACTGCTCCACCACTCATCCAGGTTTGACGACTAGCCGAAGTAGAACCGGCCGAGCCAACTTGAGTATCGATGGTGTCAAGAATGACTTCATCAACGCCGAGCACAGTTCGAGCGATCTGTTGAGCCAACATCGTAAACCCTTGACCAACTTCAGAAGTCGCGAACTTGATGGTGACAACACCATTACTAATCCGACAACGCGCCGTGGAGAAGTCGTCAAAACCTTCGCTGTACATCAGGTTCTTGATGCTCACACCCCAACCAACACCACGGCGAATATTTGAAGGTTGTGCCGTCAAGCCAGTGCCACCAGGAATAGTGCGAAGGTCGGCATTGTTTTCGAGTGGCGCAGGCATTGGTATTGCATCTGTTTCTCGGATGCATTGGGCCACTGGTGCAACACTGTCCATGATTTGGCCGGTAATCATGCGGTCACCAGTTTCCATGGCGTTCAGTAAGCGAATCTCAACGGGGGAGACTCCAACAGCTGCGGCAAGCTTCTCCATTTGGCTTTCATGGGCGAAACACGCTTGTACGACACCAAATCCACGCATTGCTCCACACGGTGGATTATTGGTACGAACCGCCCAACCATCAACAATTGCGTTGTCGCACTTGTACGGTCCTTGCGTGTGCGTGATGCCGTTGATGAGAACCGCCGGCGATGTGCTGCAATAGGCACCACCGTCAAACACCATGCGCGATTCGATCTTGACGATCTTGCCGTTGAGATCGCCATGATGCTTCATCCAGATCTTGGCTGGGTGACGGTGCACATGACCGTAGAAGCTTTCTTCGCGTCCGTACGAAATGCGGACTGGTCGACCAGCCTTCATCGCGAGGAGAGCAGTGTGGACTTGCAAACTGATATCTTCTCGTGCGCCAAAAGCGCCACCGACTCCGCCCAAGACGAGCCGAATGTTCTCTTCGGGAATATTCAAGCAATCGGCGATCTGCTTGCGATCTTCATGGAGCCACTGGGTCGCCACATACATCTCGAGTCCTGCGCCATTTGAATCTGGAATAGCCAAAGCCGATTCAAGCCCCAAGAACGCTTGATCCTGCATGCCGATTTCGTATTCACCCTCAACTTGAACGGCTCCGACGACAGATGTATCTCCACTTACGATTCGCTGATGGCGAAAGATATTGCCATCAGGGTGGATCTGTTCGGCAACACCTGCGATGCAATCTTCCGGATCGGTCACGGGAGTCAAAACTTCGTAGGTCACCTTGATCGCCGCCAAAGCGCGTTGACATGTCTCGGGATGGTCTGCCGCAACTGCAGCAATGGGTTCACCGCTATAACGAACTGTGTCGCCGATCGCGGCAAATACAGGTTGATCTTGAACGATCAGTCCATAAGTCAACTTGCCAGGCACATCAACCGCTGTCACAACTGTGACGACCCCATCAATCGCATAGGCGCCTGAAACATCAATTGCAACGATGCGAGCATAGGGGTGGGGGCTGCGAAGAGTTGCGCCCCACAACATGTTGTCGGCCCACATGTCACTCGAAAAGGCGAATCCACCTTGAACTTTGGCGACGCCGTCCGGTCTGCTGGCGCTTGTTCCGAGCGTGCCGTGACGCAAAGCCGTTGATGCAGAAGTTGTACTCACGAGTTGGTTCTCCGTTGATCAGCGACTGTGCGAACTGCTTCCAAAATTCGGCCGTAACCGGTGCAACGACAGATGTTTCCAGAAAGTGCCTCGCGAATCTCATCATCAGTCGGGCTTGGATTGCTCTCGAGAAGATGATGAACAGCGACAATGAATCCAGGCGTGCAAAAGCCGCACTGAACTCCGCCTTCAGACAAGAATGCCGACTGGACGTCGGTGAGTGCGCCATTCGGACCAAGACCTTCAACTGTCAAAATCTCTGTATTGACGGCATCTGCAGCCATGACAAGACACGAGCAAACTGCTTTGCTGTCTACGATCACCGTGCAGCTTCCACATTCACCTTGCTCGCAAGCACCTTTAGACCCAGGTAGACCAAGGCGCTCACGCAAGACATACAAGAGGCTCTCGCCGATCCATGCGTCTTTAACCTGATGCACTTGTCCGTTGACGCTTAACGAGTAAATCTCATTTGACTGACCAGAAACCGGAATATTGATACTCATGAAAATGACCTCAGCAATAGACGTTGAGCTAGTACGCCAACGGCATGGCGTCGATATTCAGCGGTTGAACGATGATCGTCAATGGGACGCGATTCTTGCGCAACCCTCTGACCAAACTCTTGAGCAACTACGGGATCGAGTGTTGATTCCGCACGAAGTGACATCGTCTTCATCAACCAAGTTTCGGCTCCATGACAACGGATGACTGTTGGTCCGACCGATCCCAGTGCGATGGAAACAATTCCTTCGTCTGAGTCGCGAACAAGACAAGCTGATGCAGTTGAAATGACCATCGCATTGCGCGTTCCAACTTTTGCATACCCCTGCCAACCATCAACAATTGGCATTGAAACTGAATGGACGAATTCTGCTGGGCGAAGTGAATTCTTTTTGACACCAATCATGAAATCTGAAAATTCAACATCACGATTTCCATCCGGACCGATGACATGAATGGTTGCGTTTAAAGCTGCGAGGACCGGTAGAGAATCTCCAGCCGGCGAGCAAGTTCCAAGGTTCCCGCCAAGTGTTCCTGCAGCACGAATCTGAGGAGAACCGACTGTACGGGCGGCTTGGGCTAAAGCCGGAACTAATCGCGCAATCTCGCCATGCTCCATGTCGGCATAGGGCAGACCCGCTCCAATAGTGATACTTCGCTGAGTCGAGCGGACCGACCATTCGGACAACTCTTTTACTTGGCGCAAACTAATCATGGTTTCGGGTTTGCGTCCGTGCAGGTTCACCTCAACCATGTAGTCGGTGCCCCCAGCAAGCAATTTTGCCGCGGGGTGCTCTTGAAAGATGTCAACGAGTTCATCAACGCTTCGGGGAATGAGGACTGGCACGGGTTCAGTTTACATTTTGTAAACAACTGGAAAGAGGACTTAACCGTGAGAGAGTCGCAAATCTCGGGCGTTCAAGCGCATTTTGATGAGTGACACTGCTCCGCCAATCATCATGACGCTGATGACCACCAGATAGGCCGTCCAGGGGAGGTTCTTGCCAGTTGTGAGAAGGTAGACGTCGGGAGCAGCGAAGCTCGACAACGTGATGACTCCCCAAAACATCGAATTGAGTATTTGATGGGTTGAGAGGGCGAGAACCATTTTTGCGGTAGCCCGAGCGAAAATTGGTGATGAAACGAACTCAAACGCCGCGAAAATCCAGATATTGACTCCATATTGAGCGAAAAATACGTCAGCAAAGACAATTCGGAAGATGCTCCACACCAAGACAGCGATAAACCAGGCGCGTTCCAGTGAATTTTGCCTCGTTGCCACAGTCTGAAGGCTAAAGGGGCGTAGGGTTTTCGGGCTGTGTTTAATAAATCTCAATCTCGATCAGAGTCGACGGTGAGTCCGTCTCGAGATATGTCTCTTGCGCTACACGCCTTTACTGCAACTGGAGTTCTGGTCGGTATGGCGGCGTTAGTGGCCGTTCTCGATGGCTCGGCACGCTTGGCCATCATTTGGTTACTCGTCGCACAGCTGATTGACGGAATCGATGGTCCATTGGCCCGTCGACTATTACCCGACGAAGCCACCACAAAGTTTGACGGTTACGTGCTCGATCTCGTGATCGACTTCGTCACGTGCGTTCTCGTTCCGGCCGCGTTCCTTTGGGAATTCAATATGGTAAGTCACGATCGATCAGGAATGATTGCCGTCGCTGCACTCTTGATGTTCTCGTGCTTGTGGTTTAGCCGCACCGACCAACAAGATTCAGACAGTTGGTTTCATGGTTTCCCTGCATCGTGGAACATGGTGATTCCCACATTGTGGCTCTTAGATAGTCCTCATTCAGTCACGTTGATCGTTGTGGCTTGTTTATCAATACTCACGATGACCAATGTGCAGTTTGCTCATCCCGTTCGCGTCGTTCAGTGGCGAGTGTGGAATATGGCGGCAATTTCAATTTGGGTATTTGGCGTTCTTTTCGGAACTATTTGGTCACCCGGCATTCCAGCGCCCTTTGTAGCGTTGATCTTTGTCGGACCTTCGATGGTTGCAGCAGCGACCGTCGCTCGTCATATCGAAGTGTCTCGTGATGTTCGACTATTTCGTCATCGCTAGATCTCAGCCAAAAGACTGAAATTATGACAAGCCGTCCCAGTTGGCGAAAGTATCAATTGTCGCTTTAACGTCACCCAATGGATACAGAATGGGGCAAGTGCATCCGTGGTCGATGTAATGCTTCACCTTGGCGCGGGCTTCGGCTGGTGTTCCACTGGCCGTCAACATCTGAACAATTTCGTCGGGGACCAATTTGCTGGCCGCGACTACCTGTTCGTGACTCGCTGGCCAAGTGAGAACTTCGCCAACTTTGTCGAGTAACGATTGAGGCACTCCAGAGGCTTTCATAATGTGAGGCTGCTGACCTAGATATTGAGTCACCATGAGACGCGCCATATCAAGAGCTGTTTGTCGGTCCTCGTGCACACTGCACACGACAAGTTGTGGCCGGTCAATGTCGCTGAGCGACTTGCCGGCCTTAGCGGCTCCCTTTTCCAGAGCCTCGAGAGCCTGATCGTTGTAGTCAGGAGAAACGAGATAGTTCAAAACGGCACCGTCAGCAATCTCGCCCGTGAGTTCCATCATTTGCATACCTGTTGCACCAATGTAAATCGGAACATCCTTGGGTCGCCGTTCCTGATAGACGTAATCGAGCTCGACTCCATCAAGATGAACGTATTCGCCGTCAAATGTGACAGTTTCGTTGTTCAACAAAGCACGAACGGTGGTCACGATTTCGCGCATGACGCGGAGCGGCTTTGAACGATCAATGCCGACTTTTTGGGCGAGCGGATCCCACCAAGCACCAATACCCAAAATCACTCGACCTGGCGCCAGGTCGTCAAGAGTCGAAAATGTTGCGGCAAGTCGTGCTGGATTTCGGCTCCAACAATCAACCACGCCACTACCAACTTTGATTCGATCGGTAACACTCGCAAATGCTGCCATCGGAACTGTCGCTTCACGTACGAGCCGACTCTCTGCTTGCCACACAGCATCGAACCCTTTGCTTTCGGCGTACTGAGCAAATTGCATTCCCTCACGGATGGGATGTGCATCCTGAAGATAAATCGCTACGGGTTGACTATTCGTCGATTGGCTCATAGTTGTTCATGCCCTTGTGTCGTGTTTTTGTTTAGAGTTTGGAAAATAGTCGTTGAGCGGCTTCGGACGCCTTACGCCGTACTTCGCTGAGATCTACTCGCGTGGGTCGACCATCTTGAAGCAGAACTTCGCCCGTTGAGGATTGAACATTCAGAGCGCGAGTACCTGGAGTAAAGGCAACATGCCACGCACTGTCAACATGGTCATAGTTCCAGACAACCTTGTCATCGCGACATTCCGGAATGAAGTCATAGCCATTTTGTAACCACGACCAAGCGAGTTCGGGGGAGAGAAGGACATTGTCGGCTCGAGCAGCCACGTAAGCCAGCCGGACTTCTTCAAGCATGTCTGCCCCGATCCCGTCGGTGCCGAGGATGACATTGTTTTTACGCTGCGCAGGCCGCGCATAGCCGACACCGTTATTCATATTGCTCCGCGGGTTATGAGCGATAGTTCCGCGTAGATCGCGGTCGAGGTGAACACAATGAACCAAAAGCCAGTTCTCTTGAGCGAGACCTTCTAGTCGTTCACCCGCAGCAACATCATCGATACCTTCAGCAACATGAATGTGCACACCCACGCCTAGATCAACCGCTAGTCCTGCAGCGTCGTTTAACAACTCATCAGAGCATGTGAATGCCGCGTGCACGCCCACCATGCCACGACCACCGCTGGCGATGAAGCGTCGATTTTCTTCAAGTCCACGTTGACCAGCTTCGACACCGTGACGATCGGTGACACCGTAGGAACAAACAACTTTGACGCCAACTTCCTCGCAGGCCTGTGCGATCACGTCAAGACTTCCTTCAATTGCATTGGGGCTTTCGTGATGGTCGATGATCCCAGTTGTCCCGTTCATCAAGGCTTCAACGGCACCCAATTTTGCGGACCAATAGATCATGTCAAGATCGAGGGCGCAATCTAAGCGCCACCAAACTTGTTGCAAAATCTCTAAGAAGTTGCTGGGCTGTTTTGGGGGAGCAGGCATACCTCGCGCGAGGGATGAGTACAAATGGTGGTGACCGCAAACAAGACCAGGTGTGGTGCTTGACATGTCAGTCGTTGTCTTCGTTGGTGGGACGCATTGGTAACGCTGTTCGCCATTGGCCGTCGTAGTCGTGCAGAGCCGCGGCTACAGCCCCGGCAGTTGGCACAAGACCAATTTCGCCTACTCCCTTGATTCCGTACGGAGAATTCGGCTCTGGTGATTCAACCAATACGACTTTTACTGGCGGCATATCTTTGGCTCGAATAATTCCGAGTGAACGTAGTGTCGTATTCGTGGGAAATCCTGTTTCGGGATCTGATGGAAAGTTTTCTGATAGGGCATAACCAAGTCCCATATGCACAGAACCTTCGATTTGACCTTCGCACAAAGTTGGATTGACTGCTCTACCCACATCGTGAGCGGCTACAACATCGGTTACTTTTCCGGTTGATCGATCAACAGTGACTAGTTGTGCGGCATATCCAAATGTTGAGTGGATCGTTGGATTCTCTACTTCGCCTAACTTCTGGGTCCAGTCGACTCGGTATTCTCCGTAGTGATCGACGCCAACCGCACAGTCGGCTGAGCGTGCGGCTTCACAGGCGGCCTTTACTGCGCCAGCCCCCATTAATGTTCCGCGTGATCCAGTGGTCTGTCCAAATCCCAGTTCGCGAGTTGTGTCAACGATGACGCGAATCTTGTCTGGATCTATACCTAGTTCGTGAACCGCTACTTGCAGTGCGACGGTGTTGATTCCTTGACCCATCTCGGTCCATCCATGACGAACCTCAACAATCCCGTCAGCACGAAAGTGAACCACTGCACCACTGACTTCTTTGAATCCGTTACCTAGCCCAGAGTTCTTCAGACCGAGACCGAGCCCGACGGCCTGCCCGGACGCGATCGCTTCGTCGTAAAAGGGTTTGATCTCGTCGAGACACCGTTCGGCGCCCAGACAACCATCATCCATAATCTGACCAGGGCCCCAAACGGCTCCTGGCTTGATGACATTGCGTTTACGCATCTCCCAACCCGAGATACCGACTTTTTGTGCAAGGCGATCCATGATGCCTTCCATAGCGAACTGGGCTTGATTGGCTCCAAAGCCACGGAAAGCACCACACACCGGATTGTTAGTTCGCGCAGCGATGGCCTCAACATCAATGTTGTCCATCGCGTACGGGCCGCTTGCGTGACCAGCCATGCGCTCGAGAACTTTCATACCGACACTCGCATAAGCGCCGCTATCACCGAGTGCGCGAACCCGAAGAGCGACCAGACGACCCTCATCGTCGCAAGCCGCGGTGTATTCCATGTGGATCGGGTGGCGTTTGGCGTGCATCAAAAATGATTCTTCACGCGACAAAGTGCATTTCACAGGAACGTCGAGCAACCAAGCTGCAAGAGCAGCATGAGCTTGATTGCTCATGTCTTCCTTGCCACCAAAGGCTCCACCGTTAGTTACCAATTCAACGGTGACTTGCGCATTGTCAATACCGAGAACGCGGGCGATGTCATTACGATCATCCCAGACCCCTTGACCACCCGAATAGACATGAAGATTCCGAACGCCATCGATAGAAGACGGCACCGCCAGCGAACTCTCGGGTTCTAAGAATGCATGTTCGATTCGCTGAGTATCGAAAATTTCGTGCACGACATGAGGCGCTGCGGCCAAGGCAACTTCTACGTTGCCGCGTGAATACTTACTGATACTCAAAATATTTGAATCAGTTCCCCAAACGGCGATTTCTTGATTGGTGATGGCGAACAGGGGATCAGTAATTGGCTTGAGAGGGGCGTACCGGACATCTACAAGAGATACTGCTGCTCGCGCTGCTATTCGTGTGTCTGCAACAACCACTGCCAATACATCACCGGCGTAACTCGTGCGACCGCCGACTGGAATCATGACGGGCCAATCTTTGTAGATCAATCCAACACGTAGTTCGGCGGGGATGTCCGCAGCTGTGAAGACACCGACTACACCAGAGGCATTCTTTGCAAAGTCGGTATTGATCTCGAGCACGTCAGCACGGGTGTGTTCAGCAAGGACTAGGGCTGCATGCAGCATCCCAGGAATACGAATATCATCAACGTAACCCCGATCGCCGAGAGCTAACTCCTTAGCTTCATACTTCATTCCACTTGAACCAATTCCAGTGGGTTGTACGGGTTGGAGCTTCTTTCCCTGAGCGACCGCCTCTATCGCATCGAGAACCTTGACATATCCGGTACAGCGACAAAGATTTGCTCCTAAGTGCCGACTCATATCGGCCTTGGTGAGCGACGAACCCTTCTTGTCGATTTGCCCTTTCGCCCGCATCACAATTCCGGGGATACAAAAACCGCATTGCAAACCACCGCAAGCAGCAAATGCTTTGGCATAAGAATCGCGTTCAACATCATCGAGACCCTCGAGAGTGACAATTGATTTTCCAGCGACTTTTTCAAGTGACTGTTGGCAACTCACGACAACTTTGCCGTCAATCATCACTGTGCAACAACCACATTGACCTGATGGTGAGCAACCGTCTTTGGGTGACGTGATGTCTAATTCGTCTCTCAGGGCAGCCAATAGGTGTGGATGTTCAGCGCTCACTGAGACGTCTTGCCCATTGACTTGCAACGAGATTCTTGAACTAGCTCGTTGATGAGGGTTCTGCACAATGTCAGTCATGTGCTTTCCGATCTAATGCCGCAACGTTCTGGGGCGAGACAACTGTGCCGCGCTGTTTCGTAATTCGCTGATACACCTCGGGACGGCGATAACGATCGAAGTTGAACAGAGTTTCCTTGTAACGCTGACACCAATCAAGATCGCAGGCTGCAACGATGAGTTCATCATCAGTAGTGAGCGTTTGGGCAACTATCTGTCCGCTCGGAGCGACGATGCAAGTTTGACCGAGTGAATCGACGCCTTCTTCGACGCCGCCTTTAGCAACTCCGACAACCCACGTACCGTTTTGGTAGGCGCCAGATTGCATCACGAGAGAGTTATGGAATCCCTGCAAAATATCTTGACTCGGGTCCGGCACGTAATGAATCGGCGTGTTGTAGCCACACAAAATCATTTCGACACCCTGAAGACCCATTTCGCGATACGACTCCGGCCAGCGACGATCGTTGCAGATCATCATGCCGAATAGACCACCGAATGCAGCCCACACTCCGAAACCTTCTGGACCTGGTTCAAAGTAATAACGCTCAGCGTGCTGAAACGGCCGATTTGGCTCATGATGTTCGTGGCCAGGAATATGCACTTTGTGATACTTAGCTACGACTGAACCATCGCGTTCAACCAAGATCTGCGTATTGAACCGGTGAACAACACCTTGGTGATCAGGTTCGGTGAGTTCGGCATAGCCCAAAGAGAAACCAATCCCAAGCTTCTTGGCCTCATCAAAGAGAGGTTGAGTTTCAACGCTTGGCATCGACTTTTCATACCAATGATCAGCTTCAGAGATGTCGTCGACAAACCAACGCGGAAAGAAAGTGGTCAGTGCCAATTCGGGGAAAACAACGAGGTCACACGAACGCTCTTTGGCCTGGCGCAGTAAAGCGATCAACCGCTCAACCACGCTGGCACGAGTATCAGCTTTCTGAATCGGACCAAGTTGAGCGGCTCCGACGACTACGACACGAGATTGTTGAGACATCATTTCAATCCAGTCTGCGATGAAAGATCTACATGGGCGAGAGCCCACATCGTGTCCATCAGAATATTGGTTCCGGCTACCAGGTCCTCGGTATGAGTGAATTCAGCAGGGTTATGACTGATGCCCTGAACCGATGGCGTAAAGATCATCGTGGTGGGGCACACTCGCGCCAACATTTGGGCATCATGACCTGCGCCAGAAGGCATCAACATGACTGACCGATTGTGGTGTTGAGCTAAATCAACAATGAGGTCTGTCAACTGATCATCAAACTCAACTGGTTCGAAGCGCGCCAACACTCGTGAAGAAATAGTCACTCCTTCAGCCTCGGCTAGTTCAGAAATTTTCTGAGCGATCTTGGCTTCAACCTCGCACAACATTTTTTCGTCAGTGTTGCGCACGTCAAGAGTGAGAGTGGCACTCTTGGGCACGACATTGATCAAGTTCGGTTGCAAGTCAATTTTGCCAACGGTGCACACTTGATTACCGCCGTATTCACGCGCGATTTGTCGCAAGTAGACCGCTATCTCTGCAGCGATGTAAGCCGGATCGTGTCGAAGTGACATTGGGGTGGTGCCAGCGTGATTACTCTGACCAGCAATCGTCACTTCTTGCCAGGAGATGCCCTGCACCCCAGTCACAGCTCCTATTTGTACTCCTTCGGCTTCGAGCCGTGGACCCTGTTCGATATGCAATTCGACGAATGCATGTGGAGCAGCGCTTGGACACGGAGATGAACCGGCATATCCGATGCGTTGCAGTTCATCGCCCAGTACCGCTCCGTCAATCGCGACCGTGTCTAAAGCGGTCTCAAGAGACAATCCTCCGACATACACCAATGAGCCGAGCATGTCAGGCTGAAAACGTGCACCCTCTTCATTGGTGAAGACTCCAACTGAAAATGGACGTGCGGGTGTCAAACCAGCGGACATTAAAGTTTCAATCACTTCAAGACCAGCGATGACTCCGAGGTTTCCGTCATAACGTCCGCCTGTACGCACAGTGTCAATGTGACTGCCTGTCATGACTGGTGAACCAGTTCCGACGTTCCAGGTCCCGACGATATTGCCCACACCATCAACCGAAACATCTAGACCGAGGTCATTCATCCACGTCATCACCAAGTCGCGCCCATCGCGATCGGCATCGGTTAAGGCGAGACGACACGAACCGCCGCCATCAATGGGGCCAATCGTTGCCAACTCATCAAGACGCCCCAACAAACGGTCCTGAGAAATGGCACAGCCCTGAATCGAGGGAAGTTTCAGGTCAAGAAAGGGGACTGTGGTTGCCACGGGTTAAGTTTACATTTTGTAAAGCCCAATGCCGATGACCATAGGTCGGCCCAACGACAAGAATCGGATTCAATGTCTGGCAGCGAAATCGTCGTTTTATTGCTGGCAGTCGGCGTAGCCGCGGTGGTGCAGAACATTGTCGGGTTCGGTTTTGCACTCCTGGCCGTCCCACTGATGGTTTTGGCGGTTGATCCCCATGATGCTGTCATCATTTCGACTTTTCTTGGTCTAGGCAGCTCAAGTTTTCAAGCATTAAATGGTCGTCGCGACGCGCAATGGTCCCTCGTGCTGCGCTTGTCGTCGTCAGCGCTCATCGGCATTCCCTTTGGTTTGCTGGTTTTTAACCTTGTTGATGAACGGGTTCTCAAAGGATGCCTAGCAGCAGGGATCTTCTTGGCGGTTCTTTTCTTGGCCCGAAACTCAAATTTCAGGCACTCCAGCCCTCGTCTGGAGATTGTCTCCGGTTTCTTGAGCGGTGCGCTGTCATCGTCTTTATCTACCAACGGGCCGCCGTTAGTTTTCGCCTTACAAGGACGAGGTTTACCGATCGCTCAGTTTCGAGCGACGATTAGTGCGATCTTTACAATCTCTGGCGTCATCACTCTTGCGTCATTTGTCGCCATGGGTGATGTGAATTCCGATTCGCTGATTGGTGTGGTGATGAGCTTGCCCGTACTCGGCTTAGGAATTCTGCTCGGACAGAAACTGAAACCACGATTAAATGAAGAGAATGCTCGGCGTTTCGTACTGATGCTTTTGCTTGCAGCTGGTTGTTCTGCGCTTATCGGTGCAATCGTCGGCTAGCGAAGACGTTGCGCTAACCCGCGAAAATCGTCGTCCACTGATCTTTTGACATTGGCTTCAAAACAAAGTTGTGTTGCTGTACCTGACCAAGAGTTTCATGCGCCTGTTGCGAATACTGATGGCCCGGATAAATGATTGTCGAGGTTGGCAGGCTATTCAGAGTTTGCAAACTGTGATACATCATCTCGGGATCACTCCCGGGCAAATCGGTACGGCCGCATCCATCTAGAAAAAGCGTGTCCCCAGAAATCAAACATCCGTTGACCAAAAAGCACTGTGAACCGGGAGTGTGGCCTGGTGTGTGAACCAAGGTGATGTCAATATCGCCAACTTTGACGATGTCACCAGCCTCATGGGCAACGAGATCTGTTTCAGAAACACCAGTTGTACGTAGTACCCAAGGGGCTTCTTCTTTGTTGACATGAATACCCACCGATCTATGTTCAAGCAGTCGGGAGATTCCTTCAATTCGATGGTTCATCATTGAACCGCCGATGTGATCGGGGTGATAGTGGGTCGCCAACGCGCCGGTGATTTTCATACCGTCGTTGGCCGCAACAGCCATCAGATCATCAACGGCGTAAGCAGGATCAATCACCATGCACTCGCCGGTTGATCGGTCACCAATGAGATACACGAAGTTGACCATTTGTTGCGCTAGCTGGTCTCCAACAGCAAAGTCACGACCAGAAAGCAATTGTCTGAAATACACCTGATTATCCGAATTGTCAGTCACGTTTCTAGGGTAGACGCTGGGTTGATTCTCCCGCTTCATGGAGGCGGCGTTGTATGAGGCGGCACCCCGTCTCCTAACATGACACGTATGGCCGAGCCGAAGCATCAAAATCAGGGTGTTCTTGATTCGCTCGTCGAAGGACAAAAGATCCCATTCGGAGGAAATCGTTGGTCTGCAGTTTCAGCAAAGCTGTCTCAGGAATTTCGTTCTGGAGACAGTCTGGTTGTCGTGCAGGACAGTGGCGATCTCTTACATATCCCAGCGGCAGTGTCAGACATCGCTCATTCTGCTGTTGCACATGCTCGACAAGCTTTCGCCCAATTGGCAACAATTCACTCGGACCAAATCAGCAAGTTTTTTGATTCATTCGCGGCCAACTTACAAAATGACACAATTTTCCATCAGATCAAGACCGCCAATGACATTGATGTTGACAGCGCCACTCAACGCGGTCGATCAATAACTCGACTCCAAATAAACGACAAGGTGCGACTTGATATGGTCGCGGCCCTCCACATGTGGCGCGACCTTCCCGATTCTTCATCAGGAAGTGCCGAGTCGGTGTCACACGATTCTTGGTCAGTTGAAGCCCACAAGGCCCCACTAGGAGTTGTTGGTTTTGTATTTGAAGGTCGTCCAAATGTTTTCGCAGATGCCACTGGCGTGCTGCGTTCGGGAAACACTGTGGTCTTTCGAATCGGAAGTGATGCCCTCAACACTGCTCGCGCAATTATGGAGTTTGCACTTGTTCCGGCACTTCACGAGAACGATCTGCCACTTGGGTGCGTACAACTTGTCGATTCACCCGAGCGTTCTGCTGGATACGCCTTGTTCTCGCATGCCGATCTGTCACTAGCTGTGGCTCGCGGAAGCGGAGAGGCCGTAGCTCAACTAGGAGCGGTAGCACGTCAATCTGGTACTCCGGTCAGCCTTCATGGAACCGGGGGAGCATGGAGCATTGTGGGACAAACTGCCGATGCCCAAGATCTCGCTCACATCATCAGCCATTCTTTAGACCGCAAGGTCTGCAACACGATGAATGTTTGTTGCGTACCGCTCGATCGCCACGATTTACTCTTGTCAGTTCTGAATGGGGCTGTCCTAGCAGCCAAAGCCCGCCAGGCAAAACTGATCGTCCATGCAGTTGGTGCCTTCACTTCACAAGTACTTCGAGAGATGTATTCATCAACATTCCTCTTTGATCTCGTTGAACATGAAGAAGACGATGTGTTGGCCACCGAATGGGAGTGGGACACTCATCCCGAGTTTTCATTGCGTCTCGTTTCGGATCTTGAGGAAGCTATTGAACTTTTTAACGCCTACAGTCCGCATTTTGTGCTCTCCATGATCTCGACTCATCAGGCCGAAATTGATTACGCATACCAATCCACCGAATCACCCTTTTTCGGGAATGGATTTACTCGATGGGTAGACGGGCAGTACGCACTCAATCGCCCTGAGCTTGGCTTATCGAACTGGCAAAGCGGAAGACTCTTTGCTCGAGGTGGGATTTTGTCTGGCGACGGAGTCTTTACAACTCGTTATGTGATGAAACAGACCGATCCTCAGCAGCATCGCTAAGCATCAACCACCGGAGATTTTGTCAACTATTCCATTAATCATTCGCGCTGGTCGACCTGTCTTGTCTTCCTTCCAATCAGCCAACATCGCCAATTTGGTTAATGAGTTCACCGCGACATAACGCAACGGCTCTATTTCCCATTTCTTTGAAAGGTGATTGACACAAGAAAGTTGCGTTAATTCAGATGATTTTTCGCAAACCAAATCAGCAAGGGTTCGACCAGCCAAGTTAGACGTAGCTACTCCATCGCCGACGTAGCCTCCTGCAGATCCAAGACCGGTTAAGGGGTTAAACGAAATACTAAAGGTCCAGTCGCGAGGCGCAGCGAGAGGCCCGCCCCAATGATGCGTAAATTCGGCCCGTTCAAGAACTGGAAATAGTTCAATCAATGTCGAACGTAAACCCTGTGCGACCTTTTGATTGACATCAAAACTCGGCACTATTTTGGATCCGAAGTGGTAAGGAGCACCGCGACCGCCAAAAGCCAACCGATTATCGGCGGTCCTTTGACCGTATATAACCATGCTTCGCCCATCGTTGAATGAGGGGCGGCTACCTAGTCCAATTTCAGACCAGACGTCATCCGAAAGTGGTTCGGTTGCGACCATCATTGAATACAGCGGGATCACTGAGCGCTGAGCCTGAGCAAAGCTCGCGCTGAAGGCTTCGGTTGTTCGCAAGACAGTTTTTGCTTTGTATGTCTTCAGTTGCGTTTGCACTTGGCCACTCGCAAATGAAAGCACCTGAGTGTTCTCAATAATTTCTGTTCCTTGAGCACGGACAACTCTGGCCAGTCCGACACATAACTTCTTTGGATGCAAC
>Ga0209358_10001163_pt1 | contig 21475 bp, 16 predicted proteins | sample LauGreFa1BDMLBSN_2_FD_187574 | JGI IMG/M metagenome (GOLD analysis project Ga0209358, IMG submission 187574) | Freshwater lake microbial communities from Lake Michigan, USA - Fa13.BD.MLB.SN (SPAdes) (version 2) | ecosystem: Environmental > Aquatic > Freshwater > Lake | place: Lake Michigan, USA...
CTTTACGACCGTATCCTATACTAAATGGTATGTTGGATTCGTACATTTACTTACAAAATCCGGCGTGGGTATTTCGCGGAAATGTTGTTTCCCACATGGGCTACCACACATCGGGTAAAACACGCATGGAAACGTAGATAAGAACACTCGGTAACCCATGTGGGAAACAACATTTCCGCGAAATACCCACGCCGGATTTTGTAAGGACTTGACGACCGTATCCTATACTAAATAGTATGTTGGATTCGAACATTTACTTACAAAATCCGGCGTGGGTATTTCGCGGAAATGTTGTTTCCCACATTGATGCCGATGTGTCTGTCGAACTCGCAGGATGATGATTTGATGCGGCTTGAAGTTCGCAGCCGGCTTCTGTCTGACGAACTCACACAGTGATGCTGTCATGATGGAGTCTAATGGACCCACCGTGTGAAAGGGCGTGCGTGCAAGCCGTGTGAAAGGGTGTGTGTCGGTCGAACTCACACGAGTCTCAAGATAAGCATGCTGATGTGTCTGTCCAAAATCTTCAGATTCACATGATGACGATAGCATGATAATTTTCCAGTCGAACTCACAACTTCAGAGTCACATGATGATTGCATGCCGATGTGGATATTGAGATCACTTTATAGCAAGATGATGCTAGCAACGATCATCGCATGTCGATGTGTCTGTCGAACTCACATGGTGATGCCATGGGTCCCCCAGCGCTAAAGGGCGCGCATATCAGTGGGTGTATCGCGGTATCGAAGTGCTGCATCCTATTGGTAATCATGTAAGATAAATGTACCGTCAAATTATCTTTAATGGTGGCGCCGTGTGTGGCTTGGTCTATCACATGGGAGTCGTATCGTATCTCGCAACGCTACGCGCACAGCGCTCGCGTTCATTTGACTGGTGCTCACTGCGCATCTTCGGTGTATCGGCCGGCAATGCAGCGGCGTTACTTTGGTTGTGCGACGTCCCGCCAGCCATGTTCCAGACACTGTTTTACTCGCTCATCGCCGACTCCGAGTCGCAAAGCCGATGCGAATCTCGCATCACGTCCATCCAGCAGACCATGCTGGCGTACATCACACGAACCTACTCCAAGCGTCTTCGTCGCATCGTGGTGCAACGTCGCTTTTACATCGCGATTTCGACGGCACAGGGCTGCAAATTTACCAATCGATACTCCACCGTCGATGAGATGCTACATTTGGTTATGTGCAGCGCGACGATCCCGTTCGTGTGCTCATACCCATCCGTGTGGGATGGTGCCTACGTATGCGACGGTGGTTTTCTGATCGATTGTCCGGCGACGCAAGCAGCGAGACTGTGCACGGTCGACACGCTAGAGGTCGTGTCGCCCATCCCATTACCACTGTCGTTGCTAGTCCCGCACCCGGTCGCGTATGCGGTCATATCGCAATGGTCGGGCGCATGGGCAGCGCGCGTGTCCGAAGTTGACTCCGAAGTTGACTCCGAAGTTGACTCCGAAGAGCAGCCGATTGCGCCCGAACTGAAGGCCGAATGCTTGGTTACAAGACGCTGGATGTTCGTATTGCTGGCACTTTGTCACCAACCGCCACCCGAAAAATGCACCCGCACTCTCGGCGCATATCACGCTGCGATTCACGCACCACACGAGACCGGCACGCCCGATGCTCGCACGACGGTGCCGTCGCCGTCGGCGCGGAGAAAGTCTAGGATCGAGAGCCGACAGAAAATCGGCCCATCGGCTTTGAGTGCTACGCACTGGTCAAAGTGCGTCGTAGGATAGAGCGGTGCGTTGAGCCACTCGTAGTCCGTCTCTACCTGGACCATCGGTGGCAGAGTTGGAGGGCCCACGGAAGAAGGCGCATCATCATCGACCCGTCGTGCGTCCAATGTTCCGTCGCAGAGCGTGATTTCGTACGTGCCCACCACGTGCACCGGCCACTGCGTCGCGTCGAGCGTCCAACGCTCATCGGCGTCGGCTTGGACCAGTACCAGCGTCCAGCAGTTCACGTCGGGGATGACCGTAGACGTCAAGGGCGGAACGTTTAGGCCAATCGCCGTGACCACACGTCGGAGGAGCGTCCGCCACCACCCCGGCCTCCAGTCGACTTGGCCGGTGTACTGGAGTAGCGGGTGCAGTCCCACCAAGTCGGCGTTGTACGCCCGATACCCGACCATTAGCTGCCCGCTCATCACGCCGTAGATTGCGAGGAAGGGCCCGGAGGCCGCGATCTGCTCGATGCGAAAGTCGGGCGGAACTCCGACCACGATGGGCAACTTGCCTTGCCACCATTTTCCCGACGAGCGGACCAACCACGGGTCCCACGCCTCGATGTGCTTGGGACCTCGCCTCAGGAAGATGGTGTCCGTCACCGCGCCGTTGGTGTAGCGACACGAGCTGAAGGCCCATCGCGCGCGACCGACGAAGAGTCGGGTCGGGCATGGACGAAAACGACTCATGATGGGCATCGTGAAGAAAGCGACGCGCCGCCAGCTGCCACCCGCCCGCTCCGAATCCGAGGTCGTTTCGTACCGATACAGCCACCCATCCCACTCGACGACCGCAGCGAGGTCGTCGACCACGACCTTCATATTGTACGTATGGACGGCACCTGGTAATTAAATCACTTTATTCTCGGTGTAGCGAGCATAAAGTCGCACTTTCACGCCTCGGTCGAAAGTGGCATCTAACAACAAAAGCAAGGATTTGGGTAGGAAAACACTCCGAAAGGTAATGGCTGTCTATTTTGGGGCACTCACATTCCCAAATACTTGCTTTTGTTGTTATCGATTGACATTATCTACGTTTTCATACGTGCTTTTTACCCGAGGCCTGAGAGTTATCCCTCCCAAACGAAGATGTTGGAACGATGAACACAGATGAAATCCGGATTTCGAAGGAAGCACTTTTCAATGGTTCGCAGCCCAAATCGAGGACTCACGCCCTTGAAAAGTGCTTCCTTCGAAATCCGGATTTCATCTTTGTTCATCGTTCCAACATCTTCGTTTGGGGAGCATAAAAGTGCGACTTTTTTTGCTCGCCACAGTGTACAATAATAAATTATGCTCCCCAAACGAAGATGTGGGAAGGCCGAACCAACCATTGGGTGTGAGCCGTGTTAAAGGGTGCATTCGTGCAAGCCATGTGAGCAGTCATGCGACTGCCGAACTCGTCGATTGGAGCCACCACTGCACTGGCCCACCAGATGACATGACGACGTGTCTGTCGATTCAGTGTCGAACTCACATTGTCTCACAAGATGATGATAGCACGACGATTGTGCACCCACTAACAAAGCGCCCTCGTCGGGGCCGGGTCTCCATATTCGGGCGAATTTGACCCCTCCCGAACGAAGATTTTGGAAGGAGGAACAAAATACGAAATGCGGATGTCGAAGGAAGCACTTTTCAATGGGTCTTGGCCCAAATTGAGTACTCACGCCCTTGAAAAGTGCTTCCTTCGAAATCCGCATTTCGTCTTTTGTTCCTCCTTCCAAAATCTTCGTTCGGGGAGCATAAATTTCCACAAACTCGTGCGTCAGGTCGATTTCGATGAGATAGCGCCGCATGACATCGTCGCATTTGGCCTCGTATTTGTCGTCGCAGTTTATGCTCCCCAAACGAAGATTTTGGAAGTCCTAACCAACGTTTCCGAATGCTTTTTCGAAGCACTTTTCAACGATTCGTAGCCCAAATCTAGTACTCACACCCTTGAAAAGTGCTTCGAAAACGCATTCGGAAACGTTGGTTAGACAGTCCAAAATCTTCGTTTGGGAGGGTACAGTTTCGGAGTCAAATTCGGACATGGTGTTATCCACATTGCTACACACTGCATGTAACGAGTCACGACCAACCGTCGGCAACTAGTCCCCCTTTTTTCGACAATCTCCATTTCGAACATCTCGACAAAAACTTCAACGGACTCGTGATTGGAACTTTTGTCGAAATGTTCGAAATGGAGATTGCCGAAAAAAGGGGGACTAGTTGCCGACGGCTGGTCACGACACCCCTTAACACGGACCACGACATGGGACGAACGACAAGTCGAACGGGGACTCGCACCTCTACAATGAGTTTTCATTAAACCATAAACTCCTTCATGATTAAGTCGGCGGGTTTTGCCCACTCTGGCCGATCCGTCGACGTTACCAGCATTTCTGCACCTGGTGGTTTCAGCGAACCATCCGACCGAAATCCGATCACACATATCGACGTCATGGCATCGAGCAAACGGTCATAGTACATGCGCATGACGACACGCATAAACATTTCGGCAAAATGCTCCTGTACAGTCCATTGCATTCCCGATAGGTATCCGGTTGTTTCCTTGGTGAGACCGTCAAACACCCTTTTGTAGTCGCTGACGACGCTAAAGTTGTTACTCAATCCGTCGACTCCGTGCCCCATTTCGTGTAGAATCACTGCCATTGCATTGGGAATCAGATTAACCGAATTGAGGTACTGAAATGTGCAAATTGCGAGGCATCCACCACCGGACGTTTGACTCTGACTTTGTGTCAATATCGACCGTCCGACGATTCCGTTCTTCGTGACACCTGGAGTTGCTCTATACAGTGACTCACCGAACTCGTTACGAGGGCCATTCATCGCCTTGGATGATTCTACTGGGTCGTATTCCGACACGGCATTACCCCAAAACTCGGTGAAGCCCTTCCAATCCATCTGATGCGGTGTGAATTTCCCCTCCGACTGAAAAATATTGAACCGCTGTTTCGCCCAGATGTCGGGTCGGTCGAGGCCATATGCCAGGGCCAACTCAACGATGGTCTTGGGTGTCGTCCACTCGCTCATAAAATCTGTCGATGTCGGTGGGTCGCTCGACGGATTCTTGTTGGATGGAATCATGAGGACGCATGCACTGTCGTCGGCGTATATTTTCTGCAGATGAACCGGGTTGAGGGTCATCATGCCGACGAGTGCCACGTACGACGCGATGTTCATGAACGCGATGATGTTCCGTACCTCTTTGATGGTCATTTTCGTCGTCGGAAGTTGCGGACGAGGCGTGACGACGGCGACCACGCCGTTCCACGCGACAAACACCGCCGGATTATTCCGCCAAATTTCGGGAATCCGCTCTCGGTTGGCCGTCGCATGCACGAGCTGCGACTGGACGTTGTTTTGCGTGACGGCGGCGTAGTCGATGTCGTCTTGATAAGCGAAGAGCGGCAGCACCGCACGGAGGTACTTTGACCGGTCCTCGCGCGACGTGTTGGTCAAGATGGGAAAGCACGGAACGTCGATGCCACTTCCGCTTAGTGGGGGTCGTTTTTTGGATGAAGGTGCGTTGGCGCCGTTGGAGCATGTCTCTGGGCAGTTCTTGCGGGTGATTTCCTCAAACTCGCAATACCCCAGGTCTTTGTAATGTTGGCACAAAGGCTTGCCATTGACCTGTTGATAATCGTAGTACTGGTCCAAACTCGCCAAATAGGCGGAACATGAATCCACACTCGCGATTGCTTTGAAGGACGGGTCGATGGTCGGTTGCACACTGCACGCATTGGTGGTCGTTGGGGCGGGGTAAGTCGTAATCGTGCTCGTAATCGCACTCGGAATCGTATTCGGAACTACCCCCGGTGTCGAGGTCGGAATCGTTCTCGACATCGAGCTGGTCGTCTCCTGTATCATTTGCTGCAAAATGGCATCGAGTTTCTGTAGTCTCTGTAGCGTCGGACTCGTACTCGACGTCGAGTCAGCATTCATTTTTATCTTTTGTTGCAGAATAGTAGCGAGCTTCTGTAGTCTCTGTAGTCTCTGTAGACTGTGAGGCGACCGAATCATCGATTCACCACCGAGTACGGCAGCGACTCCGGCACCGATTGCGAGTTTGGAATCGCCACCGGTGCCACTCCACGATTGCGCGGTCGCGCCAGAGATGGCTGGCAGAAACAGCGCGAGACACACCACGATAATCAACACGCAGCATAATCCAGCAACACTCATCTTTATTTGTCATATATAGAAACGGGACGATCTTTTCAATGGTTCGTCGCCCAAAACGAGTACTCACGCCCTTGAAAAGTGCTTCCTTCGAAAAGAAAACACCCTAAAATGTAATGGTTTGGACAATTGGAATCCATTTTAGGGCATTAACATGCCCAAATACTTGCTTTTGTTGTTATCGATTGTTCTTATCTACGTTTTCGTTGCTACGACGTGCTTTAAAATGTTCGGTGCATGGTTGGCCCAATGTGAGTACCTGAACCATTCTCCCTTAGGTGGTCGCGAAATCGCGCAATTTTTTGGTCGATGCTAGGACCGTCACTGTGCTTCCCGGAGAAACGCATTATGAAAGGGTTTGTTTGGCCTTCCAAAATCTTCGTTTGGGAAGGTAACTTTAGGCCCTCGGTAAAAGACGTATGAGCGACGTAGATGAGAACATCGATAAGAACAAGCAATGATTTGGGTGTTTTCATGCAACTCAATCGACTCTAATGTCCATTTTCATGGCATCATGACGCGTTTTCCGACCCAAATCACTGCTTGTTGCGCTTATCGATGTTCTTATCCATGTGGGAAACAACATTTCCGCGACTTACCCACGCCGGATTGGGCAAGCCCATTAACGAAGATGGCATACGACTCAGCATGCATGACTCTGCGTTAAGTCCCTGCCCAATCCGGCGTGGGTAAGTCGCGGAAATGTTGTTTCCCACATGGGTTCTTATCTACGTTTTTCATACCCACTTCGACCGAGGGCTGAAAAGGCGACTTTTTGGCTCGCCACACTGGCTTTCGAAGCACTTTTCAAGGGTGCGACTCCGACCGTGTGAGTACATGATTTTGGCTAGGAATCGTTGAAAACGGCTTCCAAATGCACTTTGAAACGTTGGTCTGGCCTGGGGCGCGTAAGCACATTCGATATGACGACATCGAATGATGATAGCATGACGATGAGCCGGTCGGCATAACAAGATGATGATGACTTTATGCTCCCCAAACGAAGATTTGGGAAGGCGGGAACAAAAGCTGAAATGCGGATGTTCGATTGACTTTTCAATGGTTGGTGGCCCAAATTGAGTACTCTCGCCCTTGAAAAGTGACTTGCGAACGACACATGTTACCATTCTCGTTTGAAAACCTTGACCCCTTTTTGTTACAAAAAGAGGCCCGTCGAGTCGGCAGTTAAGCGTGCATCCATGACCGCTCCCTCACGCACGCGGGCACAGCACGCTCGTGGCAAATGCGCGCACCATCCGCGCTTGCTCCGTCCACGGATAGTAGTCCAGCAGGGACGAGAGCACCGGGCGTCGCGCCCGGACGTACCGGATGGCATCGGACGCCATGTCGGAGGCGCACCGTGTTTTATCCGCATACTCGGACAGATAGTAAGCGACGGCCATGACCCCCGACCGCCCTTTGCCCGCGTTGCAGTGGATGTATACGCGCCCTCCACGCGCCCGATGCCGGTGGATGAACGCCAGGCCGAGTCGGAGTTGCGCCATCGTTGGTGCGCCGAAATCGCAAGTTGGCAAGTCGAGTCGCTCGATCGCGTAGGACTTGCACACGTCGGGGTGCACGTACAACTCCCACGGTTGTGTGAAACACAGAATCGCCGTGATGCCACTATTGCGCAGCGTTCGCAGGTCGTCCTCGCTGCGGGGCTGCCGACCGAGCACGACCACCTCGTCGATCCGGTCGTAATCAAACAATCGGCTGCCAATCGGCGCGTATCGATTGGACTGCCTTATCTTGTGGTACAAATGCACGGCTCGCTCGCTGCGCATGATCGCCACGAAAATGCAACACAATACCACACGCATTGCGGTAGTTGCCATTACAGTAACATTTCGCAACAAATACATGCAGGCGGAAAACGCAGATGCGATACCACAAGACGAACTGGGCTCAGTGCATCATCACTGATTCCTCAGCACTTGCGACTCCCATTGTGGCGAACCAAAACGTTTGCCCTCCCAAACGAAGATTTTGGACGGTCGGACGAACGTTTCAGAATGCGTTTCCCGGGGAAGCACTTTTCAAGGGTGTGAGTACTCTATTTGGGCTACAACTCAAAGATTTGTGCGGTTCGCCCGTTTTAACCCTTAATCAGAACAGTAAATTTACGGTCTGGTGTTCCAGAGTATTAATTGAAGTGTTAGTGGTTGGTTATCACACCGCATTTATGTTTACAGTGCAAGCGACGACAGTAAATTTACCCGTTTTGTCCGGTTAAGGGTTAAAGCAACGCTGTCGACTCTAAATGTCAACTTTCATGGCATTGTAATCCGGCGTGGCTATTTCTCGCAAATGTTGTTTGAACCAAAGTAGCGACCAAAAATTGCGCGATTTCGCAGCCACTGATGACTCTAGTAAGGAGAGTATAGAACAGCCGTCGGTAACTAGTCCCCTAAGACTCCCCTTTTTTCGACAATCTCCATTTCGAGCATTCCGACAAACACTTCAAGGTGGATTTGTTGTTGACACTTTTGTCGAAATGTTCGAAATGGAGATTGTCGAAAAAAGGGGAGTCTTAGGGGACTAGTTACCGACGGCTGGCATAGAATCTTGTACACACACGCACACTACTAACTTGTGACACTAGTCACATGATGATAGCATGATGTACCAGATGCGGTGCTCACATCCTTGAAACGTGCTTCGAAGACGCACTCTGAAACGTTTGTTCGGCCTTACCAAATCTTCGTTGTGGATCATGTATTTTGGGTTCGGCTTTCCAAAACACACCCTTTAATCATAATCAGCACAAGACGGACGAATCTCCGCCAAACATTTCCAAAATGCACGTACAACGACTCTTGTGAGACTGCGCGTCTTGCGACTTTTAGGAAACGTTCTTTGGACGGATAATGGCTAACTGTTAAACACTGATGGAACAGAACGACCGCATCATAGTGTGACTCATGTTGTGAGTTCGACGTACATATCGACATTCGTCACGCACGCTCCTTCACACGGCTCACACCGTGAGTCACACGCACGCTCTTTAACACGGCTCGCACGCACGCTCTTTAACACGGCTCGCACGCACGCTCTTTAACACGGCTCGCAGGTATTGATAGCATCACGGTGTGACCGTGTGAGTTCGACAGACACATCGACATGCCGTCAACATCTTGTGAGGTGAACACTGCATTTTCGACCGGTGAGTTCGACAGACACATCGACATGCCATCAACATCTTGTGAGGTGAACACTGCATTTTCGACCGACACATCGGCATAGATATCGTCATGTTGACTTGGACAGTTTTTTGGAAAGCATGTTCATCGATTCAAGCAACCCTTAACCCTTAACCAGGAGAAAGGGGTGTTTTTACTGTCGTAACACCAGCGGACGACGAAAACGAGAGGTGATCTTGATATTCACCACGGCAGAAACTTGTGGCGCCACGACCAAAAGGCGGGGCGTGGTTCCGCGCAACTCGCCACATCTTTCCGCGTAACAATTCGTTGCGCCGATCCTGAGATATATCGCCATCTGGGAGCACCCCCGTCGGCGGAAAATCTCAACTTTCGGAGAAGATGGCGATGGAGGGGAAGAGGATCAGGGTGCTGGCGCCTGAAGTTAAAGAGATGGACATCGATGATTCGCTTGAAGAGGTGTGGGGCACGGTCGGTGCGAGGAAGGGATCTAACCGGAGCAAGGTTTTTATCGTCCATTTCGACAACGGCACGGAGAAGGAGTGTCAGAAGGACTGGATCGAGATCCATCTGCGGAACGAAACGCAGGAGCACGACTCCGAGGATGACAGCTCATCGTCAAGCAGCGATGCGGCCTCGGAAAGTGAGGACGAGGACGAGAACGAGGCGTCCGACCAGCCGTTACAAAATGGCGGGGGGGCTGGGGAGGCGTCCGGATCAGCCGAAGCCGAATCGAGCACGGCAGCGCAGAGTTCCACAGAGGAGTCTGCTCAGCCGACATCAAAGCGCCAGAACAGATGCGGCATTTGCGGGCTACCGGGTCATAAGAGGCAAAGGTGCCCGACCGCGCCGGAGTCGACAGGAACGTCGACTCAGAAGGCTGCAAAGAAGCAGAAGGCACCGCCTAAGCTCCCTGCGGGCGCTGGAGGTACGATACGCCACCATCGGCTGCCTCCGAGCGCGCGCGCTGCCCCGGCACGGGCTCCACGGTCGACAGTAAATTTACTGTCGACCCTGCAGGTGGCGCAATTGGCGCCGGAGCTGCCGACCAGACGCAGAACTCGGCTGCCGCCAGCACCAATGCGACCTCCTCCGAGGAATGGCAAACGGTGGATCAAGACGGACCAGCCGAAGACAATCCGCAGCCGCTCCAAAAAGGTGAGAAGTACCGTGTCTTACACGAGGAGTACCACCCGGATAATACTGGGCTAGAAAGCGAGGGGCGTCCTCGCCTTCGGGCTGGCGATGATGGTGATATCCTGCGCTGCTTCGGACAGCAGTTTACCGGGGCTATGGCCGATCACGTACTCAATTGTAGCAATAATGAAACAAGGGATTTCACAACTGTCACAAATAAGAAGAAGTGGCGGTTTTTTGAACGCGGCGAGCTATATTGCCTTCTTGGCATCGTCATGTTCATGGGGCTTGTAAAGCTGCCTAGTAAGGACGACTACTGGGACTCTGGGGCGCTGGGAGTCCAAACTTGTGTGCCGGACTACATGTCCTTCGACCGCTTCAATGTGCTCACGCACGAGATGCTCACGACTATGGAGAGCAAGGAGGCTCAACCGCCCAAGACCGCGCCGAATTTTGACAAGATCTGGCGGATCCGACCATTTCTGAACCTGTTCCAGACGGCCATCTCGTCAACGTACTCATTGGGGCGCTTTGTGTCGGTCGACGAGATGATGATCAAGTTCAAGGGCCGCGCGCCCATCAAATGTTACATGCCGAAAAAGCCCACAAAGTGGGGCATCAAGGTGTGGGGTCTTTGTTGCTCAACACTAGGATACTTGTGGGCCTTCAACGTGTACGTTGGGGCCGATACAACGGCAACACCGGACAAGGACGCGAAGCTCGGTGAGAAGATCGTCATTAGTCTCACGCAAAGTCTGCCGGTATGCACCCTCACACATCCGCCTGAGTATTTCGCTCGTACCGAATGTGTGAGAACCCAGGACAGTGCCGGGGACACGGACGGATCCCCGGGTTTCGCCGTCGGAGCAGACCGAGGCCACATTTTCGTACCGACAGTAAATTTACTCCCGGCGACCGTTACAACAGCTAACTACATAGGCGAGGCCCGTCGGCACACACCGACAGCGTAGCATATGCTTGGCAGAGTGTCTTGCATCGGTCTGTGCACCGAGACTGTGATTCTAATTTGCAGGTAGGCACGGTCGTGGCTTGCGACCGCTTCTTCACCACGCTGTCGCTTGCAATCGCGGTGTTGAATGTGGGGAAGTGGCTGGTCGGCACCATGCAAACCAACCGGAAGGGCTTCCCGAAGGACCTGGATGTCGGCAAGCACACAGACATTCCACGCGGCACGTCGGCGTCTCGTGTAATGCGCTTCGTAAACTCTATCGGCAAAACGCTGAAGATCTTCTTGACGTATTGGCAAGATTCGAAGCCGGTCTACATTCTGCACACAGCGTTCTCTCCAAGGGCCAGGTCGGGGCAGGCGTATCGCTGGATCCAGAAAACCATCGCCAAGCGCAAGCAGACGAGCAGGATGCGGCTTTTTGTCCCCGAGAGCTTCATTATGTACAACAAGATCATGGGCGGCGTCGACAAGTTCGACCACCTTCGGGCCATGTATACGATCGACCTGAAGTTGCAAAGGCTGTGGACGCTTAAACTGTTCTGGTGGGTCGTGGAGGCGGCTACGGTTAATGCATACATTGTTTATAACGCTAACAATCCGCAACAAACCATGACGCACAAAGAGTTCCGCGCCAAGCTGTGCAAGCTCCTCATGGAAGAGGGACGGCCATATGTGCATGCAGGCTACAAGAGAACCACCGAATTCGACCTGCGATACGTGCCCAAGTTTGAGGACCACATGCCTAAGCCCATCTGGAAGGTTCTAGAGTTGGACGAAAAGCAATCGGCCAAGCAACTTCGCTGCGTCGTGTGCAACGAAGACACGAGTACTATGTGTCCTACGTGCAAAAAACCCATGTGTACCAAGCAGCGCCGGTTCAGACTCGATCCCAAAAACCGGGACGCCATTTGCTGTTCAGTGCATCACACACTTGAGGACTATTCCGCGTATAAGAATCAAGTGATCAAGAAAAGAAAAGGAAAACAGTAAATTTACTGTCCATGCATATTTTCGACTACCGGAGCATGCCGGTGCCGCCTTTGAAGGGCCCTACCGTCCCGAAACCAGCGGGGGGATGCACCCCACGGCCCCAGGGCCCACCATCACCGGCCGGCCCCTCCGTCGGGTCCGGCCGGTACGTACTCGGCTCAAACAGTAAAATTACTGTTTTTTCGTCTTTCGCTTACCAGGCTAGCGGCTACAGGGCGCCGGGCTGGTCCGAGTTGCCCATTCGGGAGGCCACCCCGCATGCCAAAGCCAGGGCGGTCGAGGGGAGGCCAGCCTATACGCGCTTGTGCCTTTTCTTCACCCACAAAATCGACCCTCCGGCCCGCAGTCGATTTCAGTGACTTTGGGGACCCGCCGGCGGCCCCCGCGGCGAGTCCGGATGCTACCAGCGGGCTCCCCACGTCGCCCCGGGTCCGGCGGATGGCCGCCTGGAAGCTCGGTCGCGACCGACGGCGACTCCGGCTTTGCTTAGTGGGACAGTAATTTTACTGTTTTGACAGTAAATTTACTGTCCTGGTTAAGGGTTAACGGCACACGACTCAATTCACCCGCAGGTTTAGAGCCGACCCCCTTGACTTGGACAGACACAACACATCGGCATGATGTCACGTTGTGAGTTCGACTGACGTAGCCTCATGCTATCATGCTGAGTAATAGAGACACATCGTAGTCATGCAGTGAATTCTACATAAACATCGGCATGCTATCATCATGTTGCGAGTTCTACAGAAACTTCGGCATGCTATCATCATGTTGTGAGTTCGACTGACGTAGTCACGTAGCATCATTCTATCGTGCTGAGAGAACGACAGACACATTAGCATGAAGCTGCAACGCAAGCACGCCCCTTTACCACGACTCGCAAGCACGCCCATTTACCACGACTCGCGCCATCTGATAGCATCCTCATTTGAGGCAAACATAGATTGCACATGCATCATCTTGTGATTTTACGCTCGAAACGACTATTTTTGGAAGGGAAACCCAACCGTTCAGTGCTCCGAAAACGCCTTCCAGCCACCCGTTCAAAAGACTGGTGAGCACTTCCTTTCACATGCACTGTCCGGACACACACACACGCTGCTATGATACACACACAGAAGCATCGTGCTATCATCATCTTGTGCTCTCACGCGTCTCCCACGTCCTGAAACGAGCGACACACCTCAAATGATTCAAATCCACCGCATCCTCGCCATTGTAATACCACACAGCACATGAGCCTCATGTATCAACTGCGAAAACTGAACGAGGCTGTGGCATCTGGCGATTTGATGCGAGTAAAACGCTACGTCGACGTTCTACCACCACATGATGTACGTCCGGTCGTCGAGTCGAGCGTCTGCTTCGGCTTTACACGTGGAGAGAACTACGAGGCTCTATATTGGATGGCTAATCTCATCCGCACTCTCGGCTTTCGTGGCGAATGCTCGAATGCACCGTAAGAGACGTCAACGGGATCACGACTCACATCGCAATCACAAGATGATGATGTTCGAATCCCCTGTACTAGGCGCTGGGTGCGCATCGATGATTGACCGCAACGTGCGAAGGGTGGTGGAAGGATGGAGAGGGCGGTGGTATTCCTTTGTGATGTCCCATCGCTCCAGGCACCGCTGCACAGCAACAAGCGCGTTGTCACGGAATGGTGCGGCACGCTAAGATGATGGAGTGGACATGACCTCGACGAGTCGACGACGACTAACAAAGCTTCGAAGTTGAGCAAGCTGAGCAGCTAGACCTTAGCTCGGTGCCGGTTCGACGATGAGCACTTTGCGTGAACATGACTAGGCGTCAGGTCGTACGAGTCACACGGTAATGCGCGGGAAAGAGGTTGTAAATGGTTGACAGTGATGGCGTAGACACTGTGACTCGACAGAGATTGAGTGGCACGGGTCAAGTTCGCATGGCCGAGTAGATGCATCATTCCGACCAAGGCGCCGCGGGAAATCCCGTAGACGTCCGTGTGGCGAAACTGTCGTGGGAGGCGGCTCGTTACACCTGTGTAGTCGGTAGTAGACAATCCCACACGCCCACCATCGATGAATAGAGCGCATGCGCTATCGAAACATCAAGATCATACTATGCACGTTACAAATAATTCCATTTGGAGAACTCTTCCTCTTCCAAACCAAAACCAGCAGTCGGCAACTCGTACCCTTTTTTCGGCAATCTCCATTTCGACAAACCTTTCAAGGTGGACTTGTTGTTCACACTTTTGTCGAAATACTAGCGGCCGAATGCTGTTCCAAACGAAGATGTTGGTAGGCCGAACCAACCTTTCAGAATGCGCTTCCCAATTCGGCATTCCAACATCTTCGTTTGGTGGAGCATAAACGTAATGTGTAGAATGGTGATGTATCTGCTGAACTCACACCGTGATTCTGTATGTTTGGGTCCGCCTTGTTAAAGGAGCGTGCATGCCAGCTCTGATTCGATGGTGACGTGCATGTCGAACAAGCTAAGCACCCTGAAAAGGTACTGAAATGGGCCATTAGAGTCGATTTTTTGGTGCATGACCATCCCCAAATCACTGCTTTTGTTTTATCGATTGTTCTGACTGGTGATGTCGATGGTGTCGGAGTCAGATTCAGAGTCACAAGATGATAATGGCATGCCGATGTGTCTGTCCAACTCACCCGGTGATGTGGTCATTATGGGTCCGCCGTGTTAAAGAGCGTGCATGCCAGCCCTGATTCAATGGTGATTTCGATGGCGAGAGCGTGCATTTCGAACACACACACACTAGTCATATGATATAGCATGATGTTGTGAACGCTTCTACCCAACTCATTGCTTGTTGTGCTTATCGATGTTATATTACGAACGCAGTGGCGAACGAAGCCGCCACGAGGATGCTCGACGCAGGCCACTGATGTCACGCGGCTACACCCGCGCGCGCGAAACGAGGCCTAGGTGCTCATCCGGGAGCTCCTGCTGCAACGTACAGCCACTCAGGGGGGGGGGGTTCGGCATGTGGAGACGATGACCGTTAGGAACAACCTTGGCGTCGCACTGCTCGAGCAGGGCAAGAACGCGGAGGCTGCGGATGTTCTTCGGGACGCGGGCCGTCCGAAATGGTGGGAAAACAAAAATCGTAACTTAGAAAAAAAGGATAGTATATACAGTATGACAACATACCCAGGTCAATACAGACACGATGCACAGTGGTGGCACGCCGGTCATAACAAAGGTTGTGTGGAACTACAGAATGAGTTCCTGGATGACAAATTCTTATGGGACGCCAAGCCGAAATGGGACTGGACAGATAGTGCAGGCAGAATTGCAGAGGATTATTGCAAGATATTTAGACGAAAATAGGACATAGTCAATGTAGATTGAAATCGTTGTCGAAATGTTCGTGATAGTCGAACAAACCAAATTAGTGGTCGAAGACTTGGGTACAATTTCGCAGATGGAGGGTCGTATTCGAAAAACACTCGACTTACGACCGCCTGTAACCAACGGGGACGACCCGGACGAGTGGCACACGCATCATGTGACGCATGTGTTAGAGGGCCCGTTCAAGGCCGTGTTAGAGGGCACAACACGATCACATCACGATGATGTGCCTGTTCAAATCGCAGCACGATATCACGACGATGTGAGCTGTCCGAAACACGACATGAACTTCTCACGACGATGTGAGCTGTCCAAAACACAACATGCTAATCATAATCCGTCCAAGGCGGACGAATGTCCGCGAAAATCTCCCCCAAAAGAAGGTGTGGACTCACTGTCGAGTTTTCGGAAGCGCCCTCTGGACGGATTGTGGTTAAAGCACCCGTTCCAGGCCGTGCGAAGGCGGGCGAACGGGCAATGTCCGTTTAAATGACCAGGTCCGTTTTGCGTCGAGTCATTGCCGAGGCGTCCCCGAAATCCCAGCTGCGGCGGGGGCGACTCGGTCACTTGGTTCACCACGTTCGCTGGATCGTCGTGTCCCCTCGCTGCACGGCCGGTATGGCGAACAAAAAATTGCGCAATTTCGCACCCACTACTTAACGAAGGAAAGTGCATACGTGAGTACTCAACAATCAGGCGACTTTCCAATAGACACTGAAATGATTTAAAAGAAATGTGTTCAATTGGCCTGAACTTTGAGTACTCACGTATGAACTTTCCTTCGTTAAGTAGTGGGTGCGAAATTGCGCAATTTTTTGTTCGCTACATGGTGCACGGCCCCATCGGGGCCCGTGACTTGCGCGCACAGCGTCAAGGTCCGACTGACGGACGGAAACACGCACCGCGCGTACACGTTCCTCGACGCGTCGAGCGTGCCCCGTCCTATGAAACGGGGCGCTGCACCGCCACCACCGACGCGTCGACCACAAACAGCGCGACCGACTCGGACCGAGTGGCTCGCGCACAGGGGACGACGTCGTGTGGACGCGCCGACTGTTGGCGCGGCGAGACAAAGCCCACACCGTGTCGGCTGTGCGCTCGACGCGACGACGCGACTGCCTGTACATGCAGGTCAAGGTCGACGCGTCGGTGCGCTGGTGCACCGTCAGCGGGCGGGCGAGTTGCGGTCGGGCCAAGGCGACCGCGCCACCGTCCGGCAGCGCGCAGCTCATGTCGGAGATGCGCAAACCGCCTCCAGCGCCAAGTGTCGCTGTGGAAGTCGGCACATGCGGTCGGCTGGAGGCATACCGATGTGTCTGTAGACCTTGACCGGTTCCTTGACAGAACCTCACACCGTGAATCATTCAATGTAGCGAACAAAAAATGCGCGTCAAAATTGGCATTGAATGCGACTTTCTTTCATTACCCAAATACGTGCCTTCGTTGTTATCGACTGTCGTATCTACGCTTTCATGTGCCTTTTGAGTGAAAACAATGCGACTTTTGTTGCTCACCAGTGTCGTCGGACACATCATGATATCATCTTGTGAATCCGACTGGAATTCTATGCTCCCCAAACGAAGATTTTGGAAGTCCGAAGAAACCTTTCAGAACGCGTTTTCGTCGTGCTCCAAATTAACTTTTCGAAGCACTTTTTAACGGTTTGTGGCCCAAATCGAGTACTCACTCCCTTGAAAAGTGCTTCGAAAACGCGTTCTGAAAGGTTTCTTCGGCCTTCCAAAATCTTCGTTTGGGAGGGCCCGGAGGGGTAAATTCACGACTCGCACGCACGTCTGATGAGCATGGTGGGTCCGTGTTACAGGGGAGTGCATGCCATCCTTGCTACATGGAGACCTCAACTTGACTATGTGTCGGTCGAGTTCTCAGGATGTTAATAGAATGAAGAGAGCATCGCACTTTGGAAGGCCGAGCCAACATTTACGAATGAATGCGCTTTTAAAAGCACTTTTCAGCGGTTTGTAGCGCAAATCCAACATTCACACCCCTGAAAAGTGCTTCGGAAAACGCACTATGAAATGATGGGTCGGGCTTATAATCGTCGTTTGGGATCATAAAGCGACAGCGATGCTCTGTGCCGAACGGATGGCCAAAAAAAACATTAATAAATCGCCAATAAATGCCCAATGCCGATATAGCCTTCCACATGGCATTGCAAAACGTGCTGCTACTGCAGTTGATATCGATTGGCGTGTGCGTGCTGTCCTCGACCCTGCCCGAATCCAGCCGCGACGTGTGCGCTTGGGTCGTCCCGACCCTCATCTCGCTGTTTTCCATCTACATTTGTCTGGGAATGATTCGGCCGTCCGAACCCGACGCGCACGACCATCGGTATCCACCTGACCGCCGAGACACCCGGTGGAATGGGGTCGTTTACATGATCCTACTGGCCTTGGTTCTGAACGTTGTGTATTCGGGATACAACATTCTGAAAAAGCGTACCCTCGAGAGTCTGTGGAAAGGACGCTAGTGTTTGTTTCGCACCCACCGTCGTCGAATGTTCGACATTGTTCGTCGGAAAAGGCCTCATCCGGGAGTCATCCCGCGCGACGCGGAGGTGCCTTTTGGGCGAGTGCGCTTGGGCGTGTATGTGCAACGGCAACCGTCGACATCGACGTGTACATCACTCGCGTCATCGTCATCATCTCCATCGTTCTTCGCGACGGATATCGTGATGACCTCCTGTAACTTCCCGTACATCTGGTATACGTCGCGGGGAAGTTGCTCTTTGTCGATGTAGTGACGAATGTACGGGCGAATCGTGCAGCTGTGCGTGGGGCCTAGGTATTCCCAGCCGTCCTGCTGCGACTCGCTCGTCCGGCGTTTGTATTGGTCGACGCACACCATGTCGCTGAGATCGCTCCGATGTTGCTTGTTCAGAGTCTCCAGGGTTTTTATGAGCTGCTGTATTTCATAGAAAACCTTGAGTTTTTCATCGATTAGTGCATTGGTCATTTATGTTGGAGTTTACTATTTATGTGGCGGTTGCGCGTTGCGGATGATGGACACGGCGGGTGCGGTGGTCCTGGCACTGCGGTGGCACTGCTGGATTCGACTGACACATCGACATGCTATCCACATCTTCATCTTGTGACTCTGAACTTGCCATGTAGCGAACAAAAAATTGCGCAATTTCGCACCCACTACTTAACGAAGGAACTTGCATACGTGAGCACTCAACAATCAGGCCAAGATACAATGGACACTAAAATGATTTATGTGTCGACTTGGCCTGATTGTTGAGTGCTCACGTATGCAAGTTCCTTCGTTAAGTAGTGGGTGCGAAATTGCGCAATTTTTTTGTTCGCCATACCGCTCTGAAGTCGAGTTCGACATGCACATCACCATTGAAGCAGGGTTGGCATCCATGTGGGAAACAACATTTGCGAGACGTACCCACGCCGGATGGGGCAAGGACTTAACGACGCGTCATGCATACTAGGCAGTATGTTATCTTTGTTAACGAGCTTGCCCCATCCGGCGTGCGTACGTCTCGCAAATGTTGTTTCCCACATGGGTTGGCATGCACGCTCCTTTAACACTGTGGACCCATCTCGACAGCATCACAGTGTGAGTTCGACTGACACAATTGTGATGTGAATGTTGAACTAAACGTCAGAGTCACAAGTTGAAGATAGCATTCTGATGTGTCTGTCCAAAACGCAAGATGTGGATAGAATGGCTGGCATGCACGCTCTTTTAACACAACTGGCATGCACGCTCCTTTAACACGGTGGACCCATCACGACACTCTAACGACAGCATCACAGTGTGAGTTCGACTGACAAATCGACATTCTATCCGTATCTTGTGATTTGGACAGACATATCAGAGTGCTATCTTTATCCTGTGGCTCTGAAGTTTATGCTCCCAAACGAAGATTTCGGAAGGCCGAACAAACCGTTCCGAATGCGTTTTCGAAGCACTTTTCAACGATTCGTAGCCCAAATCGAGTACTCACACCCTTTGAAAAGTGCTTCGAAAACGCATTCGGAACGGTTTGTTCGGCCTTCCGAAATCTTCGTTTGGGAGGGGTAAAGTTGAGTTCGACATGCACATCATCATTGAAGCAGGGCTGGCATGCAGGTCAGGTCAGGTTTACCTGGGCTGGCATGCACGCTCCTTTAACACGGTGGACCCATTAAAAAGCGCCATAATGCCGTGAAGATGGACATTGGTCGATTGTGTTGCATGAAAACACTCCAATCATTTGCTTGTTGTTCTTATCGATGTCCTTATCTACGTTTTTCATGCGTCTTTTACCGAGGGCTGAAAGTGCGACTTTTTGTTTCTCGCCACTCGCAGCACACGGGTGCCATTGCGCTTTGGGAGCATGAAGGTAGTGATTGTTTCGAGACATTTCTAGCGATTTTCGAATTGCATCGGAACAATAACTATGATGTCCTTACACTGTCCATTGAAGATACATGATGTATATACATATACCCGCTGCTACCATTTGACATGATTTCATTTGGCATGATTAGGATGTGCATGCAGTACCAACGCTGTTTTTACAGGCGCAACCGTAGGGGCCACTCCTTTGTCCAGCACTCAAATTTATCCATTTACAATAGTTCCCCCCCCACCTCTTTCGTTGAATTTATGCTCCCCAAACGAAGATTTTGGAAGGATGAACAAACACATCAGACTGCATTTTCGAAGCACTTTTCAACGTTTCGTGCCCAAATCCGGTACTCACGCCCTTTAAAAGCGCTTAGAAAATGCAGTCTGATTCATCCTTCCAAAATCTTCTTTTGGGATGGATAAAGTTGTTACAAAAGATCGTAGCATCCCAGAAACATGGCTATGGAGCGCAAATGTTGTTTCCCACATGGATAGGGACTCACATTGGGCAAACAGTTTGGCGAACCATTTCAAAAATCTTTAATCATTTTGTCCACATAGATTGGACGACGAACAATTGAAAATCCGCATCTCATCTTTGTTCAGTCTTCGAAAATCTTCATTTCTCTCCTCCTCGCCGCCCCCGCCATTCTTCCATGCGTTTCTGCATTTCTTGCCATTTCATTTGCAATTCGTCATTTGGTTCGAGAGGAACACAGCGCATCTCAGGGGATCCACAGCAAATGACCTTATAACCATAGTCGCAAAATACGTAACGGTCGCAGTAAGAAGTCATGCCCGTAGGGTTTGGACCGTTCAATGGGACTGTGTAGACTCTTCCATGAGGGATTTCCGTCCACGTTTGTTGACCTAGCATCCGCCGTGTGTAACTCGTTCCATTTTCCCTTAAAATCATTTTCAACCAACCAAACTGATTTGAAGAAAATTGGGTCACATTCGCATGCGTGAACGGGCTAAGGGCGAGCGGTATGGCGAACAAAAAATTGCGCAATTTCGCACCCACGACTTAACGAAGGGACTTTCATACGTGAGTACTCAACAATCAGGCCAATTTACAATGGACACTAAAATGATTTAAAAGAAATGTAGTGAATTGGCCTGATTGTTGAGTACTCACGTATGAAAGTCCCTTCGTTAAGTCGTGGGTGCGAAATTGCGCAATTTTTTGTTCGCTACATGGAGGGCGAGATGTGGGGGGGGGCCTTCCCTTCTAAAGCGAGGAAAATGATTTAACATGCACAAAGCGAGTTATGAATCGGAATGAGCGGTGTGAAAAGCGACATCCCGAACATCCCAAACATCCCGAATGTCACGAGGGCTGATGTGAATGGAATCCTGGATGCATACATGAAGGAGGTTGGGATTATTCGCCCTGTTCAGACCAACAACTTTGATTCGTTCTTATTATTCAAACTTCCAGGCCATGTAGCGAACAAAAAATTGCGCAATTTCGCACCCACGACTTAACGAAGGAAATTTCATACGTGAGTACTAAAAAATCAGGCCAATTCGATACATTTCTTCTAAA
>Ga0209358_10001168_pt1 | contig 21418 bp, 29 predicted proteins | sample LauGreFa1BDMLBSN_2_FD_187574 | JGI IMG/M metagenome (GOLD analysis project Ga0209358, IMG submission 187574) | Freshwater lake microbial communities from Lake Michigan, USA - Fa13.BD.MLB.SN (SPAdes) (version 2) | ecosystem: Environmental > Aquatic > Freshwater > Lake | place: Lake Michigan, USA...
GGAAGACGGCGCTGATGATTTCGCAGCGGTGCTTGCAACTGACACCGCAGTAGGTGATCCCAAATTGGGATTGACTACTCAAGCCGGTTGGGTATTATTGGTTGGGACTGGTGAATTTATCTGCTTACTTTTAGGAGAGAGCAATGTACCAGGTGATGAATAATTTTCGGGTAGCGAACGGCACTCACTTTGTGGGTTTGGTGGAGGCGACTTACGAGGAGCTGCGCCAGACGTTTGGTAAGCCGCTGACGGCAGCGGATGACAACACGCGGGCGGAGTGGGTGGTGTTGTTTGACACTGAAGAGGGGGATGTGGTGGCGACGGTATATGACTGGAAGTGCCAAGACATTCCGCTTGATCAGATGAAGATTTGGAACGTGGGTGGGAAGTCTATTGACGCGCTGATTCAGATTGAGGATGCGGTGCGATTCACGCGGGATATGAACGCGCACGATGACGAGCAGGCGAGGCAGTGGGAGTTGTCGTACGAATGAACGACTTTCGCGAGCGTTGGGGGCTGGCGCCGAAGAAGTTGGTGGTCTGTCCTCGATGTCATACGGAGCACCGTGGGCGGTGTCACTTCATGCGCTTGAGCACGACGCGAGCGCCTCGCGTGGAGGAGGTGCTGCGATGGATGGAGCGCAAGAGCGAGCGGATGCGGTTGTTACACGCTCGCAAACTGATACGGGAGTTAAGCGATGGAATCGAAGAGGGACGGAGCACCGGGCGATGGACGGCTGGGCGTTGGAAGCCGACGCCAACGGAAAGTCGAACGTATTTGGGAGTTGATCCGCGAGAAGCAAAGAGAAATACGCTCACTCGAGAGCCAACTAGCGAGGACTGATCCAAATGAACTGGTTGAACCGATTGATACGAAGACTAAAGAACAAGGCGAAACTTGACTGGAATCACGTACCGCCGCCGAACTGGGCGTGCTCGCGCCGGCGCACGGGAGGGTTTTACTGGTGAACATGGAGTACTCACAAGACCGGCTGCGAGCGCAGATTCGGAAGCTGGAAGACAAGATGGATCGGATGAGCGAGGAGTTTGAACTACGCCAGCGCGAGGCGCTGATGGGTGAGATTGTGGTGTGCGTGGTGATGTTTTTTATTGGGATGCTGTGCGGGTGGGTGATTGCATCGTGAAGTACCTGTCGGTGTGTTCTGGTATCGAAGCGGCAACGGTTGCGTGGCATAACATGGGCTGGACGCCGGTTGCGTTCAGCGACATTGAGCCGTTTCCGTCTGCGGTGCTGACGCACCATTACCCTCATGTTCCTAATCTTGGCGACATGACCAAATTTGAGGAGTGGAATCTTGAACCAATCGACCTTCTTGTGGGAGGAACCCCCTGCCAATCCTTCTCCGTCGCGGGTCTCCGCAAAGGGCTTGCCGACCCCAGAGGCAACCTCATGCTTACGTTTCTTGCAATCGCTCAACGTCACCGGCCTCGATGGATTGTCTGGGAAAACGTACCCGGTGTCTTGTCATCTAACGGAGGACGGGATTTTGGCACCTTCCTCGGGGCGCTGGGCGAGTTGGGGTATGGGTTCGCCTACAGAGTTCTCGACGCTCAATGGTTCGGAGTGGCCCAAAGACGCCGCCGTGTGTTCGTTGTCGGATACCTTGGAGACTGGCAGCGTCCCGCCAAGGTTCTTTTTGAGTCCGAGAGCGTGCGCCGGGATACTCCGCCGAGCAGAGAGGCGCGGAAAGGAACTGCCGCCATCATTGAAGATGGCGCTCCTGTCGTTGGCATCCCAGACGTAGCAGAGACGCTAATCGCGACTGACCATAAAGGGCCAGAGCATAACCGCGACCATAACTTTGTGGCGCAGCCCATCGGCTTCGGCGCACAAATGTCGAATCCGCAAACCGATGTGGATCTGATGCAAACGCTCAACGCCAAGAATCCAATGGCGGTGGCGTTTGCTCAAAACCAACTAGGAGAGGTTCGGATTGGCGAGGTAACGAACACCCTCAATACCAATAGCAATGCGAGCGGTCGAAATACGCCGATGGTGGCGCAGCCTATCCACTACCGAAAAAGCCGACGCGCACAATCCGTCAACGATCACGAGACATGGGTTGAGGATGCTGTCAGCAACACGCTCAACTGCTTTGACGTTGGCGACGTTCGCTCAACAGATGTAGTGGCGCAAACAATGCAAGTCCGTCGCCTCACCCCGGTTGAGTGCGAACGCTTGCAAGGTTTCCCAGACAACTACACCAATATTCCATGGCGCAACAAAACAGAATCTCCAGACGGTCCGCGCTATAAGGCGCTTGGGAATTCGATGGCGGTACCCTGCATGCGCTGGATTGGCGAGCGAATCAATGGGTGCGATAAGACATGAAGTACTACTGCTCTCACTGCGAGTCGGTGATGGAGCGGGACTCAAAAAAGGTTTGGATGAATTCATTTTGTAGTGACACTGGCAAGACGGTAAGAATCCACAGGAGAACTAGACATGCAAATCGACAGAGAAAGCCCGCCGGGGGCGTGGCAGCGGGAGTGGGACGCAAGGAGTCACACTGAAACGGAGTACCGCCAGGAGATACGGGAGATGCGCGAGCGGATATGGTACTACCTCAAGCGAATTGCGGAGCTGGAGCAGGAAGTGAAGGAGTTACGCGCCAAAGATGCAAGATGGGTGCAGGAACCATGATTAGCGAAGACATGAAAGTATGGAACGATTATTGGCTTTCAACTCACGGTGCGCTTGAAGATTTTTGCAAGTTAGTTTCGGCTCGTGCTGCCGCAGCCGAGCGGGAGGCGTGTGCGAAGGTGTGTGAGGATATTCCGGTGCCGCAAGACCCAACAGAATTGACGCATATTCCAACACTTGAGCGATGCGCTGCCGCCATCCGTGCGAGGGGGGGGGCATATGACCGTAGTTCCTTCGATTAAAATACTTAGCGCAGTAAATCTTGCTAAAGAATTCCAACATTTGATGACTGATCCTCGAAGTATTGCTGCTCTTGGTGTTGCAGAAAAATACTGTAGAGGCGAAGCAACGGAGGATGAATTTTTAGCGGCACACGAGTCCGCATGGGATGCTGCACGCAGCGCAGGTCAAAATTCTGTAGAGGCTTGGGAGGCTGCTTGGTCTTTGCAAAATTCCACTTTGGCGTCGGATGCCGAAAAAGAAGCCGCATGGAATCGGTCGTTGGCTGCAGCGTGGGATAGTTCATATGCAACTGCGGCTGCATTTGCAATGGACGGGAAAATATCATATGGGCTTCAAGCCGCCATCCGTGCGAGGGGAGAAAGCAAATGACATCTGTGCACCAGAAAAAAGAACTAGGCCGTTGGCTACTGCCGGGCGCGGAGGGTGTCCAGCAGTTTGGAGTAACCCGAAAACCCCACGCATTCCACCGTGCCATGATGCGGATATGTTTTGGCTGGCAGTGGATGGACAAGGAACTGACTTGTGACTACTGCAACCTTTACCCAAGGCTGCGTAGGAAAACACACTGCGCAGAGTGCGCCCGGTCGCTTGAAGGCGGCGAGTTATATAACGTGATCAAACTTGCAGAGAAAGCCGGGATCGTATTCGGAACGAGCAGCACGCATATCACAGTGCAGAAATTGGAGAAGTTTTTCGCTCTCGCACAGGGGGTCAAAAAGTCATGACCGGCCATAACCGGCCAAATAACCGGCTAAATGCAAGCCATCCGTGCGAGGGGGAGCAGTAATGCCGGCTAGAGAATCCCCGCCGCCCACACTGCGCGGCATCATGTTTGTTTTGTTTTTGATGTTCCTACTTACCATTCTTCCAATAGCACTGGTGATCTGGCTAATTACCGTTCTTCCTTGGCAATTCTCCGCTGGCGTAGCAGCCGGTATGTTCATTATGTTTTTCGCACGCAGGAGGAAGCATGATTGATCCGATGTCGAGGGGCGGCGTTCGTCGGTATCTGGATACCGTCAAGCCGGAAGAGTACTTGCCGAACACGGGCGAGGTGAACCTACGGGAGATGACGCTGACCGGGCTGTGCGATCTATACGGCAGCGACAAGGGCACGATCAAGCACCGATACACTGATGTGTACGAGCGCCTCATCGACCGGCTGATTCGCGCAGAGGATCTTCCTCGAGCGGACTGCGACTTTATGATTGCTGAAGCGGGGATTGCATGCGGCGCGAGCCTGCGGGCATTCGCGAATTACCTTCCAGGCTCTACGATCTACGGCTACGACATCCGCCCGGAGTGCGCGGGGTTATGCGAGAACTTGCATAACGTGAACATTGTGATTGACGACCCAGCGAAGATGGAAGCGCCGGACTTTTGCTTTGACATTTTCATTGACGATGCTTCGCACATTTCGGAGCAGATCGTTGCGATGTTTGAGAACTGCTGGGACTGGGTGAGACCCGGCGGGTACTACGTAATTGAGGATCTGCGGTGTACCTATAATAAGGCGTACACTGAGCAGTTCCGCAGCCACTTTGATCCGAACGCGGTGAACGACCGGCGCAGTATCTTGGATTTGATGGATACTTTGATGCGCGTAGTTGATGCACGAGGTCCGGTCAAAGAGTTGAGTTACTACCCCCAGATGCTAGTCATAAGGAAGGATACGAAATGAGCGAGTTTGATTACATGGAGAAGCCTCAAGTGGTGGAAAACCCGGAGGAGGTTTGGTGCAAGATCGGGCCAACCGGGGAGCTGGATGTTTTCAACTGGGAGTTTGTTGAAAAGATGGCTGCTGCATACGATCTGTCTGGTGCATTAGCACCGAAGACCAACCCGCAGATCATCTGCAAGCTGGCTGTTCTGATTCGCAAGCAGACCCTGCAACTGGCAGCGGAGTCGATGCTCAAGTACAAGGATCAGTCGGCGACTTCATCTGTGATTATCATTAAAGAAATGCTGGAGGAAGAAGCGTGAATCGTTTTGTATTCTTTCACGTTGGCGCTGACATCACATTCCCGACGAAGATGGTGAAGTCACTGAAGGAAGTGATGCCGGATTCGCAGGTCACGATGTGCACCGATGATGCGACTCCGCAGGTACCTGGCGTAGACGATTACAAGTACTCGCAGGGTAACTACGAGCAGATCATGTACTGGCGAACGAAGGCATTTGCAGAGGCAAGGATCACGCAGCCGGCCGCGTACATTGACACGGACATGCTGTTCGTACTTCCGTTCTCACCGGCTGCGGTATTGGGCGAGCGCGAAGTTATGTTTTGTCGTCGCTCGTTTGATCGCGATGCGGGGTTCAACGGGGAGCAGCGGGACGGTGCATTCAAAAAGTACCACGGCATTCCGCTTGGTACGCTGTACCCGTACCTTGGGTGTATGACGATGACCAGTAACTATCATGCGTGGAAGTGCATGGCGATTCTGATGGGGTTCATGGACGAGCCGCTACGCAAGTGGTATGGCGATCAAGAGGCGCTGAAGGTGTACTCGCACATGCTACTGCCGGAGCTGGTTGGCGAGATCGAGGAGAGCGAGTACGCCTGCCTGCCCGACAGGCGATTACCCAATCAAGTACCGAAGGTGCTGCACTACAAGGGGCCGGCGCGTAAAGAGGCTTTCTTAAATGCTTAAAATATTTGTTGGATACGACAGTCGCGAAGATGCTGCGTATCAAGTATGTGAAAAGTCTTTGCAGACGACGGCTTCGATTCCTTTAGAAATCGTTCCGATAAAGCAGTACGAGCTGCGCAAGCAGGGTGTCTATTGGCGTGGATTCGATGCGAAGGCGTCTACTGAATTCAGCATTACGCGGTTTCTTACTCCATACCTCGCGGGGTATACCGGCTGGGCCTTGTTTTGCGACTGCGATTTTCTGTTCCGGCGGGACATCGCGGGACTGCTTGACTACGCCGACCGGACAAAAGCGTGCTTCGTTGTACCGCACGATTACCGGCCGACCGAAACGGTCAAAATGGATCATCGACCGCAGCATCTTTACCCTCGCAAGAACTGGAGTTCATTCATGTTCATCAACTGTGAGCATGAACAAGTTAAGCAACTAACGCCAGAGATTGTGAATGTTGCGACACCGAGTTATCTTCACAGGTTTGAATGGCTCACTGATGATGTCATGGGTTACCTTCCGGTGACGTACAACTATCTTGAGGGTTGGTACAAACCGTCTGACGAACCGGATCCCATAGCGGTTCACTTCACGAGGGGCGGTCCTTGGTTTAAGGACTGGTGCGACGTTGAATACGGCCGCGAATGGATGGCCGTGGCATCGATGACATGACAAAGCATCAAAAGACTATCAAGCAGATTGAAGCCAAGTTCCAGTCGGGCAAGCTGGATGAGGCTATGGATCTGTGCAACCTTGCGATCTCTCTCGCTCCGAAAGATCCGATTGCATACCGTGCGAAGGCGCGTCTTTTCCAGATAAAGGGTAACTACCCGGAGGCGGAGAAGTACTACTGCGCAGCCATGAAGAGGATGAATCCCGAGGTTGATGACCTTGTGAATCTTGGGATCAGCCTGTCTTCTCAGCAAAAGTACGACGAAGCGATTGTTCAGTTTGATCGTGTGCTCGAGATGAACCCGAAGTATTTGCACGCAGTGATTCAGCGTGGCGCTTCGCACTGGGAGATGCACCGGTACGACAAGGCGATGGAGGACTTTCGTTTAGCAAATGAAATTGCACCGGACGATGCCAATGCAAACTGGATCTTGGGTCTGCTGTCGCTACAGATGAACGACTTCAAGACGGGCTGGCCGTTGTATGAAAAACGCTGGCAGAGCGAGAGGTTCAAGAGTCGTAAGCTGGTCACTCAGAAACCGCAGTGGACTACGAGCAGCAATGCGAATTCTGCGCTGGTCTGGGGTGAGCAGGGCATTGGGGATCAGATCATTTACGGATCGTTGCTCCCGGCCATTCGCAAGAAGGCGTGTTACGTGACGGCGATGGTAGATCCCAGGCTGGTGCCGATCTTCAAGCGGTCGATGCCGGACATCAACTTCATGTCGAACTTGGATCAAGTCCAGGCTGCGTTACATGAAACGCAGATTCCGTTCGCCAGCATTGGCGGAACATTTATTCAAGAGCTGGACGACATTGAGGTTCACGCAGCCCGGCGGTATCTGACGGCTGACCCTGAACTGGTTGAGAAGTACCGCCAAGAACTCGGGCTTGACCCGAACAAGTTGACGGTGGGGATGTCGTGGATCAGCAGTGCCATCAAGATTGGGCCGCACAAGAGCGTCAATCTTGAGCAGCTGATGCCTATTTTGAAGGGCGACTACAACATCTTAAACCTGCAATACGGCAGCGATAAGCGGGCCATTGACGAGTTCAACCGCAAGCATGGCACGAACATCGTGACAAGCTCTGTGAACCTCTGGAGCGATTTTGAGGGGCTTGCTGCGATCTGTATGCAATGTGATGTGGTGGTATCGATCAGCAGTTCCACCGTTCATCTGGCCGGTGCTCTGGGTGTACCGGTTCTTTTGATGGATGCAAACAAGTTGTGGTACTGGGGCAACACCAAAGAGGGTCGCAGCCTGTGGTACCCGAGCGTTCAGATATTCCCTCGCAGCAACATGGTGGCTCCGTGGGATAATGTGATCGAACGAGTTGTAGAAGTATTAGGGAGTTTCAGTAATGGAGGTTAATGAGGATGCCGTCAAACAGTACTTATCCACTATCGGCAAGCGAGGTGGAAGCTCTGCTACAGGGGATAAGAAGCGCAGACCTAGAGAGCACTATCAGAGAATGGCGCGAATCAGCCACGCCAAGCGAAAGAAGCGATCCCGTAAACCCAAGCCATTACAAGAAGGGTGACATCGAGTGCATCGACGCCATCAAGTCGATGCTGACCGAGGATGAGTGGCGGGGGTTTCTGAAGGGTACGGCAGTGGCGTATCTCTGGAGGCTCGGGCACAAGGATGCCATCGAGCAGGATGCCAAGAAGACGCTGTGGTATGTCTCTTGGCTTGCGAACAAGGACCCGAGGGGATAAGATCCCCCCGTGCTATCTCATGTTATCTCCTGTTAGTTGTGAGACTTGCCCCGGCTTCGTGCCGGGGCTTTTTTATCTGAGCCTTGCGCGATAGACCCGGCGATCCCGGCCCGGTCCGCCCTTGACCACTTCTTCCAGCAGGTCTCCGGACTCGACAAGGGTTTGCAGGATTTCGTTTCGGTCTCGCGCCTTCATCCCTTGGCAGACCTTGGTGATTTGCGTGGTGCTCATGCCGGCATCGCCAGACTTGCGAATGATGTTGAGCACCTTCTTGTGCGAGGCTTCGATTTCGTTCTCTGAGATTTCCTTAACGATCAGATCCGAGGTGTAGTTGAACGACCAGCGAGTCAGATCGTTGGCCATCTTGAAGATGTCGAGCGTCAAGATGGGGCTGACCGGATCTCGAGCGATGGCCTCGATCATTCCGATCTTCACGGTGATCTCGGTGTAGCGAACCCACAAGGCATCGTCCTTGCGTGCTTGGTTGATTTGCCACTCGCGCATCTTGCTGTACTCAGCGAAGGCTTCCTCTTCCCACTCGACGACAATCGGAACGACCGCCGAATTGGGAATGCCTTGGATGTTGGTCATGTTCCCGATGCCTGAGGGGATGATCTGTGCCGAGTGCTGGATATCTTCGATGACATCCTGCGGCACCTCTGTGACTTCTGGGATCTGAGCATCCGGGTAATCATCGAACGGCGGCACGAGAAGTATTCGGCTGAGCGTTCCGTTATCCACCATGTCGTGGTTCAGCGCGGGGATCAGCGTCCTCGGAGTTGTGGTTCCGAAGAAGTTGAAGTTTGGCTGATTGATGTCGAGACGCTGCCGGTCTTTGGAGTCTGCGTACTCCTGCCCGTGGTACACGCCGCTGCTGGAGGAGTACACCTCGAGCAGAGTCTTGATGATATCGCGCTGGTGCGAGGCTGCGTTCTTTGACGTCAGCGTTTGCAGGTACAGCCCCATCTCATCGAGATGCGATATGCGGGACGGGTAGTCGTGGAGCGTCCGCAGAATTGCAACGCCTGAGCTGAACCGGTCGCCGCAGATCAGTTGCCCAAGCCCGCACTTCGCCATCAGTTCTTTGATGCGCTGGCGCGAATGATCCTTGCCTGCGCCTGGCTTTGCGACTGCGATTGAGAAAAGGTTGCAGCGCGTATTAAGGCGAGCCATTGCGTAGCGCCGCCCGAAGAGTGCGCCGAACATGCACAGCGTGTTCATCAACGCGAACGTCGGCTGCGGTTGCTGCGCGGTGGAGTTGATCCAGCGGGTAACGCGACCGACCAGCGACGGGCTTTGGAACCACTCGTGTGGGAAATTCTCTCGCGTACTTCTGACAACCTTCTTCGCCATCTTGTCGAGCCCGGTGAGATCGACCTTCGCCGTCTTGACCGGGTTGAGATCGATGTGCGGTGGCGGTACCCAGCCGCCTTGCTGCGCCAAGAAGTAGAGCGTGCCGGCACCGATCTTTGTGGGCGGCGACTTGCTGTAGTGATCCCACCGCTGACTGGTTTCGGTTTGGTTGTACTTGCCGGAGGATTGCGACCACTGATCGAAGATGGTGAATCCCTTGGCTTCGGTGGCGCAGTAAATCGCCATGCCGATTCTGTTCCAGTCATCCCAAGAAAGGTCTGGGTTTGGAACGTAGCGCAGGGCATCCTCGACCGCAGCAAAGGTGCCGACGAGCCCATCTTGGGAGGCCTTCGCTTCCTTGTCTGGGATGACGGTACGCAGCACCTTCTTGCGAAGGTTGGGCGGCAGGACTTTGTACGCTTCCTCGCAGGCGTGCAGCACTTGCTCTTTGGTGACAAGCGGCAGCGCACTGACAGGAGTCTCGTGCGGGGAGGAGACTGGCCAGCGATACGGCTCACCGGTATCCGGGTGGATGGCGTATGCCACGAACTGCTGGCCGAGTCCGAGCACCTCGATGGGGTGCATGGATATCTTGCTGAACGGCTCGTTGGTTCTGTACAGGTACAGCGCCTTGGGGGACTTGCCGATACGGATCATATCGGTCCGCCCAAGAATACTTGAGAACACCTCTCCGACCATGACGGCGATGTCTGGTTCTAGGATGTCGATGTCGATGGCGACGACCTCGCCAGTCAGAATGCCGACACCGCAGCCAGTCCAGTTGGACCAGATATCGATGTGCACAAGTTGTGCATCAATATCGTTCCAGCGCGAGAGTTCCCCCCACTTGCTGCCGTCCCACCTGCCCGGACGCTTCGTGCCCGGCATGATGGGGATTACGCGATAGCCGCCATCTTTCAGCTTCGCGCCAAATTTGTGCATGAAGTTGTCAGACATTTTGGACTTGAACCTCCACCCTATCTTCCCCGTACTTTTTCGAGGCAATGACTTCTGCAACGGCTGCATCGTCATGGAAGACGATGCCGTTCAATCCATCCAGTATTGCCTTGATGATGTTGTCGAGATCAGGGCGTGATGTGTGATATCCCGTTTTCGTTTTGTGCGAAAAGTACGCCGTGATCGTGACCCTTACCGGCCCTTCTAACATGGACTTGCCGAACATGGCAACTTGCCCAAGAGTCTTGACTTCTTGCTCGTACATCTTGGTCTTGAACGGAGTGTACGTCACGGTCTTCCCCGACCGGCTGCGACCGAATCTTGGGCGGGCTTTCCCTACGGGCTTTCCGTAAATAACCAGGTCGATCATTTGACACCCAAAAACTTGTGTATACGCTCGCGGGTCCGGGCGCTGGGAACCTCCTCACCCTTGGCATACTTGGCCAATGTGTTGCGACTCATTCGCATCTTCTTCGCTCCGTCACGGATGGTGAGTCCGTTCTTGAGCAGTGCAAGCATCAGCCTTTTGTGATAGGGATCTGACGCGCTTGCCTCAGTGCTTGCGACTTCGCCCTTTGTTTTCTGGCTGATGATGCGCACAGCCTTGGGCGATGGGGATCTTGATCCTTTGATCCACTTTGTGACAGTGGAGCGATCAACCCCGCACATATCAGCGAACTGCTGATGCGTCAAGTCATTATCGCGTATATACCGTAAGAACTCATTCATCGGGCGTCTCCGTGCTCCTTTGATGGTGACATCATGCCACCCCTTGCATTCCGTCACAAGGGGGTGTACGCTCTCCCTGTCGGCATTAACGACAAACCAAGGAAACCTGAAATGAAAACTGAAGTTGAAATTGCAGAAGAGTTGTTTGCAGCGAAGATCGAAGAGAAGAAGGCTACCGAAAAGCGAGTGGCCCTCGAGGAAGAGTTGATCGCTCTTCTTGGCGCGAAAGAGGAAGGCTCCCAGACCCATCAGGTCGGAGCGTTCAAGATCACCATCACCGGCAAGCTCACCCGCAAGATTGATTGGGACATCTTCGATGCGAAGATCGCAACGAAGATCCCCGACAGTCTGCATCCTGTGAAGATGAAGCGCGAGCTTGACGATGCCGGGGTCAAGTACCTTTCCAACAACGAGCCGCAGTTCTACAAGATCCTTTCTGCTGCACTTACCGTCAAACCCGCCAAGACCGCAGTAACCATTGTCCAAGGAGTTTAATGAGATGGCGATATCACTGAGTAGTTTGAGAAAGACAGGCGTTGCCCGTCCGCCACGCATCGTGGTGTACGGCACGCACGGCATCGGCAAGTCCACATTCGCGGCGCAAGCCCCGAAGCCGGTGTTCATCCAGACCGAAGAGGGCTTGGATGCAATCAACGTGGATGCGTTCCCGCGATGTCAGAAGTTTGAAGACATCATGGAGTGCATCAGCGCCCTGGCGTCGGAGTCGCATGAGTTTGGCACCGTGGTGCTTGACTCTGCGGACTGGGCCGAGCAGTTGATCCACAAGAAGGTTGCCGAAGATAACAACGTCAAGACCATCGACGCCATCGGCTACGGTCGCGGCTACAAGGCTGCGTCGGATTACTGGCGGCAGATTCTTGATGCGTTTGATTACTTGCGCAACGAGCAGGGGATGCAGGTGATCGTACTCGCTCACACGCAAGTGAAGCGTTTCGATGACCCACTCGCTGACCCGTATGACCGCTATCAGTTGGACCTGCATCACGGCAGTTCCAGCCTGATCTCGGAGTGGTGCGACATTCTGATGTTTGCGAACCAGCAGTACTCGACTGTCAAGAGTGATGTGGGTTTCAACCAGAAGATCACTCGCGCTGTGGGTAACGGTAACCGGGTGCTGTACACCCAAGAGCGTCCGGGTTGGCAGGCGAAGTCTCGCTGGCCGCTGCCCGACATGCTCCCTCTTGAGTATCAAAAGTTTGCCGATGCACTGGGCACGGCAATGAACAACGTCACTGGAGGTTAATTAAAATGGCTAAGGTAAGTTTCAACGTAGCAGACGCAGGCGATCTCACTCAGAACACCCGCGAGATTCTGCCGGCTGGGGACTACACGATGCAGGTCGTGCAGTCGGATCTTCGCGACACGAAGGCAGGCGACGGCCAGTACATCTGGCTGGAGTTTGAGGTGATGGGCCCGAAGTACGCGGGCAGTCGATTCTGGGAGCGTCTCAATCTCTTCAACAAGAGCGAGGCGACTGTCAAGATCGCGAAGAAGACCTTGGGCAACATCTGCAACGCGGTTGGCCTGTCCGTGTTTGAGGACACCGAGCAGTTGCATTTCAAGCCGATGAAGGTCACTATTACCCACAAGGAGAACAAGATGGGTGGTCTGGACGCACGCGCTGCGTACTACCCATTGAACGGGGCGACCCCCGCAGCCGCTGCTCCTCAGGCTGCTCCTGTTGCCACCGCCTCGGCCGCCGCGCCGAAGCCGTGGGAACGTCACAAGAAGTAACATAAAGAGGCGCGGCATCCGGATAGCAACTCCCCCGTTGCTAAATTGCCACCCACCTGCCGGATGTCGCGCCTCCCCTTGGAGGAGAAATGGTCAAGATTCCAGACACTGAAGATCTCACGTTGCGCGCTGTAGACGCTGCGATGGAATCTTTGCAAGAAAATAGTCCACGCGGATACCTTGGTGCATCTGCTGTGGGAGACCCTTGTGAGCGGAAGTTATGGTTTAACTTTCGCTGGGTCAGGCGAGGCTTTATCGAAGCCGGTGGGCTGCGACGAATCAATGATGGACATCGGGGCGAACAGGTAGTTGCAGACATGCTTCGCCTTGTGCCTGGCGTTAATCTTTCCACGGAAAAGGAACCCGGTGTTCAGCATTCTTTTGAGGCAATCGGCGGGCACTTTCGCGGCAACTGCGACGGGCTTATAGATGGTCTCTTGCAAGACCCGGACGAACTCTACGTCTGGGAGTGCAAGGTCATCAACGAGAACAAGTTTAAGAAGTTGCAGAAGTTGCGCTTCACGGATGAATCCACCGCGCTGAAGAACTGGGACTACGTGTACTACGCGCAGGCTCAGATCTACATGCATTTCTTTGGGACGAAGAAGCACTACCTTACCGCAGCCTCACCCGGCGTTCGCGATCTGATGAGTGTGTGTACGTTGTACTTAAAAGAAGAGGCGGAGATGTTTGTCGAGAAGGCGAAGCGCGTCATCTTCGCTCCGAAGCCTCCGGGCAAACTGTCGAACGACCCGGCATGGCACGAGTGCAAGTACTGCACCTTTAGTCAGATGTGCCACGGCGACGATATGCCGAGACAGAAATCGTGCAGGACCTGCTTGCACAGTACACCGCTTCCGACTGGCGGGTGGAAATGTGAGTGGCATAACAAGAGCTTGGATCTTGAAGTGCAGAAACGAGGCTGCGAACACCACTTGTTTGTTCCCGATCTGATACCGGGAGAGCAGATAAACTCTGGCCCTAACTGGGTTGAGTATCTGATGAGGGACGGATCGGTATGGACAGACACCGCAGCATAGACCCGGAAGAGATATCGGATGATGACGTTCAGTCAACGATGCTGCTGACTGGAGAGGATCTGCTGATTATTTTGAAAGCACTCGACTTGTATGCGTATAGCCTGATCATGTCGTTCTCTACCAAAGAGCTTGAACATGTGAAGCACGTTGCAACAGAAATAATGAAATCACTACCGAAACAGGAACTTGACTCGTGATTAAACTGCGCTACTACCAAGAGGAATCCATCGAAGCCACCATGCGCTACATGCAGGAGAATGATGGCAACCCCGTCATCGTCCTGCCGACTGGCACAGGGAAGAGTCTGGTGATTGCGGAGTTCTGCCGGTTGGTTCTCGGCCAGTGGGCGGATACGAAGATTCTGGTAGTGACGCACGTTCGCGAGTTGATCAGGCAGAACTACGATGAACTGAAGAGTCTCTGGCCCGAAGCCCCGGCCGGCATCAACTCCGCCGGGTTGAACAAGCGCGAGTACGAACCTTCGATTGTGTTTTGTGGGATTCAGTCGGTGCATTCAAAGGCATCGAAGTTCGTCAAGGTCGATATCGTTTTGATTGACGAAGCGCATCTAATTCCGCGCAAAGCCAACACGATGTATCAGAAGTTTCTGAACAACCTGAAGGTGATGAACCCGGACATGCGGGTGATTGGGTTAACTGCTACACCATATCGGCTGGACTCGGGGCTCCTGTACGACGGCAAGGATGCGCTGTTTGATTCGGTCTCGTACGAGGCTCCGCTTTCCGACATGGTGCGCGAGGGGTTCCTGACCAAGTTGGTATCTAAGCAACCCAAGACGCAGCTGGGGGTAAGCGGGGTTGGAATGCGAGGCGGCGAGTACATACAAGGAGAACTCGAGAAAGCCGTTGACAAGGACGACATCAACGCTGCCGTGGTGGAGGAGATTCTGGAGTACGGGAAGGACCGGCGCTCGTGGCTGATCTTCTGCTCTGGCGTGAGTCACGCCACCCACATTGCTTCGCTGCTGGGAAAGCACAGCATCGACTGTGCGACCATCTTTGGGGACACCCCAAGGGTAGAGCGGGACGAGATCATCCGCGACTTTAAGGCCGGCAGGCTGCGGGCTATTGCATCCATGGGAGTTCTGACGACCGGGTTCAACGCCCCGAATGTGGACCTCCTTGCGGTGCTGAGACCTACCTGCTCAACCGGCTTGTACATACAGATCATGGGACGGGGGATGCGTAACTCGCCCGGCAAGACGGACTGCCTGGTGCTGGACTTTGCGGGCAACGTCGCCCGACACGGGCCGGTGGATAAGGTCAATCCCAAGAAGCCCCGGCGTAGCGAAGAGGGCGGCGAGGCTCCGACCAAGACATGCCCAGAATGCCATAGCATCGTTTTTGCGGGCTCCATGGAATGTCCCGACTGTGGATATGTCTGGCCCCCTAGAGAGCCTGAGATCGCCTCTACGGCGACGACGCTGCCCATCATGAGCGTGGACGCCCCGGCGGAGTGGAAGAAGGTCAACGCCGTCTTCTACCGCCGGCACCATAAGCCGGGGAAACCGGACTCCATGCGCGTGGAATATAGATCCGGAATGGAAGTATTTAGGGAGTGGGTCTGCTTTGATCACAAGGGCTATCCCAAAGACAAAGCAGTCAAGTGGTGGCGGAAGCGCATGAAGGGGCCCGGCATCCTGCCGGCCTCGACCGCAGACGCCCTTGGCAATGCAGACGCATTACTCAAACCCACCGAGATCAAGGTTCAGAAGAATGGCCAGTACACGGAGATTACGGAGTTTCGGTTTGTGCCCGATGTGTCATCGGGAAGCGAGGGGGTTCATGTACTTTCCGCCGCCGGGGGCAACGCGCAAGCAAGCCAGGTTTTGCTCACTAAAGTGCGTGGATGATTACATGATCGACAAGTCGCCAAACGAACAGGCTGCTATCAACGATGCCGCCGCTGCGGGTGGTTACTTCATCGAGGCTATCGGGGTGTACAACTTCCTCGAGTTCACGCCTACTCAATACGATGAGTTAATTGAAGCGATCATCACAGCGTACGTGGATTCGCTTCAGACTCAGAAGGCTGAGTCCGAGGGGGTTCGTTTCCCCTAACGAACCCTTCCCCTTTGCAACGCTCTTCGTTGAACTTGACTTCCATGAAGCCGGAGTACTTTCCGTTTGAGCACCACCCCTCGTCCTCGTAAGTCTTGATGAAGTGCTTGCACTGCGGGCAGCGGTTCATACTTCCTTGCCCCGGAACCATGCCTTGCCGTGCTCCACAATGCACAGCTCAGGCTGAAGCATTTTGCCGCCCTTGAAGGTAATGACCGCAAAGCCCGACGCCCAGTTGACCGGGCCGGCTTCGGCATAGTTGAACTGAGGCCCGTAAGGCTCAGCAAGGGTACCGGTGTCTACACCATACCGCCGGCCGCGATAGTCCGCCCAGGGCGTTACCTGAAGCTTGTGAAGGTGCCCGTGCACGTAAGAGACGCCAGCCTTTAGGGTGCTGTTATAGGAGGCGTGTATCCCACCGGATACAGGTCGATGCCGGATCGCAAGCCAACCATCTTGCTCCCTGTTCAAATGCAAGCACCAGCCCGCTCTCCACCGAGGCAGATAGTCAAGCAGGGTAGTTCCGGTCATTTCTTCAAACTCGCCAATCCGGCCAGACAGGTAGTTCTCAAAGCGAGCATCGTGATTGCCAATCGTCCTGATGAGCTTCGCATTACCCGCAGCACGCTCAATCTCCGCGCACCGGTCTTGCACGGCATGGATCTCTTCTTTCAGTTCAGGCTGCTTTTCCCACATGATCCGGGCATGCCGGCTGATGCGGGCACCGTCCAAGATGTCGCCATTCAGCACGATCATTTTTGGACTAAGTTTCTTGGCTAATCTACAGAACGCTTCATGCGCTGGGCTCACGATGCCGGGCCAGTAGTGCGCATCCGAGGCAATCATTACTACGCCGTCTTCCAGCGTATCGAGCATCTCTGACTCGTAACGCCTAGCTCTGTCCTCGGCAGTCTTGGACGCTCTGTTTCCCTTCAGTGTGTTATCACTTTGAGAGTTGTTCTTGTTTACGGTAACAAGAGCGATACCGTATTTGATTTCAAGATTGCGGCGCCGAGACATCATCGACCTTTGAGATAAGCCTAGTTCTTTTGCTATTTCATTAGGCTTTTTAAGTCTGATCCAAGTTGATATGAACTCTTCGTCAGATATTCTCTTTGGCACGATCCACCTTTATTCCAAGTTCTTTACGGCGCTTGTGAGTCTTCTTATCGTCGCGAACGGCTCGCCATTCCAAATGGCCATCGACAAGGCGGAATTCTTCCCTGTGTACCAAAGCGCAGTCGCAACACTCTGTATGCGTATACCCACGGACGCGATACCACTTGCCGTCCTCAATCTGGACAGGAGTGTACTTGTCCTTCTTTTTCATGGGCTTGACTCTACCTGCTTGCGTAGCGTCTTAGCAAGAGTTCTTCGGCAGGGGTGTACGCTGATTTAGATTCTTCCTCACGCATTATGCGCAGAAGGTCCCCGGCATCCGATGTCCGCATAACTTCGCGTGCCTTGGATTCGCTGCCGTATCGTTTGATCAAAGCCTTCAAAATGCGGGCGTTGTACTGGGTGTAATCGGTTGTATCTTCAACCACGCCGCCTTTGGCTTTGGCTTCTGGGAACTTGACGCCTGCCTCTTCCAGAATGCGAAGTTCATCCTTGCTTAGCGCCTTCTTAATAACATCCTTCAAAAACGCATCCGGGGTTTCTTTCATCGCCTGTTGACGGGCGGCGGAATTAACCTCAGACAAAAGTTGTTTGAAAATATATCGCTTTTGAGAATTGGTTTTGTTTGCATACTCAGGAGAAGACACAAACTTTGAGACAACATCATTAATTAATGAAGCAGACTTTGATGCAACAAGCCTGTCTGCATCAACATCCCCTGTGCGCTTGAATATCTCAAACTCCTTAATCTGAAGCCGATCCATTTCTTTCTCGGCTTCGTTCTTCGGAGAGATCTGCGTAACACCCGTAACCTGACGAAGCCCAGGCGACTCGCGCACCCGAGGCTGAGGGTTGGTGTACGAGAACGACTCTGGCAGTTCACGGCCAGCAACAGGAAGTTTGGAAGTTATTGGGCCAGTCAGAGGCTCTTCCGTAACGCGGCGAACCTTGGCTTCCTCTGGCATGAACTCCGCCATGACATCGCGAACTTGCTGAAACGGAATGAAGAATGTGCCGGCGTATTCGCCGCCTAACTTCGCAAGGAAGTCTTCTGCTTTCTTGGCTCCAAACTCTGGGTCTTTTCTGAATTTGCCAAGCACCCCGTCAACCAGTTGTAGCCCGGTTTTATCAGAGCCGATGCCGGCGAGGGCTTCGGTAACATCAGTTCCTTTCAGGTCGTACAACGTACCATCCAGATTGCGCTTTATAACATCGCCAACAAACAGATACGCAGAGAACGGCGCATACGGGCGCATGTCGATGGTCTTGCCATCTTCACCCTTCAGTTCGTACCACTTCTCGCCAGCGTATTCTGAGTCACGCAGCGCGTATGCCCCGTAAAGAAGGCCTGACCCAGCAAGTGCTTTAGATAGTAATCTGGTATCGCCTGACTTGAGCGCAGCCCGTTCGTTCTTGCTGAGCAAATGCAACGGGCCAGCAGGGCTGTACTCCGTCATAAAGCGCATTGAGTTAATCAAGAAGCGCGGGAACGGGATTGCAACTGTAACAAGCGGAATGTTATCGATAGCGGTAACAACGGCTTGCTCAGCCTTTGTCTTCGGCTTGTTTGAGAATGTGAAGTCCATAGCGTCTTCAACGCCGCGCTGAACGATATCCTCCGGAATATCGCCCATGCGGTTGGACTTCATTACTTCGTGGAAGTCGAGCCCGCGTGCTTTCATGCCGCGCTCAACAGAGTCCGCAAAGACGGCGCTACGCATCACGCTGTCTTGGAATCGGTTAAATACGTTAAGTGCATAAACCGCTTTCTCAGCGCCACCTAGAATGTCCGGAGCTTTTCCGCCAAGCGTTACGCCAGCGTTGTACTGACGGAACATCTCATCGTATTCTTTTGGGCGAACCTCAAGGATACGTTTGGTTAAGTCCATGGCTTGCTTTGGATTGAGCAAGTTCATTACTTGACCAAACGCATCGCCCGCCGTCGTCAACGGCATCTCTGGGTTGACCTTGCCAGTAGCCTTTTGAATACCGTAGTCAATCAACTTTGTACCGGTATCAAGAATGGATCTGCCAACTCCGACCGTAGCATTACGTACCGCCGTTGAAAGTTGCGACACCATAAGTCCACGACGAATATCTTCTATTCGTTTAAAAATTCCTCGATCATCAATGATTCCGCCCGCAGCCTGAGTGTTAATGCCTTCAACGGCGTCCTCTGCTTCGCGAGTAAACTTCCTAAAGTCACTTAGAATTTGCAGCGTTCTACCAGCCTGCGAAACTTCTTGAACGTAAGACTTTGCAAACTCATCTGGGGTCAGCTCATTACGTTTGAGAATGTCAACGTACACATCTGGACGTAAGCGCCCAGACTGAAGCAAGTTAGCAACCTGCAAGAACGGCGGGATGCTGGGGTCAATCTTGACCTCTCCAGTCTCCAGCAACTCTTTTGCAGCATTGGTAATTTTTTGCTGCGCAGCAATCGTAGGCGCTACGCGCTCGCCAGTCTTCATGCCGGGGACGACGTTCTCCGGAAGATCACGCGCTGCGATACGCGCAGCCTCAAGTTCTGGGTCTGGAGAAAGATTAATCTCAGACTTCACTACTTGCGTGTTAACTTCATCCGGCGTCTTAACAATCGGCAGTTTCGACGCCTTTGGCTTCTTGCCCTTCTTGCCCTTGACTTCCGGCACCACAGGAGGCGGCGGCTCTGGCGCAACAACTGGCGGAGGCTCTGGAGTTACGGCAGGCGGAGCTTCAGAGACGGCCTTCGCTGCCGCACGGCGGCGCATCAAGCCTCTAGCCGCTACAGCACCAGGGAGCAGGACTTCAGGCCCGAGCACATCCTCGGCAACGGTACTGGCAACCTTGGAGCCGGTCACTTTCTCAACGCCCTTGCCAATCATTTGCGACGGAATCGACAGGACCTCCGCAGCAGGGCGGATCGTCTCCATACCCAACTTGCCCATCTCACTGCGCGGCTCGTACGTCATCTTGCGCTGAGTTTCGCGAATCGCTGCTGCGGCTTCCGGGTCTGACTCGCCTTTTGCAAGGCCGTATGCGCCTCGAGCGTAAGACGGAAGCAGGCTCAAAACGCCAGTCAGCATCGACGCTGCCGGCTCAACAAGCAACGAAGTCACGCTCAATGGCGTCGGAGATCGTCGCGCAGCAGGCTGCTCTACAGCCGGGGCCGGGCGCGTTGCCGGGGCTGGCGCTGGCGTAACAGAAGGCCGTGAAGCCGGAGCAGTAGAAGCCTGACCCTCACGCATAAAGTCCACGCGAGCAGGCTCCTGCTTTCTGGGCTCAGGCTTGCTGATCCCGTACTTGGACTTCAGAACGTATTCTTCTGCATCTTCTTGGGTTGCCCCTTCAGGTGCAGGAACATTCCATTTCTTTCCGTCCGGACCGATGACCGTGAAGTTAGGCATCGTAGCCCTCGTTACTGATTTTCTTGCTGCCGTAAGAGGTTGTCAAGAATGATAGAACTTTTCTTTTGCTGCTCGTCATACATACGCAACTCTTCAATTTCATCTGGCGTTGCAGTGCCATTTTTTATTTTGTTTCTAATTTGCGCCATACGGGTAATTAGAGCAGGTCGTGGAGGCGCTGATGGGCGCTTTAGATGCTTCACTTCGCGCAGGTATTTTGCGTAAGCCTGATCTTCTGGAAGATTTGGGAACATTGCTTTTGCTGAAATTTTGTCAGCGCGAACTTGAGATGGGTCTGCTTGGCCTTTTTCTGCTGCAAGCCTACGAATCTCAAGAAGGGCTTGACGATATTTTGCCTGTTCCTCCGCAGCCATTCTTTCCTGCTCGCTCTTGGACTTACGCATTAAGATATCAAGCGCAAGATCTTGTGCCTTCATCGCACGCTCTTCGTTCTCCGCCTGAGTACTGCGGATCAAGTCAGCAGACTTTCTAATGGAGCCAGCGCCAAGAATGTCAGCAATACCCAACTGCTTTGGCGTCAGGAGCTTTTTTTGCGCTTCTTCAAGTTGCTTGATGATTTCTTCTTCGTAGAGGTTACGCCGAGAGGCTTGCTGCTTTGCTTGGGCAGGCTCTCCTTCGTCATCTTCAACTGCTGAGGCAACTTCTTCAGGTTGATCAACAAGTTCGTCTTCATCTTCCTCATCAGGTTGAATAACTCTTCCTTGATCTTGAGTAAGTTCTTCTTCATCTTCAACCTCACTGATATCGCCCCAGCCAGGTCCTTCAGACCTTGCTTTCGGTTTTGCAACGTCAAACTTCTTCTTGCGGCTTGCAAGAATGTTGTCATTACCCTCGATAATGTAACGCTCGTACATTTCACGAAGGCTCTTGGCAGGGCTTCGGTACTTTATTTCAGCCATGGCTTAATTACCCTTCTCAAGCATTTTCTTCAAGAAATCTTTAACTGCGCTTCCAGTCGGTGATTTAAGAATTTCGTCAATAACCTTATAAGCATTAGCAAGTTTTGAAACTTCTGTTTCAGAAGTTGCACCCGG
>Ga0209358_10001172_pt1 | contig 21388 bp, 21 predicted proteins | sample LauGreFa1BDMLBSN_2_FD_187574 | JGI IMG/M metagenome (GOLD analysis project Ga0209358, IMG submission 187574) | Freshwater lake microbial communities from Lake Michigan, USA - Fa13.BD.MLB.SN (SPAdes) (version 2) | ecosystem: Environmental > Aquatic > Freshwater > Lake | place: Lake Michigan, USA...
GGCATGCACTTTTTCAAATCGTTGTGCGGATTCAATGTTGTTCAGGCATTCGACGGCGCCGAGCTCTCAGAACAAGACATTCCACGCGAAGGAAACACCGCGTTTATACTAATATCGCAATCGGGCGAGACCAAGGATTTACATAGGTGTATCGAAATCGCTAAACAGGCGAATATAATGACAATTGGAATCATCAATGTGGTCGATTCGCTCATAGCAAGAGAGGTGGATTGCGGTATATATTGTAATGCGGGGACGGAAGTGGGCGTGGCGTCGACCAAGGCATTTAGTAGTCAAGTCGTGTGCCTCTCATTGGCCGCCATCTGGTTTTCGCAAATCGCGGGGCTCAATGAACAGCGCCGAATCAAAGTCATCCACGACCTGAATAATTTGTCGAATGATTTTTCAAATGTACTCGATTTGTTGGATGCGCAAATGAAACACTATGCGTGCGAACAATGGAAACACACGACCAACGTTTTTTTGCTTGGTAAAGGCACCGACGAAATCGTGGCACGCGAGGGGTCACTCAAAATCAAGGAAATCACGTATATCCACGCGGAAGGATATTCGTCGAGTTCGCTGAAACACGGACCCTTCGCACTCTTGGATGAAACAATCCCCGTAATCATTTTCAATATGGATTTGCGACATACGGCAAAAACGATGAATTGTGTGGAAGAAGTGCTTTCGCGAAATGCGCCCGTTATTTTGATAACCAATGACAAAACAATAGAGGATGCGCGGTACAAACAAATATACGTTCCCGGACACTCGTCATTCGCATCGCTTCTCGGAATAGTCCCGATACAATTGTTGGCCTATTATATTTCGGTTAACCGCGGAATAAATCCTGACAAACCGAAAAACCTCGCCAAGGTGGTTTCGGTTGAATAATTGTCAGGTAAATAATGTAAAAACAAATATAAAAATATATAATAAGCAATAATACAATGGATGCTGATATTTTGAAAAAGATAGAGTCCGCGCGGAACGAGTATTATACCGAAAACCAAAAGAACACATTTTTCAAAAAACAACAGAAGTTCAATTGTGCTGAAACGATTACCAACAATATTGATATTGATGCTATTATGCCATTCATGTTTAAAGTCGACCAAAACACAATCGATGTAAATTATAATATTTTTAAAACGGTTGCCTCTCCGGCGGTCTATATGAAAATGGCAATCTATTTACTACAATTAACTGAGGGAATTATCAACACATATTCAAGGTACAATTTACACGTGGACTTGGCTGGATTAACCATGTCGGCGATTGAACGTTATAAGGGGTTTATATCGTTGGTCTCGGGAGAGGGTCACAAAAACGGAAAGGGATTGTTGAAGCATCTGGAGTTTGTCCACATTTTCAATCCGCCGACTTTTGTCGAATATTTGTGCGGTATCGTGATTCCAATCGTAGACCCGTCAATTAAAGACCGAATTGTTATTCATATGAAGAATGGTAATGTCATGAGATATAACACCGCAAAAAACATTTAAGGTCGTAAACTTAGGGTCGTAAACTTAGGGTCGTAAACTTAGAGCCACAAAACAATATAAACATTCCAACCAATTTTTACAAATGAATATCATAGTAAAAAATCGCGACAATGCGCGAATATTTAGCGGATTATTTCAGAATATCAAATTGTTTGCCGAACATGTAAACTTGATGTTTGATGGCGACCGCCTCTATGCGCAAGGAATGGACAATTCGCACATATCTATATTTGAAATCAGTATTCCCAAGGCATGGTTCGATGTGTATGAATATACGAGCACTACATCAACATCAATTGTTATGGGAATCAATGTATTATTGCTGTTTAAGATCCTAAATACACGCGAAGATTCCCACGAGATCCACCTGAGATATGATGAAGCAAATAGCGACAAACTCTACATTGATTTATTGAACCCGACACAGTCGAAAACGACATTCGATAAGCATTTTGAATTGCCGCTTATGGAAATAGAGAGTGAAATAATGGCGATTCCCGAGATTGATTATGCCGCGGAATTCTCATTGGCGTCATCCAATTTCTCAAGTTTGATTGGTCAGCTCAAACAATTTGGCGCGGATTTACAAATCAAATGTAGCGAGGATGAAATCCGGTTGATTTCGAGTAGTAGTGAGTCGGGCAATATGAGTGTGGTTGTGCCAATTGATGATTTGGTGCTGTTTGCCATTAATGAAGGTGAGACGCTGAACTTGTCGTTTTCATTGGCGCATTTTCATAATATTTGCGCATTCCACAAAGTGAGCAATACGATTAATTTGAAGATTAGTGACAATTATCCGTTGAAAGCGACGTATGTATTGGAACTGCCGAAATATGAGGATGATGAAATATCCAAGATGGCGCATATTATGGTGTTTTTGGCGCCGCGTGTATGTGATGAATAGACGTGCTACGCACTTTTCGTTACACTTATCGGCTACGCACTTTTCGTTACACTTATCGGCTACGCACCTTTCGTTACACTTATCCCAAGATAAAAATGATATAAACCCAAATCGTTATATCATTTAATTATGGCAAATCAGTTTGTACAAGAAAATAATCAAATTATGTTGTGGAAAATCGTGAATAATACATCTCAACTGGTGGACTTTTTTGCGCCAATGAAACCTGGATTCAAAGAAGAATGGTTCAAAAGTATTATTCACCAAGTATATGGTGAAACGCAAGGTCGTAATGTATCTTTGCGCGATATCAACAAACGCGCACTTGACTGTATGTTGGAATCTATACGGAAAATGAGCGCGGAAAAACGACCTTTGGTGCAAGGCTTAACGCAAGGATCCACTACGTTTACACAAGGCTTAACGCAAGGGTCCACTACGTTTACGCAAGCGCCAAGCCTTGCATCAAGTCTTACGCCAAGTGTCCAAACATCCGCATCATTTCGCGATTCCCGCGAATCACAGATGATGGAACAATACAATCGCCGCCAAGTCGAATACGAATCAATGACCAAAAAAACAGTTCCAACACCTACATTCAACGATTCAATAAAAGACGAGGCAATCCAGGATATTACAAAAGCGCTAAATGAATACAAAAATATCAGAGATGCCGATATCATGCCTTCATCTATGCCTTCATCTAATATACAGGACCCTCCAATACGTATTCAAATCTCCGACCCCATCGACATTTCATTGGACGCACAAGAACCCACCTCTCATCGAAAACAAGTCCAATGGGGAGAAAACACCGAACATTTATTCGACAAAACGCAATCTATTTACGAAAGCACCCTCATGAAAAAAATCCAAGCACTCGAAGATAAAATCAACAATATATCATCAAAGATGGACAGCATGTTAGAGGTTATATCGCGCAAATAATATAAACCCAAATCCTATATTTTGTATGCCATTATTCACGGATTTAGTAGAAAACACCCGATATATTAACTTAGCACATCGCACCGACCGCTTGGCCGAAGTTGTTGCCGAACTGGATAAAATGGGAATCCGCGGAACTCGTTTTAATGCCATTAAAACGGCAAATGGTGCAATCGGATGTTCGCTCAGTCATTTAAAATGTTTGGAAGAAGCGGCCGCCAACGATTGGCCATATGTGTTTATATGCGAAGACGATATTGTATTCTTGAATCCAGAATTGGTCCGCACAAATGTAGGATTGTTTTGCGAGAAAATGGGAGACAATTGGGATGTGCTTATTTTGGGGGGAAACGCCGTGCCGCCATATGACCCAATTGATAATTATGCTGTTAAAGTCACAAATTGCCAGACAACGACGGGATATATTGTGAATCGCCGGTTCTATAAACCGCTCATTGATAATATCCGCGAAGGTATTGCGCTATTTATGCGAAACCCGTTTGATAAGAGACAATTCGCGATTGATATATATTGGAAAAGACTCCAATCCACACATCAATGGTATATGATAGTGCCACCAACGGTTATACAGAGAGAGGGATTTAGTGATGTTGAAAGTCGCCAGACAAATTACGCTGGATTAATGTTGGATATGCAGAAAGAATGGTTATTTAGACAGCAGCAACAACAACAACAGCATTCGGGACTAATATTTTCACACAAATAATGAAATATATACCAGATGTATATATGTCATTTGTCAATTTTCAGGGTATAACGACCGATAAAATAGGACAAAATAGTTTCACCGAATTAAACAATGGAACACTGAGCTCCGTGAAAGCAATGCCTCAAAAGGATTTGTCGAGTGATGGTACCAGTAGTTTCGCAATGTCGCGCCGGCAATATAGCGAAGTGTATCCGGTGATTGACCAAAGTATAAATAAAAAAAAGAAGTTCATCGGTGGTAATCGCGATGCTTCATCAGTGATTGCGCGCCGACGCGCCGTTGAAGTGGGTGTCGGAACGCTGAATGCGAATCAAAATCCGATGTCTTTCACAGGGGTGCGCGATATCAATGACACCAATAATGCTTTGCGCCGTGCTCGCGCCGGCGGAACCTATGTGCCACCAAAAAAGACGCAACATTATTCGAATACTGTTGACCCACGCACATTTATGTTTCAGTAAACTCCCTCCCCCTCTAATACACAACCCAATCTGGATTGTGCTTCGCACCAGTAAATATTTGCCCGATTTGGTCGCGGATATTGGCCGGAAGGACCATTACTACGAAGAATGACAACGATATGAATAATGTTATGAGAACAATGAGAGCCGCTACAACTGCGCCCATTGTAATCGCAATATACTCAAACACGCGATTGAGTATATTATTTTGCTGTATGCGGTCTACACACATTATTGTGAGGTCTAATCCGCGACTGAGTGCGGCTCGCAGCTTTCGAATACAGACCACGAGTACAAATGCAAATTGTGTCATGATGGCTTCAATAATATTGTAAATAGAGTTTGCGATGGTTATTATTAATCTGTTCATTTTGGTGGTTTGATTGTGTCATTTGGGTTTGGTATAATCAGATTTTCAATTTTCTGTGTGCTCAAACCAATAAACATTTACAATGGTTTACACTACGATTTGCATGCGCCCATTGCGCTCCACCAGTTTCCCCGCAGGGGCCTTCGTATCCGCATTGAACAATTCCGTCGTTTTCTCATTAAACAAATACATCTTCCCCGCAATACTGACTTCAATTAACTTGGCACGTTGTTTATTGAAATTGAGCGCATTCTTCTGCGTCGCGTCTTCTTCCAAATTGGGCACCGACGAAAATTCATTCGACCGAACAATTTGGGTTCCATAACAAACTAGATTTTCCGTATTCTTGTAGAGGGAGCAATCAATCGCAGTCTCTTTCACCGCCTTCAAAATCTGGCTATTCACTGCCTCTTTCATATTCGCAATCTCGTACAAATACTCGTCCGTCGTCACCGGCGTCCGCTGGTCTCTCCGACTCAAATCCTGTGTTATAATTTGTATGTTGTCGCGACTATTCTTTTGCGCTTCCGACATAACTGTCAAGTACAAGAACACATGGATATTCTGTAGTTCCCTCGGCAAGTTTTTATGACTACAAATACGGCGGGCACGACCAATGACTTGCTCCGATCGCACTGGGTGCCAATATGGCTCCACAATATGAACAAACCGCGTATTTTCCAGATTGATGCCTTCGGCTCCCGCGGCAGTAATCATAAACAGTTTAATAATATCGCCCATATAGTTATTTGGCGCGATGAGTGTCAGGCGTTCGCGCAACGACGATGACACCTGGTCCCAATTGCTGTTGTAAATATGTCGCAGAATCTCCTTTTCTTCGGCAGTCTCCGTTCCCGTGTAAAGCGCGAATCTCTGTTTACCCGGTTCTATATCTCCAACATCCCATTCACCGGTCGCCGTTTTCACCAACCTCAGTTCCACAAACCCGTGGTATTCCAGAATGATTTTCAAAATGCCGATACCTTCCAGAGTACGAAACTGACTGTACAACAAATGGAGCCCAATGTTTTGCGGGTCTTCGATGTTTTCCAGGATATTTAGAAACTTGGGGCTATATTTAGCGAGTCCTTCTTTGCTTAGAACGGCGTCGCCATTTTCAACCAATTTTGCCAATGCTGTAGCAGATTGTTCAACGTCGGCCGTCTCTTCTACTGCCTCAATGTGTTTCTTTAGCGCCGCGCCTTTTTCATCTTCGGCACCTTTCAACGCATCGGCAAAATCAAATGGTTTTATCATACCGGGGCGCTCCACCATCTCTGGGAAAACGAAATTACAAGTCTCTCGCGACCAAATACGATACGACGACTTTGTTTCAAATAAATCTTCCCCCACTTTTTTCGTTTTCTTCTTCTTTTCGCGGTCCCTCTCTAAATTACGCACTTCGGCGTACTTTGTCATCTGGTAATCGCTCATTTCCACGCGGATTATTTGAAAATCCGTGTCCTTTTCGTATTTAGGCAAAAGTTGTTCTTGCGCACTGCGGAAATACGATGTTAGTCCTAGAATGCGGCGCTTCAGCAATTCTGAGTTGTTGAGATTCCCCGTCTCGGGGTCAACAAACAGCTTGAGGAAATTGGCGGTGTCATCCGGCAACGATTTGATATTCTCCACGGAAATGCCGCGGCGCGATACATCCAGGCCCGCGCGACCAAGTATACGCACAACGCGGTCTTCAAAATCGACGTCGCTGATATTTCCTTCGGGGTTCAGCGCCACGCCGCCATATGCCGACATTTCATCGGCGTCTTCTTTTGTCGTCTTTTTGCGCACATTAACAAATCCATATGGGTTTCGCGTAATGGTCAATTGGCTTCCCGAATACTCTAAATAATCGTAAATGGCGAACCTCTCTTTACTAAATAATCGCATGATGTATTCTTTGTCCACTTTGTCGGTGGTTTTTACAGTAATGGGGAACATCCACGTTTTGATGTATCCGTGGAGTATATTGAATAAAATGGCAATCTCATTGGGATAGTTGATGATGGGGGTTCCTGTTAAACATACTATCTTGGTATCCACGGCGCTCAACAAATATTCATAGAGCTGGTAGTTGAGTGAATCACGGGCGTTCAGTTTATTCACAATACGACTGATGAAATTGTGCGCCTCGTCAATGATGACGACCTTGCCATCGAAAGGGTTAATCGTCGAATCTTTTGTCAATCGTTTCAGGATATTCTGATTGAGTCCGTTGTAGTTGATGTCCTGGTATTTAGTGCGAATCATCTGGTCGAGTTGTTGGTCGATTTCGGATTGTTCGGCGCTGGATAATGTGTCAAAGTTAGATTCCAGTTTCACATTCATGAGCCAAACACCCTTGCGTTGGACTAGCTCAGGGTCAAGTGACAATGCTTCGGCAATGGTGTCGGCTTCCACTTTTGTAGCGGGGACACGTTTAACCCAATGTTGTTTGCGGCGATAAATGGCGTCGCCGCATTTCTTGAGTTCACTGAAAAAGTTGGTTTTCAGAGAGGCAGGAGTCATGACAACAATTTGTTTGTCAGTTTTCATTCCTTCGGCAATGGCGATGGAAGTACAGGTTTTGCCTGACCCGAGACCGTGGTAAATGAGAAGACCCCGATAAGGAGTATATGTATTCAAATAATCGGCGACGACTTTTTGGTGAGTCATGAGGTCGAATGATTTAGAAGTGCGGTTTTCGCAGCTGACGTCTTCGTCGACGACTTCGGCCAATTCATCGGCGTGTGATTTGAAAAGAGCGCCGAGTTTCTGGATGAAAATGCGGCGGTTGCTCATGTAATATGGGCTAATTTTGCGCACATAGCTCTTCTTCTTGGGAACGTAGTTGTCGATGTTTTTGCTGGTAATCACGAGTTGAGAACTAGGAATGTCGGCGGCGACCACGTTTTTGGGTTGTTGTTTAGAGACGCGTTTCTTGGGACCAGCCTTTGGTTCGGGTTCCTCGGATTTAGGAACCTGCGGCATAGGAACTTGTGGTCCATCAGTAATTTTTGGTTCAGGAACTTCTGGTCTAGGAACCTGTGGTCTTGCAAAAGCCTTTGCTTCGACATCGTCTAAATCAAGCGGTTTAGGCACTCCCTTGGGCTCAGCATCTTTAACATTTATTACTAAATCATCAACCGTCTCTCCTTTCATTATTTTTTGGATTCGTTCAAATACAGATGCTCTATCAAAGAAGTTCATCCGCTTGTCCACAAAATATTTGTCGGGTTCTTGTGCGGGTTCTGGTAAAGCGGATTCATCGCTAAAAACCGGATGTGCGCCTTCCACATCTTGGGCGTCTTTTTTTCCAATACGAATTACCCGTTTTGGTTTCTTATTTGGTTCATTGACAATTTCAAGTTGTTTTAGAACATCTTTTTTGTCCATTGTCTTATATTATATTTATATATTAGTGTTTATACCTTTGCAGGTGAAAGGGTGTGATTCTTTACCGGTATAAATCTAATTATTGCGGAATCAAGCTAATAATTTGTTATGATTGTTACAATTTGCCGAATCAATAAATCTTTGTGATTTATATCAGTAAAATAATATATAATGCCATACCGTTCTAAAACATATGGAAATCCCACAAAAACAATACTTACTGGTAGACCCATTAATAAACGAAAAATAGTTGATGATTCATCAGCATCAGCATCAACTTCAAGTTCACTAACATTTCCAAAACCAGATTATAAAACTTTTCCTTATATGACACAAGAAGGTTATGATAATAATTTTGAACACTTAGATAAGAAACACAAAATTAATGAAGAAGAATTAAAAAAAAATAAAGACTCTCTAAGTAAATCACAATTAGAACAAACCAAACTAAATCAAACTCTGGAAGAATTAAATGAACAAAAACGTAATCAAGGGTGGGTGGAATGGGCTTTGGGTAGTCAAAGAGATATTGATAATCAAATAAAGTGTTGTACTGATAATATCAATAAAAATAAAGAATATTGTTCTAAATTGGAAGGTGAAATGAGTGAACTATGTAAAACTGAATCTTCCATTATCAATAGCAAAGAAGAAATCCGAGAACAATATGACAATTCAGAAACACATAATATTCGTGGTTCGACAATATCTATTCGTTCTTATAATATTTTCTATATCGAATTATTTTTAAAGGAATATATAAGCAGACAATTTGGAAAACAATTAGATATTTATAATAAAGCATTGGGATTTTTGATAGAACAACTAAAAAGTAAAATAGAAGAAATATATGAGTTAAATATTGACAAACATAAAATTGAAGAAGAAATGTTGATAAATGCTTCAGAACAGATTGATGTTTTTAAAAGTCAACACGCTTTTCAAACTTTTTTAGAAAATTATGGAAAAAAAGAAGCTGTAAATAATAGAAGTGTTGGACCTTTGTTGTCACTTACACGTCCAGTAGAAGCAGCACCGGGTGTATTTAGTTTTAGCCATGGCGTAGCGAAGAAACCCGACAAGTCAAAGAAACGCGGTAGCGGTCGCCGCGCTCGCCGCAGTCGCAAGTCTAAGAAGTAATATTCTTCAACGCCATTTGGCACGCATGCTGTTCCGCCTTCTTCTTAATCTTGTGGTATCCTTCACCCAAGAATATAAACCCCTTCGAATTGCGCGACATATATTCATGGATTTCCGCAAATCGCTGTCCCCCAGTAAACTGAGTAATTGGCAATGAGTCTCGGTGTTGTAGGCCGAACACCGGCTGCCCCAAGCACAAGTAGACCCCCATATGATATCCTCGCTCAGGATGTTGCTCCGACACCTCAATGTATTCTGGCGTAACCTTGAACTCTTTTTGTATCCTCACTTGTAGGATGTTTTTGTAATTGTCGTCGTTCATAATCAGCTCCATCCAATTCACATGTTTATTGAACACGTTTTCCATGAATATTTGCGCCATTTGGAACCCGGGGCCAGAGAGAAACACATTCTCGTAAAGCTTGGCCTCGTCTGCCACGACCATTTGGTTGTAGTCCAGCGCGATTGCGCCCACAAAGGCCTCAAATACACACCCCAGCTTCTTCATATTGGTGCGTATATCTTTTGCCTCCGCATGTTTAGACAATATCACCCATTTATGTAGACCCATTTCATACGCAATTCGACCGATTGCCTCATTCTTGACAAGCGCGATTTTCTTCTCGGTCATAAACCCTTCGGTTCCTTTAGGAAAACGATTGTACAAAATAAACTTTGTAGAACATTCCAAGTACCCATCCCCGATAAACTCCAAGCGTTCGTTGGATTTTGTATGAAGAGGCAGACAATTGTCGGGTTTAGGCATAATTACTACATTGTTTTGTGCGTTTTCTAGCTCGGGTCGGCGGCAATATGATTGATTTACAAATGCACGGCGGTACAAGGTCATATTGCGGATAGGGAGATTGATGCCATAAGTAGCCAATATTTGGCGAACATCGGCTTCGCCAATTTCTCTATTTAGAGGATTGTATGGGTCAAATACGTAGACATCTTCGCCGTTTTTGTTTTTTTCAATGCGAATATCATCATCCGAATTGAAAAGGTGTTTTAGAGACATTTTTGGATATATATATTTAGTGGCATTTATGTTTATATGATTTTCAATTTTACAATACCCTATCTCAGAATAAAATCTGTCAACCATATATATAAAAATGACATTAATGAACGGATCATCTAGAGCAAGAAATGCCGCATCATTGGTAAATCGCAATTCTGGCGGAGGAAATAAAAAGGCGGGTCTGTGGTCAACAACTGGTGTTGATTCTTGGACTAACGTTGCCCATGGAAGCAAACCTGGCAAGTGCATGACACTTGCGTGCATGAACACCAACCGTGGCCGAGTTGCTTGCGCCGGTCGCCCTGTTGGTTCTGGCAACAGTGGATCTACTTACTGGAAGTGTTAAGTAGGATATGATACTATGTCGACATAGTATTATAATAGAATTATTGTCGTCTTGTGCCGCGTTTATAGGTACTTCGTTTCCTAGTACTTCGTTTTTTAATACTACGTTTATGAGTAATCTGTTTTACAATACTCTGTTTACGTGTTCCACCAGTCGTCTCTTTTACCCAGTTCACAAGGCTTTGCGTAATTCTTGGTCCGTTGTAGTACTCAACAACGCCATCAACCACCTTGAAGATTGTAGGATACCCTTCTTTCATTTGGACCTTCTTGTCATCTTCAACAATCCCCAAATATTTATTCAATCGTTCTAAATCATGTGTTTCTTTTGCTTGTTCAATAGAAACGAATCGGTATTTTCCCTTTGTTTTAGAGAGTATTTTTTTCATCTTTGCCCATTCGGGTTTAAGACTTTTACAATGAATACACCAATTTGCGTGGAGTCTACCAACAAAGATTTGTTTTGAACCGCCCATAGTATATACTAGTAATATAAAATATACAAATACGTAAAAGTAATCTAATATTATTTAAACCAATGAAGATTTAAATCCGCACCTTTGGTGCTAGAATTTAAATCGTTATTGGTCACGAACCAAGAAGAATATAAATCCGCTGTGCGGATTTATATTCTTCGCTGGTTTAAATATAAATATTATTTAAATAATATACTTATATTATGAAATATTTTTTAGATTTTGGAACACATAAGTTTGAAGGTCTCGAAGAGTTTATTCCAAAGCTTCAAATAGACAAAAATGTAAATGTTCTATGCTTTGAACCAAATAAAGCTATCTATGATGAATCTAGAAAAAACCCAGAATTAATTAAAAAATATGAAAACCAGTTTAACTCATTTAAGCATTATAATTTGGCAATAATGAATTACACAGGTGAAATCACATTTAATAATCATAAAGGAGCATGGAATAATACCAATAAAGATAAATACATAGAAGGATACACAACAGGGTCAAATTGTATTGATATAAATCCTCAAATTGATTATGGAAATGGCGTAGTATTTGATATTGAATCAACAAAATGTAATTGTGTTGATATTAGTGAAATTATATCATCCATTGTAAAATATGACCCCAATGCGGATATAATTATTAAATGTGATATTGAAGGAAGTGAGTTTGTAGTTTTACCAAAGCTCATTGAATCACCATATATTAAAAATGTAAAGATTATTTTTATTGAATGGCACGAAAGGTTTTGGTTTAATACAAATGAATATCAAGCAAAAATAAATGAGAGACACCAGATTATCAATCAGTTAAATGTATTAGGCATTCGTAATTATGTGCATACATAATTGTCATTTAGCACAAATCATAACAGACAATAAATGCTATTATTATTCATAGTACATACAAAATATAGTCTGATAATATAATAGAACACACACACTATGCCAATTGATCGCAAAGCAACACTTTTAGGATTCTCGGTTGTGTCTTTTTTAGCAGGACTCTATTTTTGTTTGACATTCGATAAGAAAGAAGCATTTACAAAAGCAAACGCAAAAACGAATGACGATACGTCGTGTCCCGATTTACTCGTGAGAAAAGGCGCATCTCTTCTTCTCTACAATACCAAGACACCCGATGCGGACCCAATTCCCTTCTACAATTTGGACGAATATATAAACTATCTAGATATCCAGCGTAATAAGGGAATGCGCTGCCCCATCCTGTTCCTACAATATGAGACGACCGCACAAGGCACCGAAGTGTATCGTATGCGCCCAAGTCCGTTTGATTTACAGGCGGGTATACCGGATACTGCTGCGTCGTCAATTACTCAACTTGGCGGAAAACCGATAAAAGTCCTCGATGCTACTCGTGATAATAATACTTATAACCAGGGTCAGTTTGCCGGTTTTGACCCATATGGCTTACATATTGGAGAATACACGGATGTGGATGCCATCCATGATAGCACAGCACTCGGTAAATCGGTGAGCGAGAACCCGATGGACTATAATTGGGGGGGTGTTCAGACGACGGAAAACGCAGTCCGCGTGGGTAATTATGTGGACAGGTATGTCAGCAAGCCGTTGTATTTCACGCCGAAGACGTCGTATTTGCCGGATGTTTATGGGGCGGGTCCATTGCCGCCAAGCGAGGCACCAGAAGCACTCAAACCGCAATACGAATAGGTGGTATCATAAAATTATTGATTAACAATACCTAATTACATGTTTTGAATGTAACTAGGTATACTAGCATAAAGACAATGTGCTCCTCTCTTTACAAAATGAAAATCATTGTCGACGAACGCGAGTCGGCGCTTTACACTATCCTAACCCAACAACCTGCTCGTATGACTATTGAAAAACGTGTAATTCCTCTCGGTGATATCCTATTTACCAGCGATGATGAATCCATTACTTACCAAATTATTGAACGAAAGTCTATCGCCGACTTGCTTGCCAGTGTGAAAGACGGGCGATACGCGGAGCAATCTTATCGCCTTGCCAATTGTTTCCCCAATCGACATAATATTGTATACTTGATAGAGGGACAAGTGCGAGACCATGATAAGAAACTGGTGTTTGCGTGTATGGCCTCTCTGAACTATTTCAAGGGATTCTCGATAACCAGGACGGTGTCGTTGGCGGAGACGGCGCAGTACATTGAAATCACGGCGGATAAGATAGCGCGTGAACTTGGCAAGGGTACAAGCCCGGCTTTAAGCCCGGCGACACCAAGCCCTGCGACACCAAGCCCTGCGACACCAAGCCAGGCTTCAAGTCCTACAGTACCAAGCCAGGCGACTGTAGCAAGTCCTACAGTAGAAAACTCAGTAACCATAACAACTGATATTTGTCAAGATAATACCTCTATTGTAGAGGCACAAAATACAGCATCAACATTCGATTATTGTTCTGTTGTCAAGGTAGCAAAAAAAGCCAATATAACTCGCGAAAACATTGGTCAGTTAATGTTGATGCAAATCCCGGGAATCAGTTCCACAATATCGGGTGAAATCATGCGACCTTTCGCAACATTTGCTGCGTTTATTGACCACTTGCGTTCAGAACCCGCATATTTAGAGACCATAGTCCTGGAATCTAGCGGAAAAAAACGCAAATTGGGATCCAATGTGATCGCGGCAATTAAGGCTTATCTTCTATAAGCCTACACCTTTGTGATTACTTATTGTAAAGTACACGTACCCCCACGTTTCGACAACCATTCAATGAAAGCAGTCGATTTAGAGAGGGTAAACAAAGACCCCAGCGTGGTTTTGGCAACATTTAGCGCAATCCGGTCAATTTCATCCAATGATTCTATAAACTGACTTTCAATAGTCGCATCAACACCCACCCCCCTCTCTTCATTATTCATTTTACTAGACATTTTGTTTGTTGTTTATTAATTGTAAACCACAAATATATTCAATTTTCCGAATAATATAAAACTATGTCGCCCCTCTAATATTATGGACGACATGCCCAACTTCATAACATGTTTCCTCATGGGCGGTCTCGGCAATCAGTTATTCCAAATATTCACAGTATTGGCAAAAGCAAAAAAACACGAACGCGCCTACATATTCAAGCACTCCGATGTATTGACAACAGGAGTACATCGCCCCACATACTGGCAAACATTATTTAGCGAATTGAAAACCGACCAAATTGTGGGGCCGACATCGACGATTCCAATGACCAATTGCACACTTGTTCAGCACACAATTCGCGAACCTGGATTTAGGCACGACACAACCCTGGATTCAAAATTATATTATAATCGCAATTCCAGCATTTGTTTGTACGGATATTTCCAGTCCTATTTGTACTTTGCCGAATATTTTGATGAAATCGCGCGCACAATATGTTTGCGCGAGAAACAATCACTATACAAAATCCCCTCAAACTTTCTTCTGCCAGTATCGCTACATTTTCGTATTGGCGATTATGCGCAAAAACAGGACTGCCATCCAGTAATGCCCATAACATACTACATCAAATCAATCGAATATATTATTCAGCGCCTCTCTACAAACGTCTTCCATATCTTGTATTTTTTCGAACAAGATGACCAAGACGCCGTAAATATTTCCATCCGCGTACTGGCAAAAAAATACCCGACAATTACATTTGTACCATGTTCTACCAAAATGCATGATTGGGAGCAGATGCTAACGATGAGCAATTGTAATCATAATATTATTGCAAACAGTACATTTAGTTGGTGGAGCGCGTATTTTAATCCCAATCCACGAAAAATTGTTTGTTATCCAGAATTGTGGTTTGGCCCCAAGATGGGCGACATATATTTGAACGATTTATTCCCACCAAGTTGGAAAGAGATTTCATTGTAATGATACTCTTCATAAAATAATACAAACAATAGAGGCTTGTTTGTATTATTCGCACATGTTTGCTTTTTATACGTGTTTTTTTGGCGAAGATTCAAATCAACGCAATTTTATTCCGCCAGTTCCAACCACCAAATATGATTGCTATTATTTTACAAACAATCGAACAACCCATGAGAGGCTGCGTCATACGGCGTGGATAGCCGTGTTTTATTCGAATCAATATGTTGAATCATCGTCGATAATGATGGCAAAACGGGTGAAAGCGTGTCCACATATGTTGAAAGAATTGCGGCATTATGACGCGACGTGTTATTTTGATAGTGCGCTCAGTGTAGATGGACCGGCCGTGAATCAATTGATGGAAAACATAGTGAAATATAGTTCGTATAGCATATGCATGGCGCGGCATCCATTTATTAGCAAGACATGGTTGCCATCGGCGCATAGTGAATTGAGAGAGGCAATACTACAACCGCGATATGCGGTACAAAAGGACACATACGAAGAATATATAAAAGAACAGGCGGATAGTGGATTAAAATCAGTGGATGATATTCATTTTGCCACTGGGTTCATTATACGACGCAACAATATGATTAGTCGGGCGATGGGAGAGGTTTGGTGGTCACACATTAGTAAAACAGGGATATTATGCCAATTGTCGTTTTTTTTCGTCCAGCAAATGTTTAGAGAGCATATTTATGATATACAGTTTGGGTCGTGTTTTAGTAGATGGGGGTACTAATAAGGGGAACTCCGGCAAAACCCGTGTAAACAACTTACTGTGACTGTATTTCTTTTATATTGTTTTGGATTGTATCTTTCCAATAACGAAATCGCAACTTCTCCATATTCCACGTTTTTGCCATCATCTCTACATATTTCTCTTTCAAGAAATCCTCCGTCACCATTTCCCAATTGTCCACGAATAAAATGGGCAAATCAGTAAACTCTTCCAACGCCAGTATTTTAATAACAATCGGTATTGACCCCATATACAACGTCTCCCATAATCGGTGCGTATCATATCCATTGCCTCTCGGACATAAGACAAATGTATGGTTTCGAATATCTTCCAGAAACGTTTTTCGGCCTTTCAATGTATTTTCGATTTTACCTTTTGTGACCCAGGGTTTATTTACAAACATGTCATGGCAATATTGCCGTTCGATTGGATATGTACCAATCGAAAAACTTAAATAGACAAGGTTTTTAATATCTCTTGGCTGATTCATAACATCCATCATAATATTCACATTTCCAAAGATTGGATTCATTTCGGATTCGAATGTATCATTTGTAATTCCCAGTGGCAATGCCCGCAATTTGTCATGGCGGTAATCTTTATTAATGGCATACCAGTATTTACATCGTTCCTGGTATTTATTAAAAACGGCTTGATCAATAGAATAATCGGAATGTCCAGTTATCCATATGAATCCAGGTCGTATTGAGTGTAGGGTATTTCTCCAAAATATTATATCATACCCAAGTTTTACTGTATCTGTTTTTAAATACACAATATGATTATTTTCTAACGATAAATATTTATCAGTTGTAATTATATCATCTGCGCTAAACATTTATACAGTGTAAAAATATATTGAAAAATAAGTATGAACGCAGATTATGTACAAATTGATGTTTTATCATAATAACTTTTAAAAAGGTAATAAAAGCAAATAGCGAATATTTGTATCCAAATGCAGTCTTACGATTTTTACGCCGAACTCAAAAATACAAACGAGATTTTGATGAAATTGCCTTATTTTCGGCAATTATCTGTAGACAATGAATTATTATATGAACGAATCCAATCATTGAAGGCAACAATTGAATATTTAGAGTCCAATAATCGCCGACTTTCTAGTAAGGTTGTTAAATACAAGAGTCTTTATAAGCAAAGTAAAAAGGCATCTAAAAAAAAGCAATCATTCAGTAATGTTATTGATTTAGTATCAGACGATGATAGTGATGACAATGTACCAGTTGTTGTTGAGATCAAACAAGAAAAGGTTGTTGTCCAGGAAGAAGAGGTTGTTCAAGAAGACCAAGAAGCCGAAGGCGACCAAGAAGACCAAGAGGTTGTTCAAGAAGACCAAGAAGAGGTTGTTCAAGAAGACCAAGAAGAGGTTGTTCAAGAAGACCAAGAAGAGGTTGTTCAAGAAGACCAAGAAGAGGTTGTTCAAGAAGACCAAGAAGAGGTTATCGAGTATGAAATTGTAGAAGTAGTCGAGGAAGCCGAAGAAGCCGAAGTCGACCAAGAAGTCGAAGAAGAAGAAGAAGTCGAAGAAGAAGAAGAAGTCGAAGAAGAAGAAGAAGAAGTCGAAGAAGAAGTTGTTGAAGAAGAAGTTGTTGAAGGCAACCAAGAAGTCGAAGAAGAAGTTGTTGAAGAAGAAGTTGTTGAAGGCGAAGAAGCCGACGGTGAAGAAGCCGAAGGCGAGGAAGCCGAAGAAGAAGTTGTTGAAGGCGAAGAAGCCGACGGTGAAGAAGCCGAAGGCGAAGAAGAGGAAGAAGCCGAGGTCTACGACATTGAAATCAATGGCAAGACCTACTACGTCCAGAACGAGAAGGACAGTCCCATTTATGAAGCCGATGAAAATGGCGATATTTCAATGGAAGTCGGCGTATATAAGAAGGGTCTTCCTACATTCTTTTAAGATATCGACTATAAGATATCGACCGTAAAGATATCGACTATAAGATATCGACCGTAAAGATATCGACTATAAGATATCGACCGTAAAGATATCGACTATAAGATATCGACTGTAAGATATCGACTATAAGATATCGACTGTAAGATATCGACTATAAGATATCAATTATCGAGTATAAGATATCGACTATTAACTATCGACCCTAAATGAACTTCATCAACATTTTGGGATTTCCATTTTTCCTCTTAAAGCATCGGACGATTCCCATTTTTCAAGTTATACACAAATTGTTCCTTCTTCACTTCTTCATACCCAGTGCGAAAAAATGATACATTGACAAAATCAATATCAATTGTTGTTTCACTTCCTGCTTCCGGTACCAATTGGTAATTCAGCTCTTTAATAGTATACAGATTTTCGCCAATTCCATTAGTCGAGAATTTCTCAAAATCGTCTTTGTTCATTATTCGCAAAGGGCCGTGGTTCAACTGGATTATATTATTTGTGTCCATTGTATTGAAAAAAATGCTCCTATCAATTTTTATCCGGGCTTTTTCAACACGTTTTTGTAATTCATTGTCTTCATAACCCCATCCCCAATAATTGGGAAATCCACCAATTCGCTCATAATCATACCCCGTAATGGAGACAATTCCCCCTAATGTATAGTCAAACCCAAAATAGTGTTTTACTATGCCATGTGTCGTTTTATAATCCCACATATTTTTGCGCATTGGCATACTATCTACATCATTGAATACAAATGTCATATTGCGATAGTCATTCGGATACAGCCGACTCGCTGTTATAAACCCGATGTTTTTCATAGCACCGCGATTGAATGATTTGGTATCGCATTGATGAACAATCAAAAAACGATATGTGCCAGACTCGATATCTTCCATAACCATTTTCATATGACGCCGAAACTGCTCTAAATGTTCTTTGCGGTCTCTGTAAGGAATCACAAAAATAATACTTGGGATCTGAGCTTTGGCTGGTTTTTCATCGGGCGCAATTTCTTCAATTGTAATACCAATCATGTTTTCTTCGGCGTCATCATTCATACTGAATATATAATAATGCCAAATATTATATATTTATTTTTTTAGTAAACACGCCGGTATCAGGTCTTTTTTCCGGTCTTCTAGTTTCTTATAACACTTGCTAATCGTGACTTCACTCACTCCACACACAATTTTGATATCCGACTTCGATTGGCTCAACCCATAAAATTGGCAAACAAAATATATGATTCCCGCGGCAATGGATGGCGGCGTATTGTCCGGTATCAGGTTCATCCGCTCTACATTCGCTGAAACAAACTTGGCCAACATCATGTGGTCCTTCACAATATTGAGTTTCGAGCAATATCTCTCGATAAATGCGCTTGGCAGCGTAACACCTAAATTGGTCTGTTCGACCCCCGAGTTACGTTCTACTGTATTCAGGATTTCGAGTGCCAAACTACATCCATGTGTCGCCGACGCATTGTCTAGATGGAAAATCTCGGCGATTTCATGCGATGTGCGCGTACACCCATTGTGTCTACATGCGATGTAGATAGACGCCGCCTTGATGCCGTCGCGATTACACCCACGAAACATTTTCTGCTCGGAAATGTCTTTGTGGATTGCGAGGGCGTCATCCACGATGATTTTGGGAATACCGGCATTTTGCGCCATTGTGCTAATATAGGTGAACTCGGAATACAATGACTTTTCACGATGCGGAATCGATTGCCATTCGGTCCATTTGCCGATTTTGCGCATTTCATATGACGAATTGCCGGAATAAAGCACTTTACATCCCAGCGACGATTCTTGTAGCAATGGGTTTACTGGATTTCCACACCTGGTTGGGTCAGTCGAGCTTTTATCGTCGGCGCCATAGAACCGCCACTCTGGACTAAAGTCCACGACATCGCGACAAATTAGACCGCATGCACTATTGACACATGTAGGGAATCCATCATCATTGGAAATCAAATCCGCGCTACATAATTTACAAATAGTCGTGTCTGTATTGGATTCAATGGTTAGCTTTTTCGGTTCAACCTCCGTATCCAATATTTCCCATAATTTTGCCTTTTCCGTTTTTGACATATGAATTCGCGACTTCTTTGTTCGCGATTTAGGAACACGTTTTTCTTCTAGTTCGGAGATTTGTTGTTGTTGTTGAGATTCCATTATTATTTAATTGATTTGGTGTTGACTAATTAAACGCGATGGGTTTATATATATTTCAAAACTATTTAGCCTGAATGATTCAATTTTTCACACGCTAGGGGAAGATGTGAAAAATGCAACACCTTCACCAACCTTTCTGGAAACTGCCTACGCCCTCCTACCCTCCCTTCGGGTAGGAGGGTAGGAGGGAAGGTGGGCGTTTTACCCTTGCGGAAGAAATGGTGTAATATTCGAACATATTTTGTAAATATATTATAAATGAGCTTGATAATGGATCAATTAAAAAGCGTATTGTCAGATTCGATAGCAAAATTCTTGAAAGAAAATATTAAATTGGAAGATACTGACATCAAAACCATTTTTGGCGATGGCATGGATAAAGTCCTCTACCATGACGAAGGGTTTTTGAAAGACCTATCAGTCAAAATGAGCGATGTTGTAATGCCGGCATATATGAAGGAATTGCGATATTTAAAAAAAGTGATTAGTGGTGTGGACAATGTTACCAAGATGATGAGAGAACTACAATATAAATTGACGGCTGAACTGAAAGCAGTTGTACCAAATCCGCAAAATACTGCTGAAACAACTGCTAAAATAAACAAAATTGTAGAAGGGTTTGTGAAAAAAGCGACGGAAATAGTGGAAACCAAAATTGGGTTGCGTGAGCTTTCACCGGAAGAATTGGTGAAACAGACGGAGATATTAGATACCATAGAGAATGAACCATTTGCTAAGGAACCTCAGACCCAGGCCAAGGAACCTAAGACCCAGACCAATAGACCTCCGGTTCCTACACCTACTCTTAGTCAAACCATAGTATCAAATCCCACAACACCTCTTGTATTAAAAACACCCGACGATATTACTAACGCATTACTAAATAATATATCCAATACGATTCAAAAAAATGTACAGAAAGGCGGTGCTTCCAATAAAGTGATTCGTCACACTCCGGATATAACTCCTCAAACAAATGATTTTATTATCGAACACAAACCTCCCCGAATACCAAGGCGTGATTACACCGACTATGATGGTAATGTGTCGCAATTAATAAATCAAATAATGCGCAAAAAAATCACGGATAAACTGTCGCAGCAAACTGAACTAAGTCAAGATGTTATGAACAGCAAATCATACAAAGACGCTTTAGAATCGCTAAATAGGCTGTTTATAATGAAACCCGATTTTCAAACAGAGGCCATCACCAATTTGATTGAAACCATAACAGAATCAAATTTGCCAAATAGTACGCTGAAAAGAATACTGGATCAAACAACCATGCAAATTAGAAACTCTCAAAAAAATCGTGGCGGAACACGAAAGAAACGTTAAAAAGCATCTCTATTCCAACTTTTTTTCAATCGTTTCAAACAATGATGGATCGTAT
>Ga0209358_10001174_pt1 | contig 21369 bp, 22 predicted proteins | sample LauGreFa1BDMLBSN_2_FD_187574 | JGI IMG/M metagenome (GOLD analysis project Ga0209358, IMG submission 187574) | Freshwater lake microbial communities from Lake Michigan, USA - Fa13.BD.MLB.SN (SPAdes) (version 2) | ecosystem: Environmental > Aquatic > Freshwater > Lake | place: Lake Michigan, USA...
TAATTATTCCTTCAATTAATACATGTGGATTAGCCATCATCAGTGGTGTGTCTTTGCAGGTACCAGGCTCTGATTCATCTGCGTTAACAACAAAGTAATGTTCTTTGTTATCACCTTGTGGAATAAATCCCCACTTATTTCCAGTTGGAAAACCTGCGCCACCTCTACCGCGTAATCCTGAATCTTTAATTAATTGAATTACCTCATCCGCTGGCATAACCAATGCTTTAGCAACAGCTGTGTAGCCACCATTTCGCTTATAACCTGTGATGGTAAATGAATCTGCTTCATCCCAATTAGCTGAAAGAACTGGAGTTAATTTACTCATGCTCCACCTTTTGCTTTCTTAAGCCCAAGTAATGTTGGCTCACCTGCTTGCACACCTTCACCAGAGAGCCCATCTGAAATACCAGCAAGAACTGCTGAGTTTTGTTTCCAAGTTCTAAGTGTTTTAGGCCCACGAGTTGGTGCTGGCGGATTACCGCTTCTAGCTCCATCTACTAAATTTTTAACTGACTCCACAGTTTGATTGTCATAAAACTCCCAATTAACCATTACAACAGGTGCGTAGTCACAGGCAGCATTACATTCAATATGTTCTACAGAAACCTTTCCATCACTTGTTAAACCATTATTTTCAATTCCAAGATGCTCTTTAACCGCATCAAAAATCACATCTCCACCCATAACTGCGCATAATGTATTTGTGCAGATTCCAACATGGTATTCACCTACAGGCTTTGATTTGTATTGAGTGTAGAAAGTTGAAACTGCAGTTACTTCAGCGGTAGCTAAATCAAGCTTCTTACCAATTAATTCAATTCCCTCATTAGTTACATAACCTTCAATTGATTGCACATAATGAAGTAGCGGCATAATCGCACTTCTTTTTCGAGGATATCTTGCAATAATTGAATCCATTATTGATATCTGATCATTTGTATATGCCATTAGCGATCAACTCCACCCATTACTGGATCAATTGATGCAACAGCTGCAATTACATCTGCAATCTGTCCGCCTTCACACATTGCTGCAGTTGACTGTAAATTATTAAATGATGGATCTCTAAAGTGCACACGGTATGGCCTAGTGCCGCCATCTGAAACTAAATGAACGCCAAGTTCACCACGTGGGGATTCAATTGCTGTGTATACCTGACCAGCTGGAACTCTAAAACCTTCTGTTACTAATTTAAAGTGATGAATTAACGCTTCCATTGACTCGCCCATAATCTCTCTAATGTGATTTAGCGAGTTACCCATTCCGTCTGCGCCTACAGATAACTGAGATGGCCAAGCGATTTTCTTATCGGCAACCATTACTGGCTCACCTTCTAGTTTTTCTAATTTAGCTACACACTGTTCAATAATTCTTAGTGATTGTTCAAGCTCTTGCATTCTGATTAAAAATCTTCCATACACATCACAAGTATCTGTTGTTGGAATATCAAATTGATAATTCTCATATCCGCAATAAGGTTGGGCTTTTCTTAAGTCCCAAGCTAAACCTGTTGAACGAAGAACTGGACCAGTAATTCCTAGTGTTGTGCAACCTGCTAAATCTAAGTAACCAATACCTTGTGTGCGTTTAATCCAAATTGAATTACCAATTAAGAGTTTTTCATTATCTTTAAAGTTATGACGTAATTCTTTAATAGTCTCTCGAATTTTGCTAAGCGCTCCTTGCGGTAAATCTTGGGCAACTCCACCAGGTCTGACGTATGCCATATTCATTCGCAGTCCAGAAACCATTTCAAATACATCGAGCACTTTTTCGCGTTCTCTAAATGCAAATATCATTGGCGATAGTGCGCCTAACTCCAGTGCGCCAGTTCCAAGTGCCACCATATGAGATGAGATTCGATTGAACTCCATCATCATTACTCTAATTACAGTCGCCCGCTCTGTTACATCATTTGTAATTCCTAAAAGTTTTTCAACACCTAAGCAATAAGCGGTCTCATTAAACATTGGAGACAAATAATCCATTCTGGTTACAAAAGTTACGCCTTGTGTCCAATTTCTGTATTCAGTATTTTTCTCAATACCTGTATGTAGATAACCGATTCCGCATCTTGTTTCAGTAATAGTTTCGCCATCAAGTTCTAGCACTAAGCGAAGCACACCATGTGTTGATGGATGTTGTGGGCCCATGTTTAAAACAACGCGCTCTTCTTTAGTTGCACCAATTTCAGTAACTAATGAATCCCAATCACCGCCGGTTACAGAGTAAACGCGACCTTCAGTGGTTTCTTGTGAGGATGCGTATGGATCGGTGAAGGTTGTCATTGGTAGCTCCGGCGTTGAGACGGTGCAGGCACTGTTGCACCTTTATATTCAATATCAATTCCACCAAGTGGATAATCTTTTCGCTGCGGAAATCCTGGCCAATCATCTGGCATTAAAATTCTTGTTAACCCTGGATGGTTATCAAAAATAATTCCAAACATGTCATATGTCTCACGCTCATGCCAATTTGCACCAGCCCAAACTTCAACTAAAGATGGCATATGTGAATCTTTTTCAGATACACAAACTTCTAATCTAATTCTTTGATTTCTAGTGATAGAAAGTAATGAATAAACTGCGTGAAGTTCACGACCAACTTCACTTGGGTAATGAACCCCACTCACACCAACACACATTTCAAACTTAAGTTGATCGCGCAAAATTTTAGCTACATCAAATAGCCGATCTCGCTTAATAAATAATGTTAATTCACCACGGTCAACCACAACTTTTTCAATTGCATCACTAAATAATGGATAGGCCCGCTCTAGATCATCTGCTATTTGATCGAAGTAACCACCAAATGGACGTTCGCTTATACCTATATTTGTTGAGGTGTTTACTAATCCACCGAAACCAGAGGTATCTCCGCTTCCCTTTGCGCCAAACATTCCATTTTCACTCATGCTAGTAAACCTTTTAATTGATGAGTTGGCTTAGCCGCTAAAGCAGCTGCCTCTACCTCTTTAATGATCTTCTCGCGGTTTGGACCTAATTTTTCATTACCGATTTGCTCGTGTAACTTCAAAATTGCATCCATGAGCATTTCAGGTCTTGGTGGGCAACCTGGTAAATAAATATCAACTGGAATGATGTGATCAACGCCCTGAACGATTGCATAATTGTTAAACATTCCACCAGATGATGCACAAGCACCCATTGCAATAGTCCACTTAGGTGCTGCCATTTGGTCATAAATCTGACGAACAACTGGAGCCATTTTGTTGCTAACTCTGCCAGCAACAATCATTAAGTCGGCTTGGCGCGGCGATGCTCTAAAAACTTCCATTCCAAAACGTGCTAAGTCATAACGACCAGCACCTGCTGCCATCATTTCAATGGCGCAGCAAGCTAAACCAAAAGTTGCTGGCCAAAGTGAGTTCTTTCGCATATAGCCAGCAAGTTTTTCAACTGTCGTAAGTAAAAAACCGCTTGGTAATTTTTCTTCTAAACCCACGATTAATCCCATTCCAATCCGCCGCGTCGCCACACATATGCATAGGCAACAAAAACGGTTCCTATGAATAAAACCATTTCAACTAACCCAAATAATCCAAGTTGATCAAAGGCAACTGCCCATGGATATAAAAATACAATTTCAATATCAAAAACAATAAATAACATTGCAGTCAAAAAATATTTCACAGGAAATCTACCTCCGCCAGCAGCTTGAGGAGATGGTTCGATTCCGCATTCATAAGCATCTGATTTAGCTCGGTTGTATCTCTTTGGTCCTGTTAATGCCGCTGCGACAACAGAAAAAAGTGCGAAGCCAAGTCCGATTGCGCCAATGGCCAGAATCGGAACATATGGATTTAATGATGGATTCATACGGTCAAATCTTATGGTTTGGCGGAGGCATTTTTTGCCACTTCGCCTTTATAACCAACGTGAACTGCGACAATACCGAAGGTTAAATCCTGCCAAGCCACAGATTTAAACCCGATATCACTCATTTTTTGGGCTAGACCTGCCTGATCGGGCCATGCCCGGATCGATTCTGCTAGGTAGACATATGCATCAGGATTCTTGCTAATTTTTCTGGCAATTACAGGTAATGCTTTCATCAAATAATTTAAATACACCTTTCTAAAAATTAAATTTGTTGGGTGAGAAAATTCGGCCACCACAATCTTGCCGCCTACTTTAGTTACCCGCAAAGCTTCTTTAAGGGCAGTCGATGTATTTGAAGTATTTCGTAAGCCAAATGAAATAGTTGTTACATCAAATGTATTTTCTTCAAATGGCAGATTTAGGGCATCACCTTGCATAAATTTGATATCTCTATTTTGCTTACGCCCTTGCGCGAGCATGCCTTCTGAAAAATCTAGCGCAATAACATCAGCGCCTTTATCTACTAGTGGACGAGAAGATGAACCAGTTCCAGCAGCAATATCTAAAATCCTTATTCCTGGTTTTGGTGCAATTATTGAGGTCACAACTCTTCGCCAAGCCTTAGTTCTACCTAGGCTGAGTAAATCATTAAGAAAGTCGTATCGATTGGCTACTGCGTCAAACATCTTTGATACATCATCTGGATCTTTGTTTAAATTTGCGCGGACCACAGGAGTATTCTCTAAGGAGTAGGCTTTACAGACAAATCCTACAAATAGGCAGGCGCGAATTTACATGTCCGTTTTAATTACCACTGAGATTCTAGGTGAGCACCCTGTGCTTACTTCAGTAAACACTAAGTTGGATTTAGTAAATGCTTGGGTAAGAAGCGGTGATGGTTTAGTGGGTTTTGGTGAATACAAGAAATTTGAAGTTCAAGGTGAGAATAGATTTAAAGAAGCGAAAGCCTGGTGGGAAGAAAGAGTTTCAGAGTTTAAAATACAAAACAATGTACATGGCAGTGGAACAGGCCCAATCCTATTTTCATCCTTTTCATTCGATGCCAATCAGAGTTCAATACTTGTTATTCCTGAGATCATAATTGGCCAAAAAAATGGTAAGTCTTGGATAACTTGGATTGGTGAAACTAAGCAACCTAACTTAGAGAAAATAACTACTGCGCCAATCAGCGGGGAAATCACTTGGCAGGCGGGCTCAATTTCAGAGCAAGCATGGCAATCTCAAGTTAGCAGTGCAATCAGTGCAATTAAATCAAATGAGCTAGAAAAAGTTGTACTAGCTAGAGATATAACCGCCACATCTAAAAGTGAGATAAGTGTAAGAGGCCTGTTACAACGTCTTGAAATCGAATATCCATCGACTTGGATATTCCTAGTTGATGGACTGATCGGCGCAACACCTGAGCTTTTAGTAAGACTTAGTAAATCTCTAGTAACTTCAAGAGTGCTAGCTGGAACAATTCGTAAGACCGGAAATGAAGATCGTGATTTAACACTTGCTGCCTCACTTGCAAAATCATCAAAAGATTTAGAGGAACATGAGTATGCGGTGAGATCTGTAGCGGATGCACTTGCACCGTTTTGTTCTTCTACAAATGTTCCAGAAGCACCATTTGTATTACATCTTTCAAATGTTATGCACCTGGCAACTGATGTGACTGGAGTGTTAAATGACAGTGCTAAGCAATCAGATATATTCACTTTAATTGCTCAACTGCACCCTTCAGCTGCTGTTTGTGGAACACCCGCAACAGAGGCAAAGAAATTAATTAATGAATTAGAGCAAATGAATCGCGAGCGCTACGCAGGACCAGTCGGCTGGATTGATGCTAACAACGATGGGGAAATAGCTATTGCTCTTAGGTGTGGGCAATTAAGTGATGATCGAAAAACAATTCGCCTTTTTGCTGGTTGTGGAATTGTTGCTGGCTCAGATCCAGCTAATGAATTTGCTGAGAGTCAGGCTAAATTAATGCCTATGCGAACCGCACTTGAAACTCTTTGAGTAACCTCTTTTAGCATTCGCGCGTTATCTTCTCTACTTGGAACTTGAACAATAACTACCTCAAATCCGTTAACCGGCTTTCTAGCTACTAATTCAAGCCCAGATAAATCTGAGACTCGACTCACTGATACACCAAATCCAGATATCACTTTAACTAAATCAAGGTTATGAGGTGTACCAAATACTTGCTCAAAACCATTAGATCCAGCTTGTGGCAAGGTTGAGAAAATTCCACCACCATTGTTATCAATTACAAAAATTCTCAAATTCTTCTTAGTTGCATTAGTTAAAGCTGAAATATCATGTAAAAAAGTTAAATCTCCCATGATGGAATTAGTAACCTCATACTCTTCTGCGATACCAAATGCAGTTGAGATATTTCCATCTATACCAGCTAGGCCGCGGTTAGCAAATACTAAGATTTTGTTTTCAAACTTAGTAAATGCTTCTATATCTCTTACTGGCCTAGATGAGCCGACAAATAATGCACTCATACTTGTTAGGCAATCACAAATACAGTTAATTGCTGCCTGCTCAGACCAGGTGAGTTTTTTAACTTCAGCTGATGCTAACTCTGAGGATTTTTGCCAAATATCAATCGTAGTTAACTCACTAGATACATCAGATGGGAGTGATTGAAGAAGTAAATTAGCTTGCCTATTCTTATCAACATCAGCAACCCTTGGATCTATAACAATGAGGTTTTTTGCTAACTTTATAAACTCATTAATGCTACGAGAGAGAGTTGTTCGCCCAATTACAATCACGTTTTCTGGTGCAAGGGCCTGTCTAACTTTAGGATCAGCTAGGTAAAGTGCTGCATAAGGATGAGATTGTGGATAGGAAAGTGGATTTTCGGCAATTACGGGCCACTTTAATTTGCTCGCAAAAGTATTTATCTCATCAGATGTATATCCGGCATTATCGTGTCCAATGATTAATACACCTTTGGATGTTTCTAACTTTCCACCAACGCCACTCTTATACTCAACTGGATCAATTTTTATGCCAGCAAGCCAATCATTTCTTTCTTCACTTATTAACGGCTCACTAAATTGAATATTAAGATGAATCGGTTTACCAGTGAATAAAGGTTTTAAATCAATTTCAGAAGCTAAATCATGGGTTTTAATTAACTTGTATATTCCAACTTGATCTGTGGTTTGGTTTGCTCCAGTTTTACGTAGTATTTCTGGTCGATCAGCGGTTATCATCAATAACTTATTATTGCTATGAAACGCCTCTAGGGCTGCTGGATAAAAATTTGCAGCAGCTGTTCCGCTTGTGCAAATAACTGCTACGTAATTATTTCTAGCTTTTGCAATTCCTAAAGCAAAAAAGGCAGCACCTCGTTCATCAATTTTTACATGTAAATCAATAATTTGTTTACTTGCAGCTTCACTGAGTGCGATTGTTAAAGGCGCATTTCTAGATCCTGGAGAGATTACAAAATCACTTACGCCTAATTGAATAAGTTGTCTTAGAAGTGAATGCGCTAATTTTGTTGAATTGCTCAAATTAGGCTCCCTTCATAAATTAGATCAGCCCTATCTTGCCACCATTTTTGGCGGTGATTATCTACTTTAAATTCACTTATTCGGTCGGGTGTAACCTTGCGATTAGCAATAACTCCTTTTGAGGCAAGTAAAGAATCACTAGTTACATCACCTTCAAGTAGAGCCACGGTAGCTAGCCCACAAGCACCATAAAGATTTGGAATTGCACATGCCAGTGCTAAACCATGAGATATGCCAACACTTGAATCTAAAGCACTTGACACAACAACTGGTAATGAAATTTGTTTAATTAAATCAAGTGCTGCATTTATGCCTCCAGATGGCGCCCATTTAATTACCGCAATATCTGCAACATCTTTTAGTTTTGTTAGATCACTGCCTAGAAACTTGCGTATAGATTCATCTACAGCAATTTTTATACCAGTTTCATTTTTTAGCACTTTAAGATCTGCAATATCTATACAAGGTTGTTCTACATAATCAATTAAGCCCGCAAACTCACCCTCATAATTTTTAAGGTTTACGATTGCCTCATCTAGCGTCCAACCACCATTTATATCAAGTCTAAATCTTGCGTTTGGAACATGTTTTAAACTTTCAATTAGTAGCTCTCTATCGATCGTAAAATCATTGATTTTAATTTTGATTGTTGTGCAACCATCAAAATTTGAAAGTACTTTCTCGACTTCACCAGGTTTTATGTTCGGCAAAGTTGCATTAACCATAACTTCATTCCTTAGTGGAGTAGGTGCTGGTTTTGTCGCAGCCTCTAAAGCAGCCTTCATCCAGGTTGCAGATTGCTTGTTGTCATACTCTAAAAATGGGGAGAATTCACTCCAGCCAGCAGGTCCTTCAAATAAAGCTATCTCGCGGGATTTAATTCCTCGGAAAGTATTTTTAACCGGTATTGAAACAACTTGTAACTCAAACGGAAACATTACTTATGGACGTTTAGGAAACTTATTAAAGTTTGGTTCCCGCTTTTCTTGATATGCATTACGTCCTTCTTGACCTTCCTCTGTTAAATAAAACAACATTGTTGCATCCCCTGCTAATTGTTGAACGCCAGCAAGACCATCATCTGCAGCGTTTAAGCCTGCCTTAAGTAATCTAAGCGCCATAGGTGAATGCCTTAGCATTTCCCGAGCCCAAGAGACAGTCTCTGCTTCTAACTCTTTTACTGGCACAACCGCGTTAACTAATCCCATATCAAGTGCTTCTTTAGCATCGTATTGTCGGCATAAAAACCAAATCTCTCTAGCCTTTTTTTGACCAACATGAGCAGCAAGTAATCCAGCACCGTAACCACCATCAAAAGATCCAACCATTGGTCCGGTTTGGCCAAACTTTGCATTCTCTGCTGCAATTGTTAAATCACAAACCACATGTAATACATGACCCCCACCAATTGCCCAGCCAGCAACCATTGCGACTACCGGTTTAGGAGTTCTTCTAATTTGAACCTGTAAATCTAAAACATTTAAGCGACCAATACCTTTTTTACTAAGTGCATCATCGCCAAGATATCCATCATCTCCTCGAACATTAATGTCACCGCCTGAACAGAAAGCCTCAGTACCTGAACCAGTAAATATGATCACGCCAACTTGATCATTATCTCGAGCTAAATCAAATGCCTCTGATAATTCAAATAAAGTTTGTGGTCTAAAAGCGTTTCTAACCTCAGGCCGATTAATAGTTACCTTTGCCATACCTTCAGCCACTTGATATGAAATATCAGAAAATTTCTCACCGCCAGAACCCATTTGCCAGTTAGGAATCGTTCTCTCACCTGGTTGGCGTTTAATCGGCTTACTCAAGATATCTCCAAAGGTTTAACTAGGATTTAGATAAGAGATAGCCTACGGTGATTATGGAAGAAAAAGAACTTCGCGCATTAATGCCTATTCAGGCTGAGTGGTCAATCCCACAGCTTCAAGAAAACTTGGCCGCAGCCCTTGAAGGATCAGGGCCAGCACTTTCAACTAGCTCTCTTTCGATAACAGAAATTGATTCAGCGATAGCACTTGTTGTAAACACCTCCGGCTCAACTTCGTTAGCAAAATCTGTTGCGCTATCGAGCGCCGCATTAATTGCTTCTACCAATGCAAGCCACAAGTATTTAGGTGCAACCCCAGGGGATAGTTGGTCACTCCTACTTCCAACCTCTCATATTGCAGGATTAAATGTTTTGATAAGAGCGACCGCGTTAGGAAGTAGAGTTATTGATAACCGTAATGCCTCTAAATATATTGACACTGATTTTATTTCAGTTGTTCCAACTCAGTTACATAAAGCAGTAACTGGTGATATGAAACTTTTAGAGCATTTAACGGCTGCAGAAGCTGTATTAGTTGGTGGAGGATCAATTAGCGATAAATTAAAAAAAGAGGCTGCGGCAAAACATATAAAAGTAGTCACAACATATGGAATGACTGAAATGTGTGGGGGCTGTGTTTATAACCAAAAACCTCTAGATGGAGTTGAAATTAAAATAACAGATTTAGGCGGTGTTAAATTAAAAGGACCCATGATTGCTAGCGGATACTTATCAGGTGATGGAGCCATAAAACCATTTAGCGATGATGGTTGGTTTGAAAGCTCTGACCTAGGTAGTTTCACTTCAGGAATGTTAAAAGTAAATGGTAGATCAGATGAGATCATCATCTCTGGTGGTGAAAATATCTCACTTATATTAGTTGAACAAAAAGTAAAAGAAATACTTCCTAATCAAGAAATAATTGTGTTCTCTCTTCCTGATGACCTATGGGGTGAGAAACTATGCATTGGCAGTGATAGTAAAATCGATTTGATGAATCTAAAAGAAAAAATGGGATCTATTCTGACTCCCAAGTCAGTGTTTTTGTTTGATCAAATTCCAACTACTTCTATTGGAAAACCTGATCGAAGGGCAGCTGCAGAATTGGCAAGAAAATTAGGAGCATCTAATGAATAAGTGGATTTTAGGCGCACGAGTTAGAACTTTACCTGCAGCCATCGCGCCAGTAATAGTTGGAACATCACTTGCTGATCAAATTAATTTCAGAAATGCATCACTTGCACTAATAGTTTCACTATCTCTACAAATTGCAGTCAATTATGCAAATGATTTTTCAGATGGTGTGCGCGGTACTGATTCCAATCGGATAGGTCCAACTCGCTTAGTTGCATCTAATTTAGCAAGTGCTAGCTCAGTAAAGAATGCCTCAATTATCTCTTTTCTTATCGCAGCAATTGCTGGAACGGTTTTGGCAGTAAATACCTCTGCCTGGCTCATAGCGGTTGGTTGTATTTCAATTTTGGCTGCATGGGGTTACACGGGTGGTAAAAAACCATATGGATATTTAGGCTTTGGTGAATTATCTGTCTTTATATTTTTTGGAGTAGTTGCAACAGTTGGTAGCTATTTTGTGCAGGTAGGACAAGTAACAAGTGATGCAATATTACTTTCAATTCCAATGGGTAGTTTATCTTGTGCTATTTTAGTAATAAATAATTTAAGAGACTTAAACCAGGATAAGTTAGTTTCTAAGCGAACTTTGGCAGTTAAGTTAGGTGATGCAAAAACGCGCATCTTCTACTTATTACTACTTGTTCTAGCCCAAGTCAGTGCTGCTGCAGCAGCTAGCATTAATAAGTACGCACTTCTTACCTTGCTCTGGCTACCGCTTACATATATCGCAGTGAAACAAGTTCTGAGAGGAGCAAGTGGTAAGGAGTTGATTACAATTCTGGGTAAAACCTCAAAGTTGCAATTTTTAGTAGCGCTGACACTTGCAATTTCTCTATCTATCTAGGAATAGAAGGTATAAAGTAGATACATGCTTAAGTATTTAATTATTCTGCTAATAATATTTGATATCTACACATTAGTTGATTGCGCAATTACGCCTCAAGAAAAAGTAAGAAGATTTCCAAAGTGGGCATGGTTATTGATAATTCTCTTCACTAGGACTTTTGGAAATATTGCCTGGTTTATAGCTGGTAGGCCAAGAAAGCCGGGACAAAACCGTGGTGGTAAGGGTCGGATAATTCCGCCCGATGACGATCCAGATTTCTTACGCAGACTCTAAAGCTCGCTTACGTTTTCCAATAAGTTCTAAGACAATAATTAATGAATTTATTGAAAGAGCTACTAACGCACTCACCTTGATCAGTGAATCATCGGCCATAAATCCATAGAGAATCCAGATGAGAATGCTGAAGCAGCTTACGCTTAGAGCGGTTATTGATACTGCTGAATCTTTTCCAACTCGAATATTATGAAAAGACTTAACTACTTGAGGTGATTGCGCAAAGTTTAAAGCAACTAACAAGGTTGAAACGGCTGCACTTGGGAGAAGGAGTATCAAAGTGGCCCATATCGCTGCGTAAATTGTTAGTAGTGAAATCGACTTCGCGTTATTTCTTAAGATTGCCATAATTACGCTGGCGTTTACTAATAAGGCAACAAGATTTGTAAACAGAATAGATGGTGATTTCGAATCAAAACCATATGTTGCCCAAGAGGCTGCAACTGCGAATTGTAGAGTCCAGGAAATTAAACTCACCCCACGGCCGTGGCCTAATTTTCTAACACGTAACGCTTGTGGAAGCCCGAAGAAAATTCCAATGCCTCCTGCAATAAAGCCAACTACCTCTGCAGATATCATCTAATTAATGTTTCTTACAGACCTGAGTATGTATGTTTGCCGGTTCCCCACACATTGACATAGACATAGTTAAATAAGAATGTTGATCCTGCAAAGATGCATAGCCAAGCTGCGCGTCGACCGCGCCAACCCACTGTCACGCGAGCATGTAGATAAGCCGCATATGCAACCCATGTAATGAATGCCCAAGTTTCTTTTGGATCCCAACCCCAGTAACGTCCCCAAGCCGCCTCTGCCCAAATCGCACCGGCGATAACTGAAAAACTCCATAGTGGAAATACCAGTGCAACTAATCGGTAAGAGAGATTATCTAGCACCTCAAGAGTTGGTAACTTTAAAGCCCAACTAGGTCTAGCACCTTTTTGTTCATATCTATCCAAAATTAAATATGTCGCAGCAATGCAATTAGCAAGTAAGAAAACTCCGCCTGAAATAATCGCTGTAGAAACATGAATTACAAGCCAGGGAGATTTAAGTGCTGGAACTAACGGCGCACTTGGGCGATAAAGTAATGTAATTGCTGTACCAAGGGTTAATAGCACTGTAATAGCTACCGGAAGTCCCAGGTAGCGAATCTTGTATTTCTTTAAACCAAATAAATAAGCGGCTGAAAAAGCTAGTGCCCCAGTTATTGAAAACTCATACATGTTTCCCCAAGGAACTCTATTAGCAGATATTCCTCTTAAAACTACGGCAACTAGTAAAAGCGCAAACCCAATTACCATAAAAGCTGAGCCAAGTCTTCCGACTCTTTCAGTGCGAGAGAAATCTAGTTTTGTTTTTTTAACTGAAGCTGCTGGGGTTTTAATAGACCAAGCAACTTCAACAGCATGCGTTAACAAAGCAAGAGTATAAAGAGCCATTGCAGCATAAATAAAATCATTTGATAAAAGCGCTGCAACCTTATCGCTCACTATCCAACTCCCTTACTAAATCTCTTATTTCATTCTCAAGACCTGGAATTGCATTTTTCGCAAGACCAGCAACTTGAGTTTGTTTGCCTTGCTTAACCCAAACTCTTCTTTGCCTAGTAACAAGTGAAATTAACAAACCTAGGATCGCAAGTATTGCACCTAATAATGCGTAACCTTTGCCAGGATCGTTAACTATTTGTAAGTTAACCCAAGATTTCCAACCTGTGAATGTGATACTGCCCTCACCAAAATCATAAGTTTCATTAAGTATTAAAGCTTTAAGACCGATTCGCTGCATTTTGCTTGTATCGATCCGATACACAGATTGCGGAACACCGGTGTTAAGTCCTAGGTCACCCTGCCAAACTGAAACTAATAATCTTGGATCTAAAACCTCAGGATATGAAGAAAATCCTCCCCGTATTGGATCTCTGTCTGCCGTTGGTAAAAATGAGGAAACAAATCCAATTTGCGGCTCCATATCAGGCACTTTAATTGCGCCAATTGAAGAGAGATTTCCATCCTGTGGTAAAAAAGTAACTGGTCCATCTAATACAACTTTGCCAGCCTTATCTTTCACAATAACAGTTGGTGAATAGCCATTTGCTTGTAAATAAATTTTAGTACTTCCATACTTAAAAGGCTTATTTACTTTTATAATCTCTTCTCTTTCTAATGAGCCAACTGGGTTGGCAGTACTTATTGTGAGGGTGTAATCCAAAGGCGCATTTGTTGCTGGATCATATTTAGCCTTGAAATCTTTTGCAGTTATAGAAAACGGTGGCAGTGAATCTTCAGACTGATACTTACCAAATCCTAAAATGTCATATGAGGTCGGCGTATTAATGAAACGCTCTCCAACATTTAGGATCGCATCGCCTTTACTGCCAAATAATGAGCCAATTCCAATAGCGATTAAAACTAATACTAGTGAGAGGTGAAATAGAAGGTTTCCACTCTCTCTGGCATAACCTTTTTCAGCAGATATTGAGTCAATATCCCTGCGAATTCGAAATCCTTTTTTCTTCAAATATCTTTCAGCTACATCTAAATCCACTTTTTTTATCTCAGTAAAAAACTCCATGCGATCTAAATTTTTTGGAGTAATCGGTGGCTTAGCACCAATAGCTTTTAGATGTTCAAAACTTCTAGGTAAAACGCAACCAATTAATGATATGAACAGAAGTAGGTATATTGCACTAAACCAAGGTGAGCTATAAACATCAAAGAGGCTAAACCTATCTAACCACTTTGCTGTTGCTGGATCGTTCACAAAATACTCTCTAACTCTTAGAGGATTTTGGGTGCGTTGTGGAAATAAAGATCCAGGAATAGCGGCAATACTTAACAAAAGTAGCAAGATTAAAGCTGTGCGCATGCTGGTTAATTGCCTCCAGCACCAACGCAAGAAAGATCGACTATCTAAAACAGTACTCATTATAGAATTGGAATAAATCCGGAGATTAAATCTCTCATAGAGTTCATTAGGGTGTCCCAAAAATTACTCACCTGTAATACGCCGATTAAAATCAAAATAACACCACCAATTTTTGTTACTAAATTTCCTTTTCTCATAATAAATTTACGTAACGGTTCTACTTTATCTAAAAACAGCCCCGTTAAAATAAATGGCAGTCCAAGACCAAAACAGTAAGCAGCAGATAAAATTGCTCCGCGTTGTGCGGTTGCACTTTCAAATGCCAGTACCTGAACAGCGCCCAGTGTTGGGCCGATACATGGAGTCCAACCAATTCCGAATGCAAATCCTAAAAATGGAGCGAAGACTAATCCTGTTCGCGTTTTCCATGCCGGTTTATAAGACCTATAAAACTTTTCGCTGAACAAAAACATAAGTCCCAATACAATAATTAAAAAACCGAGTACTACCGAGATAGTTCTTGAGTTCTCAAATATTTGAGAACCTAACCCACCAAATAACAATCCGTAAGAAATGAATAAAACTGTGAAGCCTGAAACAAACAGAATGGAGCCAAGAAAAACCCTACTTCTACTTTTTGCATCACTCATTCCAGTTGCATAAGAAATATAGCCGGGCACAAGTGGAATCACGCATGGTGAAAAAAATGAGATAAGTCCGGCTATAGCTGCCACAAACATTGCAATAAGTAAGTTGCCATCAAATACTTGGTTTATGAAGAAATCACGCATCTGCGATCACCATTTCCAGCATTTTCTTTAAGGTAGCAACCGTTGCTTCGCCACTGATACGCACCGCAACTTTTCCTTGCTTATCAATTATCAATGTTGTTGGTATCGCATTTGGAATTAATGACCCTTTAAAGCCAACTAAAATTGAATCATCTATAAAAGTTGGATACGTAAGATTAAAGTTTTCATAAAATGCTTTAGCGGAAGAAATATTGTCGCGAGTTAGCACGCCTGCAAATTGGACTTGAGGATACTGGATTGAAAATTCTTGTAGAAGAGGTGCTTCGGCCCTGCATGGTGCACACCATGAAGCCCATACGTTAATGACTGAAACTTTATTTGAACTAAGTGTTATATCTCCAGTAGTTAAAGTCTTTCCAGAAAACTTTGGTGCTTCTCTTCGATCAGATTCTTTTATAAAAACTGCAGATCCGTTTCCGGAAACATAAGAGTTTTCACTTGAAGTAGAAAGTCCACCACCACTACAACTAGTCAATAGTAAGCAGCTTAAAACAATAATCGGTAACTTCATTATTTTGGTGGGAGTAAGTGCTTGGCAGGCTCTGAATATGAAACAGATTCGACCATTCCTTCAGCATCTAATTTAAATGAGGTCACTGAGGCAAGTGTGCATTGCCTCTTACGTGGATCATGAATTAGTCGGCGTCCTTCAACAGCGCTTCGAAGTATCCAAATAGGTAACTGATGTGAAACGCAAATAGCATCCTTACCAGCAGCTGCATCTCTGGCGGCAAACAACCCTTTTAACATTCTATTAATGAGTTGATCATATGGTTCACCCCAGGAAGGTCGCCATGGATTCCAAAGATAACGCCAAGATTTAGGATGTTTTAATACACCACTACCTAACTCAAATTTCTTTCCTTCAAAGATGTTGCTTGCTTCAATTAAATTTTTATCACTTGTTAACTGTAAGCTGTGTTGATTAATAATTGGTGCAACCGTTTCTTGAGCCCGCTGTAATGGTGAAGCATGTATTGCTCCTAAATTTAAATCCTTTGACCATTGCCCAATAACTTTCGCCATTTCTTGCCCACGTTCACTTAATCGCCATCCAGGTTGAAGTCCATAAAGAATTTTTTCAGGATTGTGGACTTCACCATGTCTAACAAAGTGAATTGTTTGTGTCATGGTCTAAGCATAAAGCAGAAGAATTCAGCCTTCTTCGCTAAGGTAGTGATATGGCGCTCACAGAAAAAAGAGTTGCATTTTTTGATGTTGATAACACCCTACTTAAGGGATCTACGCTCTTTTTTCTTGGGCGCGGGATGTACCAAAGGGGTTTTTTCACAAAAAAAGACATCTCCGCATTTGTGTTAGCAAATCTGCGATACAGACTCACAGGTAAAGAAAATAAGGATGAGATAACAAGATTTCAAAATGCGGCGACTGAGTTTATTAAAGGTCACAATGTGGTTGAGATCGAAAAAATTGGACAAGAGATTTATGAAGAGTATGTCTCCCCTGCAATTTGGCAGGGCACAGTTGAAATTGCACAAGAGCATCTCTCAAAAGGTGAAGAAGTCTGGTTAGTAACAGCCACACCCCTTGATATGGCTAACTTAATGGCAAAGCGTTTAGGTTTTACTGGTGCACTTGGTACAAAAGCTGAAACTGAAAATGGAATTTACACTGGAAAAATGATTGGAAATTTATTACACGGTAAAGAAAAAGCAAAAGCCATAAGGCAATTAGCAAATGAAAAAGGTTTTAATTTAAAGAATTGTTATGGATATTCAGATTCTCACCACGATATTCCACTCCTTGAAGCAGTTGGTTATCCACGTGCAATAAATCCAGATACCTTGCTTGAGATCAGGGCATACCGAGATAACTGGCCTGTCTATGACTTCCGACGAGCTCGTAGAATCAAAAAGTTTTTTGGGCCAATTGCGGGCCGCCTTGCTGCATTTGCCTCATTAATCTCACCAAGAAATCTGAATCGCAAAGGTAAATCGAGTACTTAAAACCCGAGTAAAGTAGGCCAGTTATGTCTACTGTTGCGATCACTTTTGCCGCTGAACTGCGGGCGCGCGCAGATGAAGACCTTGAACTACTTTTTCAATACAGACCAGATTTAGTTTCACCAGTTCCAAATGATTTCACTTCCCTTGCTGCAAGGGCCACATCCACTCCCTCTTTAGTTAGAGCACTTGATTCATTAAACATGTGGCATTACCAAATAATTGAAGCAGCTTGTGTGCTACCTGAGCCATTTAAAAAATCGGAGTTAATATCAGTAACAAGTGAAGAAAGTACTTTTGCATTGGATTACCTCTGGCAAATGGGACTGTTATATAAAGAGGGTAACAATTTTCGAACATCAACAAATTTAAAGCTTTTAATTGGTGATGAACCAGCTGGTTTGGGCCCACAATCAAGTGGCAAGGCTGATTTCACAAAACTAAAAGATGTTCCTAAATCCTCCGCTGATGTATTAGCAAAATTAACTTGGGGTCCACCTAGAGGTTCAATTACAAATATTAAAAAACCTGGTACTGCAATCGGCTGGCTCCTTGAAAACAATATTTTAGTGGCACTTGATTCACACACAGTTGCCCTACCTAGAGAGTTTGGTATAAAGCTTCGAGAAGGAAAAGTGCATAAGGAGTTAATTACTACCGCACCTGCTTTAACCGGAAAAGAAGTAGCCCAAAAGCAGATTGATTTGGCGGCAATTGCCAATATTTCAACTATTTTGCGCTGGTGTGAGGAGTTATTACATAATCTTTCTGATGAACCACCTACAGCTCTTCGTACAGGTGGAATAGGAGTTAGAGATCTGAAAAGAATTGCTGAGCACTTAGGTGTTGATGAAGCTTGCGCTGGATTTGTTGCAGAACTTTGTTACCTAGGTGGATTAGTTGTTGTTGATCCAGATGATCAAATATTGCCAACATCTGCCTTTGATATTTGGCTTACAAAACCAGCGGAAGAGCGCTGGTATTCACTTGCTGTTCTATGGCTTGATACATCAAGAGTTAGTGGGCTAATCGGAAAAGTAATTGATAAAAATATTGCCCCGCTTGGACCAGAGCTAGACCGTGCTGGAGTCTCATTGATTAAAAGAACAACTTTAAAAGTACTACTTGAGAATCCAAAAATTTCACCAGAAATGAAATCTATTCAAGAGGTTGTTAAGTGGTGGAACCCTCAGCGAGTAAACAATGATTTTATTGAATGGAACCTAAGAGAGGCAGAATGGTTAGGAATAACTGGGCAAGGTGGAATATCAACCTTTGGAAATAACCTACTTAATGAAAGTGAGTCACTTGGAGTTGAAGCCGCACTTCCTAAACCAGTTGAACATATTTTAATTCAAGCCGATAACAGCGCAGTTGCTCCAGGGCCACTAACAGCTGAACTATCAGCAGAAATGGGAACGATTGCCGATATTGAAAGTAGGGGTGGCGCAACTGTTTATCGATTTAGTGAAGCATCAATTAGGCGCGGCCTAGACCACGGTAAAACTGGTGAACAAATCAAAACGTTTTTAACAAAAATTTCTAAAACACCTATGCCGCAACCTTTAGATTACTTAATAGCAGATGTTGCTAAGCGTCACGGCAGATTAAGAGTTGGTAGCGCTCAGACATACATTAGATGTGAAGATGAAGGATTAGTGCAGCAAATACTTCATGATAAGAAATGTGAACACTTGCGGCTTAGAAAAATCGCTGCCCAGGTTCTAGTCACTGAACTTGAATTATCTGAAGTGATTAGTGAGTTGAGGGAATACGGTTACTTGCCAGCGGCAGAAAATGCCAGTGGTGTGCTACTTTCACAACCAAATCTAAGGCGAGCAAAATCACGTCCAAAGCCACCGCGAATTATTTCAGAGTTTACTGCGCCCAAGGCAAGTGTTGTAACGAGCGCAGTTAAAACAATTAGAGCCGGAGAGCGAAGTAAAAAAGTTGAACCAATTGTTGCTGGAACTTCATCTAATGAAACTCTTGCACTAATTAATCAGTACATTGATGAACAACGCACTTTGGTTATTAGCTATGCTGATAATAATGGTGGTGTTTCAAACCGAATTATTGAACCAATCTCTATTTCTCTTGGCACCCTAACTGCTCGAGATGAGACAACTGGGGAAATTGCTCAGTTTCGAATACCTAGAATCAATGGCGTAGCACCCTCGCTCACCATTTTAGAAAATAAGGCAGACTTAGACCTATGACCGCGATTGCCGATATCCAGCGCTTAGTTGAGTGTGAATCACCCACTGAAGATTTAGCTGCTTGTAATCAAATTGTGAATCTAGCGGTTGAAATTTCAGTTCAAGTTTTAAAAATTAAAGCAGAAAACATTACTGAAAATGGTAGACCGGTATTTTGGTGGGGATCTAAACAACCAAAGATTGTTTTACTTTGCCATTTAGATACGGTTTGGCCAAAAGGAACTTTTACGCCAACTTGGCAAGTAAACGGTGATATTGCAACTGGTCCAGGTGTCTTTGACATGAAAGCAGGATTCATTCAAGCACTTTACTCATTAGCAAACATTGATAATGCTCAAGAAAAAATTGCATTAATTGCGACCACCGATGAAGAAACTGGCAGTATTACTTCCAAAGATCTAATTAACCGAGTATCAAAAGCCGCAGATGCAGTATTAGTTTTTGAAGCATCACTTGATGGAAAAGTTAAAATAGGCCGTAAAGGTACTTCGATGTATCAAATAAATGTTACTGGTCGTGCATCTCATGCTGGGCTAGAACCAGAAAAGGGAATAAACGCAACAACAGAATTAGCAAAGATAGTCATGCAAATTACTGCACTTGAAAATAAAGAATTTGGAACCACTGTAGTGCCAACTGTTATGCAATCTGGAACTACAACTAATACTGTTCCAGCGCTTGCTAAATTAGATATAGATGTCAGATCCTTTTCAATACTGGAACTAAATAGAATTGATAAGGCGATTAAATCATTAACTAGTGATGTGGCTGGCGTTGAGGTAACTGGTGGAATAAATCGGCCACCACTTGAAACTCTAAGCACTAAGGATCTTTATGAAAAACTGGAAAAGGTCGCAAAGGATTTGGGATTACCAGAGGTAGGCAGTGCCAGTGTGGGTGGTGCTAGTGATGGAAATTTTGCAGCTGCAGCTGGCGCTAAAGTTTTAGATGGATTAGGCGCAATTGGTAGTGGCGCTCATGCATTAACTGAATCAATAGTGATTTCATCGGTAGAGCCAAGAATTAAATTAACTGCTGCATTTATCAATGAGTTGCTTAAATGAGTGATGGACCGTTAATAGTTCAAAGTGATAAGACACTATTACTTGATATTGATCATATTCTCTCCGATGAATGTCGTAGGGCAATAGCCGCCTTCGCTGAGCTTGAAAAATCACCAGAACATATTCACACTTACCGACTTACTCCACTAGGGCTATGGAATGCCAGGGCATCAGGTCATGATGCTGAACAAGTCATCGATATATTAATTAAGTATTCAAGGTATGCAGTTTCACACTCTCTTTTAGTTGATATCGCAGAGACTATGTCTCGCTATGGGCGCCTGCGCCTTGAAGCACACCCAGTCCATGGTTTGATTTTGGTATCTAATGATCCAGCGGTTTTAAAAGAGGTAACACGTGGTAAAAAAGTTGCACCAATGCTTGGCCTGCAATTAGATGAAGAAACAATCGTCGTTCATCCAGGTCAACGTGGATTCTTAAAACAAGCCTTACTTAAATTAGGTTGGCCGGCTGAGGATTTTGCGGGATATGTTGATGGTGAACACCATGAAATTTCTTTAAGGCAAGATGGTTGGCAGATACGTAAGTACCAAGAGTTAGCTGCTGAAGGATTCTGGCATGGTGGTTCAGGTGTTGTAGTACTACCTTGCGGAGCTGGAAAGACAATTGTTGGCGCAGCAGCAATGGCTCACGCCAAAGCAACGACATTGATTTTAGTTACAAACACAGTGGCAGCTCGCCAGTGGCGAGAGGAATTACTTAGAAGAACTGATTTAAATGAGGATGATATTGGTGAATATAGCGGTGCTAAAAAAGAAATAAGACCAGTAACTATTGCTACATATCAAGTAATGACTACTAAAAAGGGTGGGGTTTATGCCCACCTTGATTTATTTGATGCAATTGACTGGGGATTAATTATTTATGATGAAGTGCATTTATTACCAGCACCAATATTTAGATTTACTGCAGATATCCAATCACGCCGCCGATTAGGTCTTACTGCAACCCTAGTTCG
>Ga0209358_10001178_pt1 | contig 21334 bp, 21 predicted proteins | sample LauGreFa1BDMLBSN_2_FD_187574 | JGI IMG/M metagenome (GOLD analysis project Ga0209358, IMG submission 187574) | Freshwater lake microbial communities from Lake Michigan, USA - Fa13.BD.MLB.SN (SPAdes) (version 2) | ecosystem: Environmental > Aquatic > Freshwater > Lake | place: Lake Michigan, USA...
ACCACGTTCTTGTTATGCATCCAGGTGATAAAGATTTAATCACCGCACAAATCGCAGCACGTAACGGAAAAACAATTCTCTTTGTTAAAACCCAACGCGGCGCCGATCGTCTAGCCGACAACCTCGCAAAAGCTGGCGTACCTGTCGGTGCCCTGCACGGTGGAAAATCACAAGCAGTACGTACTCGCACACTCAAACTCTTTAAGGAACAAGAAAACGCAGCCCTCGTCGCAACCGACGTCGCCGCCCGCGGCATCCACGTAGATGGCATCTCATTAGTTGTCCACGTAGATGCACCAACAGATCACAAAGATTATCTACACCGCTCCGGCCGCACGGCACGTGCCGGCGAAGCTGGTGGAGTAGTCGTACTTGCAACAACGAAACAACAAACATCAGTTAAGGGTTTAACTTCCCGCGCTGGTGTCACACCTAAATTCGTTGGCGTAAAACCAAATGACGCTGAACTAATGACAATCACCGGAGCCCAGGAACCAAGTGGAATTCCTTACGTGGCTCCAATTGTTGAAAACTGTGGACCAGTGCGTAGTGGCGGAAAACGACCACGTCCGAATTCAAGTCAAAGGCGGAGAAGGCCTAGGTAAACTCCTCTTATTAGATAAAAATATTCTGTTTTTTTACCAGTAAATAAATATGCCTACTCTCAATTTGAATGTCTCTAAGAATATCAAAATATGGTTCAAATACTTCTCTACTATGAAAGTAAGTATAATTTTCAACCCCCTCTGTTATGAAATAAACGGAAGGAAAATTGAAGAGATATTGAATTAAATCTTGTGACTTTATATTATGAACCCAGTTAATTGCTATTAAAGTTTGGATGCCTGAAATTTTCGAAGCTTCAGAAAATGATCCTTGAAGAAATTGAATGCGGTTATGCACATTTACAAACTTCGCCGCTTTTACAACGCCTCGGTCTATGTCAAAACCAATTCGGATAGGATTTTCTAAACGTCGAAGAATGTTGCCCAAACCACATCCAACTTCAACAACAATTCCTTTTTCAGCCAAAGAATTCGAAATCTCGGAGACCGTCTCTGTATATCTTGGTTGGCTGCTTCCGTAGATGTGCCATTTTTCAAATTTAAAAAATTTCTGAAGAATTAGGATATGAAGTGTACAAACATGATACTTAAAAAAATTTGAAGTTTTTGTCATAACGGTTTTAAAAAACAAATAAATCATCAGGAATCACCTTTAAATATCCATCAAAAACAAGCAACGTGATGAGCTAGATTTTTTTCCCACGTAAAATCTTCAACAGAAATCATGGCATTATGAGCCATTCGAGAGGTAGTTTTATGATCACAGGCAAGAGTTCTGATTTTGCTCGCAAACTCCTTCACGTCACCAAGCGATATCAAATAACCATTTTCACAATTGCTTATTAATTCACTGTTTCCACCCACATCAAATGCAACTACTGGAAGTCCAGCTGCTAACTCTTCTAAAATTGCATTACTTAACCCCTCGGTTCTTGAGGGGTGAACAGCGAAATTTTGTGTCAGAAGCATTTCAGTTACATTTTGAACTTGTCCAATAAAATGAAATTTGTGTTGTGTAACACCTTTACAGCGATTTCGAATATCTGACATCACTTCACCATCTCCCGCAAATGTTACTTCCAAAGATGGTTTGTCGATTAACTCCAGGGAATCTAACAATAAATCATGGCCTTTGTATCTATGAAAGTTCGCAACTACAACTAATTTATTTTTTGTTTCTGAATGAAATTGAGGTGAAATCCTTCGAATTTCATCCGATAACTTAACTCCGTTATAAATTAATTTTATTTTTGAAAAATCAATTCTTTTAATTTCCTTTAGTTCGCTTACAATCGCCATGGAATTGCATATAATTAAATCCGCTTTTCTTATTTCATTACGATACAGGCGATAAAAAATATTATTCTTTCGGTAAATTGACCCCCTTATCCCATATATGAGCTTGGAATTATTTGCGATGAGCCGAATAAGCGGACCCACCAGGAGAATTGCGTGAGGCAAAAATAGATAATGCGTGTTAAATTTTTCTACCTTAAAGAATCTCATTAATTTTATAGTTCCAATAAGGTTTTGAATTAAATTATTCTTCTTTAGGTTAAATATTGAATATCGAATTCCTAAATCTTTCACGGTGCCTTCTAGCGTTCCACCTTTTACCAAGAATACAATATGACAATTATGCCCTTCATTATTCAGATGGGAGGCAAGGGTAATAACTTGCTTTTCAGTACCGCCTACTGCAGCGCTACCGATAACTAGAACAATTTTTTTTGATTTAACCACATTGCTCCTACTTGTGTTTGCCTTCGTCAAGTATAGTCAGATTTATGTTCACATTGGGCTTCCGAATTTGGTTCAAGATTTTGAGAATTGTTTTTCGATTAAATGAACCCGCTGGCGATTGGCAGATAGGCTGGTTGAATACAACTGATGAAAAGGTTCACGTATGTGACTCTGTTGCAGATTCTCACTGGGTAGCAGATCCATTTCTCTTTCCCAAAAAAAATGATTTATTTTTGTTCGTGGAGTTTTTTGATAAGTTTCAAAACAAAGGTTCAATTGCTTTCAGTAGATTTAACGGTTACAAATTTGAAAATTTTGAAATTTGTTTAGAGGAAGATTTTCATTTGTCGTTTCCGAGGATTGTTGAAATTAAATCGAGACTTTATCTCACAGTAGAAAGTTCAAGCCAACCCGGAATTAGGGTTTATTCCACGGACAATTTTCCCGTTGATTGGAAATTGTTGCATGTTTATGGAAAAGATCAACACTACGTTGATCCAATTCTTACTGAAAGTGACGGTGAAATTTTTATATTCGCCTCTGTTAAGAGAGATGGGAGGCAGGGAAATTTATGCTTGTATGGAGTTCCATCGTTGGATAACGATGTTCTGATAAATTCTCCAAGTAATCCAATAGCTGTCAAAAGGAATAGTGTTAGAAATGCTGGGTTCTTTCATTTAGACGGGTCTTCTATCAGGGTGTCCCAACGCAGTTTTCTTGGATTGTATGGGTTTGACGTGGATTTACAACAAATTCGATTACCCATTGATTTTTTGAATTATAAAGAATCCAGGATTCCAAATGAGATTTTTACAAAACCGATTTTTGCAAAACAATTTCACACTTTAAATGTGTCTGGAAATTTTATTGTTTTTGACTTTAAAATTTGATTTTGTATCCTATAATTTACTTAACTGGATAGAGGATTGGTTGAGTAAAAATGTTTACGACCATTAAGTCATCGTTTAACTTACTTCCTAAAAGAGGAAAATTTTTTGTTTTTTTGTCGTCTCTTATCCAAGTATTTATTTCACTTCTCGATGTATTGGGTATCGGGTTTATTGCTGGTGCGGCAATTCTTGCGGTAAAATTATTTGGTACGCCTGCAGATTCTACAAGTGATAATTTTGTATATAGATTACTAAATTCACTAACGCACGATGATCGCAAATCTATATATCTCCTATTGGGATTCGCGTTTGTTTTTTTTGTTAGTAAATCAATCCTCTCTGCGCTGCTATTCAGAAAACAGCTTAATTTTCTAGTGAGACGTGACTTTACTGTCAGTAGAAGTGCTATAAATGTGTTTCTGAATCGAAATTTAGATAAATCTCATGATTCCACATCTCAAGAAAAGATAGTGGCTATGTCAAATGGAATGTGGTTATCCACATCTGAAATATTGGGGAATTTTATCGCTGTTATTTCGGAAATAGGACTTTTAATTTTAATCATCATACTTCTGATGTTTGCAGATTTTAAACTTGCCTTGTTGTCTTTTTTGTATTTTCTTTTTATTTTTATGGGTATGTTTTATTTAGTTGGTCGAAGCTTGCAATCAGAAAGTACTCGCAGCAGCATATCTGGATTAAACCAGCAAAACTTGCTAAAAATTATGCTCCTTGCGCAGAGAGATATTAAGGTGTTTCGTCGTGAATCTTTTTTTGCTGAAAAGTTCTTAAAATCACGCGCGGATTTTGCTGCTGCAGCGTCGAATGTCCTTTTTTTGATGTTCCTTCCAAAGATGTTTATTGAGGTCGCTCTTGTTCTTGGTGTTTTTTTATTATCGGTATATCAGTTTCTCGGTTCCGATGCCGTGTCTGCAGTTTCAACTTTGACTTTATACTTGGCCGCGGGTACTCGAATTTTACCATCGCTACTTCGATTGCAAAATGCTATCTCGAGTATCCGTGCTGGTGTGCCCGGCGCGGAAATGTTCCACAATCTACTGAATCAATCATCTTCTCCTTTGGGTGTTGTCCCCTTGGAACTTGATCCATCCTTGAAATCTCAACCCGGCACTGAGGTTTTGTTAGAAAATGTTTGTTTCAATTATGAACCTACTTCAAAGTTTTCGATAGAGCGGTTATCTTTGAGAATAAAACCTGGTTCACTTTGTGCGTTAGTGGGTGATTCTGGCAGTGGCAAGTCGACTTTAGTAGATTTGATTCTCGGTTTAATCGAGCCCAACAGCGGAAAGATTTCGTATAAGTCAGGTAATGTGTTAAAAGGCCAGATGAATTCTGTGGGTATTGGTTATGTTCCACAAAATATTGCCATACTGCCCGGTTCAATTCGAGAAAATATCAATTTTGGCGCAAATTTTGAAGATTCCGAAATTTGGAAGGTCCTTTCTATGTCCGGTTTGGAAGAATTTGTTTCAAATTTGCCAGAAAAATTAGATAGCATCCTTGAAGAGGATGGTAGAAATTTGAGCGGTGGGCAGATTCAGAGAATCGCAATTTCGCGAGCTCTAATAAGCAAGCCATCTCTTTTAATCTTAGATGAGGCTACAAGCAGCTTGGATACGGCTTCTCATGAAAATATTAGTTCTACGCTTTCAAGTTTAAAGGGTGGCATTACTGTCATTTCAATCTCACACAATTGGAGTTCCTTGGATTTATTTGATCAAATTATTCATCTCAGTGCGGGGTCTGTTGTTTACAATGGGGATTACTCTGGTTTTATAAACCAACTGGACTGACTTATACTTTAGAAAGTTGATTAAACCAAAATTGAACCATCTCTGAAATCATTTCTTCAAAAGTTATTGTTGGTTCCCATCCAAGCGTTTCCCGAATTTTTTTGGAATCACCTTTCAAGTAAGGTAACTCTTCAGGTCGCATGTACTTTGGATCTTGCGTCACATAATCTAAGTAGTTCATGTCAAGTAGTGAAAATACCAAATCAACTAAATCGCGAACAGACCTTGTAATGCCTGTTGAAACAACGAAATCATCTGGCTGGGTGTGTTGAATAATCTTTCTCATCGCTTGAACATAATCGCGCGAGTGACCCCAATCTCTGTAACTATCTAGGTTGCCCATCACTAAACTTTGTTCTTGTCCTAGTTTTATTTGAACTGCAGTTTTTATCACTTTGCTAGTCACGAAATTTGAGCCTCTTCGTGGGGATTCGTGATTGAACAAAATTCCATTAGATGCAAAAATTGAATATGATTTTCTGTAATTTCGAGTGATGTGATAAGCGTAGAGTTTTGAACATCCGTATGGAGATACTGGATGCATAGCTGTAGTTTCTCGTTGAAAATTATCGCTATCAACGCTGTCTCCAAACATTTCAGATGAGCTAGCTTGATAAAACTTAACTTTAGGGTAACTGTTTCTAATGAGTTCAAGGATATTCAATACTCCCAGGGCATTTGTTTGCGCAGTGAAATATGGAATTTCAAAACTTATTCGCACATGGCTTTGTGCTGCTAAGTTATAAACTTCATCGGGTTTGATTGCGTCAAATAATCTATCCAGGCCACCCATATCATTTAAATCTGCATAGTGGACACCCACATCCGCCGCAAGATGGCTTATCCGCGATTCTTGGTGTTCGGGAACAGAATTCCTACGAACTAAACCGTGAACCTGGTATCCCAAATCCAAAAGATGCTCTGCTAAATAACTACCGTCTTGGCCCGCTATTCCTGTGATTAATGCTGTTTTCATTAATTCGATTCTACCTTATTTACGTAGTGATTGATTGAAAAAATCAAAATCAGTCAAAGGGGGATAGTGGGTCCAATCCATTGTGTCATCATAATTTGGCGGAAGATTGTCCATAAGTATTATTCCTCTAGCCGCGTCTTCTGGAGTCATGTAACAGTGCCACCCAATTTGGGTTATGTGTGTAGGTTCCGTGTACTTGGTCTTCAAGTTTCGTCCATCATAACTTGCAAGTTTTAGCCATTCGTAAGCTGTTTTTGAAGAGGTTAAAATCGCCCCACCTTTTCCTATCGGTAATCTTTTTTTGATTTGAAAAGACAGTACTTGAAGTGCATCTGATCCTTCGAAAATATTTGGACCAAATCGGGCGGCACTGTCAAAGATTCCACTACCCTCTAATTCATAAATTCCAGACCATTTCTTCTCATTAAAACGTAGAATTGCTCCGGAATGGATAATTTGCATGGCGACAGACGCATAAGTTTGCACAGGAATTGAAATTTCGCTCTTAATATTTCGATACATTAGAGATAGGAACAAGCCTGAAGTCGCTGAATCTGTAAGTACGCAATATTTGGAGCCAGAAAATTCTGCCAACTTCTCTTCAAAAAGATCAACAATGTCTCTGGGGTCTTCCCACTTGTAGCCTAGTTTCCGAAGAGCCTCCGGCTCTGGCCGTTGCCATTCAATGGGCAACTTGCCAAGTGGCCAACTGTTATATTGATAGTTGCTAGACATGTATCTCCTCCGTTTCTTATATAAAAATCTTGTCGGCTTCTCTTCCAAAATATGGCCCGGTTTTAAACTCTAAGACTTTTGCATTCTCTAATATTTTGTATCCGTGTCCACCTTGAAGAGTGATGGAAACTTCACCCGCATGAAGTGTTTGTCTCTCAATCTCTGAATCGTTTATGTCGAAATAAATTACTTCTACTTCACCACTCAGAACTACCCATGATTCCTGTGCATAAAATTTAGAGAAATTTACATTTTTTTCTATGTGACGATGTGCTGAGAATTCTTGACCCTTTGCTAATTCCAAGGTTGCTAATTGAAGAAAGTTTTGTTCAGAAATAATTTCCTGGCGGCCTGAAAAATCCGATTGGCTCAAAACTACGTGCAAAAGCAAACTGGGATTCAATTTGGAATAAATCTGTTTCATGAGTTTAAAATCTCCTAGGATTTAATGAAGTTCACACTACTATAGAGCCGTACAAAGACCTTAGGGGCACGCATGAAGTTACATCTTGGATGTGGAAAACGTGAATTAAACGGGTTCCTTCATATCGACATAGCTGATTTTCCGCATATTAGCCACAGGTCTTCGGTGGATAATCTTGATTTCATTAAGTCAGAAACAGTAGATGAAATCTATACGTCTCACACTTTTGAATACTTTGACAGGGTTGAAGCCAATTCTGTTTTAAGGGAATGGAATCGAGTCTTGAAGCCGAATGGTCGATTGTATATCACTGTCCCAGATTTTGATAAATTAATCTTGATATACAAACAGTCAAAAGATCTACAAAGTATCACCGGTCCCCTCTTCGGGCGCTGGACTAATCCCAACTCAAGTATTTTGCTTTTCCATAAAACTGTTTGGAACTTTAGTGACTTAAATGATGCCTTAAAATTTAATGGTTTTGAAGATATAACGAAGTTTGACCCCGTCGATTATCTTCAGCGAATTGACCCTTCATACGATGACCACTCGCTTGCATTTTATCCGCATATGGATCGTTCGGGGATTCAAGTTTCTCTTGCTGTGTGCGCCGTGAAGAATAAACAGGGGTTTAATGCTTGATCGAAAAACTCTAAAGATCTACTTTTGCGGACCCATCAAATGTTGGGACTTTAAGAGCTATCGTGAGTGCGAATATGTCGTTGTACTTAGCAAATTTTTCGAAATTGAATTTGTCTCTCCAAAAGAAGCAGATTACTTTTTAGTAAATGAAACCCTTAATTCACGAAGTGATTATTTTCGAAATTATCGAGATGATGTAATCTCGATCCTAATTTCAGGAGAGGCGCTTTGTCCCGACTTCAATCTGTATGACTATGCTCTTGGATTTGATCCTTTAGACTATGAAGATAGATATTTGCGATTCGATCCTGCGTACCGATTCTCTAAATATTTATCAATGAAGCCGGCTTTGTTTGACGAGGATTCGGAAAAAATGTTTTGTAATTTTATTTATTCGAATTTTATGGCTCACCCTGTCCGTGACGAATTATTTCATAACATTTCTGAATATAAAATGGTGCACTCCTATGGGCGGCATCTGAATAATATGGGGAACCTTCTCAGTGAAATGACGAGTAAATCAACTTGGGCTCAAGCAAAGAATGATTTAGAATCCCGTTATAAATTCTCAATCTCCGCAGAGAATTCGTTCCATTTGGGATATACATCAGAAAAAGTCTTCACCGCTTTTGCTGCGGGGTCTGTCCCAATTTATTGGGGCAATCCACAAATAGGTAAGGATGTTAATCCAAACAGATTAATCAATGTTCATGACTTTGATTCGCTTGATGAGCTCAGAGAATTCATTAGCTTTGTGGATAGTGATGACCTTGAGTATTTTAATATTGTATCTCAGCCCTGGTTCACTCAAAATCAGCTCGAAAAGACTATTCATTTTCAGCACGATTTAGAAAAATTTCTTTTGAATATTTTTGCAAAAAACAAAAATGAAGTGTTCAGAAAAGGATTGGGAACTTCTTCATTCACTAATGTAAGAATTGCCAAACTCAGTTTCCCGATTGGTCGACGCTTGCGAGTAATTCAGGAGCTATCAAACTATAGATTGGTTCCAAAAAGATTTTTAAACAAAATTCGAAATTTCATTGCTAGAAGTTCTTTCGGGAAAAAGTAAAAGATTGTAGATATCGATGCGAACCATAAAAATACTAATTTGGGGTTTACTGCATTTTAGGTGGCCTAAATTTGTTTCGAAAGTTCATTTAAAAATCAGAGCAAGAAATCCCGTAACATTTAATCAAAAAATCCTTCGACGAATGTCAGAGGATCCCTCACCATTATTTGTTAAGGTTGCGGGAAGGCTAACTTTAAGAGACCACGTGGCAGAATGTTTGGGAGAAGATTATTTGCCAAAATTAGTTGGATCTGGTGTCTCTCTAGAAGAATTAGATTGGAATAAGTTTCCTTTAGATTTTGTGATTAAGTCGAATCATGGCAGTGGAAGCTTTCTAATATCGTCTTTAGTTCCTGAATCTGTATATCTCCCCGAAAAGCTCAATAGTTTTGGATGGAAGCGATTTTATCTAAACCCAAAAATGTTGGAGGAAAACTATTATAAACTAATTGAAATTTCCAAAAAATGGATGACCATGGACTACTCATATTCACCAGTTAGATTTCCCGAGCCTTGGTATGAAAGCATACCAAGGGGTTTTATTGTGGAGGAATTATTAGAGGAAGAGGGGGCTTTGCTTCCATCTGATTTCAAATTTTTTGTATTTCACGGTGAAGTTAAGTTTATTCGAGTTGACACTCCTTTTGAATTTGGAAGAAAATCTATGGCCCATTTTGATTGGAAATGGCAACACATTAATACTTTATTCTCTGAGAGAAAAAACGTATCGCCATATCTTCCTACTCAAAAAATACCCTCTAAACCTTACAATTTTGATGAAATGTTGCATGTAGCCTCTACTCTTGGCAAGGATTTCGATTTTGTAAGAGTCGATCTTTTTAACTCCAATAAAGGCATTCGGGTGGGCGAATTAACATTAGCTCCAACTTCCGGTCAAGGATTTTTCACACATCCAGAAATTGATTATCTCTTGGGCAGTTTCTGGTGATTTAATTTCTTGCGCGCCCAGTTTTTGGATTTAATGAAGAATAATAATATTCTTTCAAAACCCTGAACGTATTTCCGAGTTTCACTAATTGAGTTTTGAAAAGTTCCTAATGGTGCTAAGTACTTGTTTTTAGTCGAATTTTCAATTATGTTTTCAAAAAAGTTCTGAAATTCAATTTCGAAGTTTGAATATTCTTTCAATTGCGTAGGGGTCAGCACTGGTTTTTCAAGTATTGACATTATCTGATCAGTATTTTTCTCTAAATCAACAATGAAATCTACAGATAATTCTAAAGTTCTAAAATTGTGAAGGTTTATAAATCTTTCAGGATTAAAATCTTTTTCAATTTCGGGATTACCCCAATATAGTGGAATCGCACCTGCTAAAAAAGATGTAATTATTTTTTCCGAAGTATACCCAAGGTGATAGGCATTTTCAATTGCAATTGAAAATTTGTACATTTTTTCAATCTCGATTTTACTTTCTCGCCAATTTGAGGATTTGGATGAAACCTTGATTGTCTGTAGGTGCTTGCCAATAGAATCTACTGGAAGTTTCTTTTGCAACTTTCTATAGAAGTCGTCTCGGTTTTTATGAGCATTCGAATTTGAATAGATGAAACTCGCTGATTTTCTAAATTGGAATTCTCTTTTTTCCAAAGTTGGTTCAAAAATTGGGTCATAGTTAAAAAAATTCTTGAACCGATGTAAGGTATTCCTTCGTATATATCTTTCGCCGTAAATTAATGGGTCAAATCCCATCGCAAAATCAAATTCGTTGAAATTAGGAGATACGGCTTCGGTAGCTGAGAAAATTTTTATCTGATCTGGTTTTTTCAATTTATAGAATTCAGTCATTGAAGATGGTGATTCCTTGGCAAATAGGAGATCTGCATTTGAATCTATAACTATATCCGCAAATTTGGTTAATTCTTCACGATACGGAAAGTTTGTGATGTCAGACTTGTTCCAGTCTTTTCCACAAAAGTAAACTTTAATCAGCTTCTTCACACAAAAATTGTATACTACTAATTGTTCTTCTAAATTTCCGACATTTTTTGCTGCTCAAACGTGATTTTGGTTTATGATTTATTTATGCGAATTCTTGTAACCGGTGGGGCTGGATTTATAGGTTCACATTTATGCCAAAGGTTACTTCTTGAGGGCTATGAAGTTACAGCATTCGATGACGTTTCAACAGGTAGTCGCGACAATATCACTTTTTTCCAAGATGATTCTCAATTCAATTTTGTTTTTGGTTCAATACTAGATAATGCTTTGATAACTAGTTTGATTCAAGAACATGACTACGTTTTTCATCTTGCTGCATCAGTAGGTGTTTTCAATATTGTCAATAAACCACTGTCTAGTTTGTTAATCAATATTCGTGGTACTGAAAATATTTTAGAAGCAGCGATGACGAAAAACACTCCAGTTTTTCTTTCTAGCAGTAGTGAGGTTTACGGGAAAAACACATCTGACTCATTGAAAGAATCTGACGATAGAGTATTAGGGTCTCCAACTACATTGCGTTGGTCCTACAGCGAGGCGAAAGCGATTGATGAAACTCTTGCCTTCGCGTATTGGACCGAGAAGAAACTTCCAACAAGAATTGTTCGCTTTTTCAATACTGTCGGTCCACGTCAAGTTGGGGCATATGGAATGGTGATTCCACGCTTTGTTTCAATGGCGCTAAAGAACGAACCAATCACTATCTATGGCAATGGTGAGCAAACACGTTGTTTTGGACATGTTTATGATGTTATTGATGCGGTTATTTCCGTTGCGTTTTCTGACAAAACTATTGGGAAAGTAATCAATATTGGAAATAATTTCGAAATTTCCATGAATGACCTTGCTAAGAAGATTATTGAAGAAACAGGTTCGAAGAGTGAAATCAAATACATTCCCTATTCGGAAGCCTACGGAGATGGCTTTGAAGATATGGAGCGTAGAGTGCCTAATATTGATTTGATTAAATCTTTAACAGGCTGGCAACCAAAACGTGATTTAACGCAGATAATTAAGGATGTTGCTGAGTACTTGCGTACTTAAAGAGTTTGAATCCCTTTTTGTCCTGAATAAGAATTTGTACAGTCCAGTATTGGAATCCCAATACGTTGCAAGTCAGCAATCGGCAGTCCAGGTTGGTTTACGGCCAAGATTGCAACATCAAAACCCGTTAATTCTTTCGTTGGGTTGGTGTCCTCCCATGAAGTTACGAGTGGATCAATCCATTCAACCGCATGCCCTTGTTGGGTTAAATGTTCCCGCAAATATGAAACAGGAGTTTCGCGAACATCAGAGACGCCCGCTTTATAAGCCACGCCAAGAAGTAATACTCGAGCATTTTTGTTATTTGATGGCGCTAGTGCCAAGGCTCGATTTGCTACATATTTATGCATTTCTGTGTTTGTTTTCTCCGCAAGTTCAATCATTGGCGACGCTAAATTATTTTGCTTTGCCCACCACGTTAGGTACAAGGGATCCACAGGAATGCAGTGGCCTCCAACACCAACGCCTGGTCTAAATGGCATAAATCCATATGGTTTCGAAGAAGCAGCGGTAACAACTTTGTTTACATCTATACCTGCAGGACCGCAGAGTTTGGTGAATTCATTAATTAATCCAATATTGACTAACCTAAAAGTGTTCTCCAGCAACTTTGCAGCTTCAGCGATTTCGGGAGTTTCCACAGATACGACTGCATCACAAATGGAGCGATAAAAATCTATAGCCTTGTCGTGCGATTCTTTATCTATTCCACTTACAAGTCTTGGTGTGTTTTTTTGGTTCCACACTTGATCGCCGGGATTGACTCTTTCTGGTGCAGTTGCAAAAAATAAGTGGGCGGATCCAGTAGATCGATTTTTTTCAATAATTGGGATCACTTCATTGCGCAAAGTTCCTGGGTACGAAGTTGATTCACTAACTAGTAGGGCCCCACTCTTTAAGTAAGGAGCCGCAGATTTTGTGGCACCACGTAGAGCCGAAAGATCCGGTTCTTTCTTTTCATTTAACGGAGTCGGTACACATATCGTTACAACGTCTGCATCAGAAATATCCTCAAAATTACTAGACGCCCTATAACTGCCGCTACGTAAGGCGTTTGCAAGGGTTTCATTGCTTATATCTTCTACTGGGCTTTGACCATCATTAAGGTTTTCAACTCGCGCTGGAGAATTGTCTAAACCAATAACAGTCCAACCAGATTCAACTGCTGCCATTGCTAACGGAAGCCCTACATAGCCTTGTCCGATGATTGCTAAGGATTTCTGAGATACGCTAGCCATTGTAAAATCATACAAGCCGGGGAGTATTGATGCGTCAATCTCGTGAAAGCAATTCAGATAAACGCATCAAAGTAATGCGAATAATTGCTCGTATGAATGTCGGTGGACCTGCTGTTCAAGTAAGTGGATTAATGCGCGGGCTTTCTGCAACGGATTTCGATCACCGGCTTTATACCGGTTATTGTGCTGAAGATGAAGCTGACTATATTAACGAGCAAGCGCCTGATGTGCAGGCAATCCAACTTGATGGCCTTGGTAGAAAAGTAAATCCTCGAGCAGATTTCTTAATCTTGTTTCAACTTATTAAAGAAATTCGAACATTTAAGCCTGATGTAATTCACACTCATACAGCTAAAGCTGGAGTTATTGGCCGCCTGGCTTCGATTTTATCCCTGCATCCATCCAAGCGCGTTCATACATTTCATGGTCACTTACTTTCGCGGTATTTCAATCCCCTAATTACAAATTTGGTAATTTTAATCGAAAAAATACTCGCCCTAAAAACTAATATTCTTGTTTCAGTTGGTGAAAAAGTTCGAGATGAATTGCTCGCAAAGAAGATTGGAAAATTCTCAAAGTATCGAATTTTCCCTCCTGGTCTAGCGCTCAAAGAATTGGTTGACTGCGAAAGTGCTTTGAAAATTCTGGGTTTGGAATCTAACTTCCTTTACATATCTTTTATTGGTCGAGTTACTCAAATAAAGAGGCCAGATAGATTTCTTGATATGGTCGAGATAATTGCAAAACAGAGTACGAACATTAAATTCTTGGTCGCAGGAGGAGGCGATTTGTTAGACGAGTGCATGAAATCTGCAAAGCAAAGAAGTCTTCCGGTTGTATTCCTTGGATGGCGATCCGATATAGAAAATATTTTATCCGCTTCCGACATTGTTGTGCTAACTAGCGATAATGAAGGAACGCCTATCTCGTTGATACAAGCAGGGCTGGCAGGAAAACCAACCGTATCCACAAATGTCGGTTCAGTTAAAGAAATAGTGCTGGATGGGAAAACAGGTTTCGTTACCGAATTAACTGCTGAGTCACTCGCCAAGTCAATAACTTCGTTGATTAACGATGAAGTTGTAAGAAAGAATTTTGGTGCTGCTGCAAAAGTGCATGCACATATGAATTATGGTGTTGAACGATTAGTGAAGGATCATTCACTGCTTTACAAAGAAATAACTTCTAATCTGAAACCTTAGGTCCATTAGCAATTGTTGATCCCTCGGCACGAAGCCAATTAATTGTTTCTTTAAATGCGTCTTTAAATTGATATGGCATCACATTTGGAAACAGTGTCCTCAGCAACTCAGGTGAGTTTTGTGACTCTTTCACATCTCCAGCGCGAATTGGTAATGAATTAACTACTAAATTAGGAAATTCGCCTCTAAGAAGATCAACAACCTCGGAGAGAAAAATACGATTTCCGTAAGCTAAATTTACTGCGCCTTGTGTTGTCACTTTATTTTCCATTGCGGAAATTGCGATGTCTACAACTGTTTTTACGTAAGTAAAATCTCTGGACTGTGTTCCATCGCCATACAAATCAACTGGTTTACCTTGCATTGCTAGCCATATCCATTTTGGGATTACGGCTGCATACTCATGATCTGGTCGTTGGCGTGGGCCGAAGACATTAAAAAATCTTAGGAGTGTGACTGGAATTTCATATGATGTTCCGTAGGACTCAACATATCCCTCTGCTGCAAGTTTGCTTGCCGCGTAAGGAGTCATTGGCCCAAGCCACATTTTCTCCTCTTTAGGCAGTTGCATATTTCTTCCATATACAGAGGAAGATGAACTAAATATCACGTGAGCACCTGATTCGCGTGCTGCTTCAAGCACATTCAAAGTTCCAGTGGCATTTACTTCGTGAGTTGCTACTGGATTCTTAATTGAACGCGGTACAGATCCTCTGGCTCCAAGATGAAAAATTGTTTCTGCACCCTTTAGCGCTTTCTTTAGCTTTGATGCATCAGTGATTGAAAGTTCTTTAAAATCACTATTTTTTCTATCAATATTTGCAATTAAGCCTGTTGAGAGGTCATCAATAATCGTTACTTGATGACCTTTGGCAATTAATGAAGCCGCTAGATTTGAACCGATAAATCCGGCGCCACCAGTGATTGCGACTTTTTTCATAGGAATATTCTCTGGATTAGTCGAGACGTGCAACACCGCTAGGTGTCATTACGTGCACAGCAACAATGCCTGAGTCGCCATCATTGACATCTACTGATACCCATTCAACTTCAACATCAGAACCGATAGCCGCGCCTAATCCTGAACCTAACCACTCTTCAATGCGCGATTCATCGCCAGCAATTTCAACTTTTACAATCTTTGCAATTGCTTTTCCATCTGTTGAAGGATGATCTAGTGATAGCCATTCAATAAAGAACGGAAGTTGTTTATCTTCTAGAGTTCCAAGAACTCCAATTTGTTTCCATGCTAAATCTTTGCCATCTGGCTTTGTGCGGTGACCATCAACTGCGGCACGCCCTAAACGCTTTTCAATCTTTGAAACATCATCAACAGCTACAACCCATGTAAGCCATCCGCCGCCTTCTGCAGCACGTTGTGAAACAGCTTTACCAAAAGGAGTTGAGTCAGATGAAGGGTGATCGAGTGGGCAGACAACTTCTAGGTAGTGACCATTTTGTAATGGAAGTGTGAAATTGCGTGTGCCAAAGCGTGGATGAATACCGCCATCAACAAATGTGCTGCCGAGGCGAGCGCCAAGGCGTTGAACGGTGTCGGCTAGTTGATCATGGGAAGTTACATATGAGACATGGTCTAAGCGCATGGGTAAATCTAACCCTATGAAAAGGGGTGCTTTTTACCATTTAGCGTGCGTGAAACAAGAGTTATAGAGCGGTGCTGAGGTCACATTTCTGGTCTGTGGCAGGGATTTTGCCGGTGATGAAATATGTGTCCACGGCTTTATCAACGCAAGCAGAACCGCGCCCATGGCCAGTGTGGCCATCACCATCGAGTGTGACAAGAAGTGAATTAGTAATCAGCTTATTCAGCGCAACCGCCCATGAATAGGGTGTGGCTGGATCACGAAGTGTGCCAATAACAATTACTGGTGTTGTATTTATCTGTTTAATCTCAATAGGCTGCTTAATATCAGTGAAGTACTTGCATGAAATACCTGAGTAAGAAAGATAAGGACCAAACACTGGAGCTTGTGCTTTAAAAGTTTGCGCATCTTGCGCAATTTGTTCATTTGTTCTTGCGTCATTCCAATCCAGACAGTCAATGACAAACCCAGAGTCACCTTCGTTGCTCGGATACGTTCCGTTGAGTTGTCTGCCTGTGTAGGCATCGGCAAGAGATAGGAACATGAACCCACGGCCGCCCTGTGCTTGCTTGAGTGCGACTCGCAGCATTGGCCAACCAGATTCGTTGTCATACAACGCGGACGCTGTACCGAGCACAACGAGTGATTCGGTGGCAACGCGCTTGGTACTTGTAGTCAGCGGCTTCTTTGCAACTGAGTCAAACAAATCTGTGAAGAATCCCTTTGTTGCATCCTTGGGTAGTGGGCAGGTATCTAACTGCAGGCAATCTTTAATGAATGCATCTAGTGCGTTATCGAAACCAACAGCTTGTGTGATTGATTGTTGTAGAGGTGTTGCATCTGGATCTATTGCGCCATCAAGAACAACTCTGCCAACTTTGTCTGGAAATAGTTGCGCATAAATAGTTCCAAGATATGTGCCGTATGACTTACCGAGGTAATTTAGTTTTTTATCTCCTAGTACTGCACGAATAACCTCCATATCTCGCGCAGCGTTCTCTGTGCCGTATGCAGTTAAGTTCTTTGTGTTCTTCTCGCACTTAGCAACATAATCCTGTGCATCTTTGATTAATTTTTCGAGTTCTGCTGGATTATCTGGCTTTGCATCCGATGCGTAATTAGCATCCATTTCATCATCTGTAAGGCAGCGAATCGGGGCGCTGCGGCCTACTCCGCGTGGATCAAAGCCGACAATGTCATAGAGGGCTAATACCTGGGGGCTAAGTATGTATTCGGCTTGGTAGGCGTAATCAAAGCCTGATGCACCTGGGCCGCCAGGGTTAACGAACATAGAGCCAATGCGATCTTCTTTATTGCTTGCCTCGTATTTAAGTACTGCAATCTTGAATGTTCCAAGCTTTATGTTTGTGTAATCAATCGGTACCAACACGTCTGCGCACTTGTATGAGTCATAGCAGGTTCGCCACTTAATCGTTTGGTTCTGAAAATCTTGAAGGGTTTCTAATTTGAGAGGTTTTACTTCTTGCACGCAGCTAGTCAGAAGGAGTGCGGAAATAGCGAGAGCAGTGATTAAACGAGTTCGCACATCAACGCTTCGATAGTAAGCAGTGGTGCTGCGTTGTAACCCAGATTCTTGCGCGCTTTCATGATTGCATCGAGCTTTTGAATCGTGCGATGTGTCGGCAGGATTGTTGCAAGCGTTCTTATCTCTTCCGCCATCTCAATATTGATTAGCGAATCAACGTGACCCGATTGAATCATCATGATGTCGCGATAGAGCGTGGCAATATCAAGGAGTGCGGCATCGAGAGAGTCCCGAACCATGCGCGTTGTGCGAGTCTTTTGTTCTTTCTCTAATTCTTTGAGTGCTTTAGAGCCACCAGTTGCCATTCCACGACCTGTGGCACCTTTTCCGTAAGCCTGCGCGAGCTCTTCTTGTTCTTTCTCATCTCGTATTTCTGCCGCAGCTTTAGCATCATCGGTAGCAAGATCAACAAGTGTTTGTGCTGCTTTAAATGCTTCTGAGACATTTGTCAGATGCAGCGCAAGGTTCATGATTACTTTGCGATTGCTGCGCACGTTTTCGTTTGTGGCAATGTATTTTGCACGGCCAATGTGTCCTTGGCTGACGCGCGCAGCAAAATCAGCCATCTGCGGTGATATTCCGTCGCGTGATTGCAGAACAGCTGCAACATCTTTTGTGCTGGGTGTGACTAGTTGCATGTGACGACAGCGAGAGCGAATAGTGGGTAATACGTCGTGAAGAGTTGGCGCGCAGAGCAACCAGACTGTGCGATTACCAGGTTCTTCGATTGCTTTTAAAAGCGCATTAGCTGCTGATTCGGTCAACCGATCAGCATCTTCCATAACAACCACGCGCCATCCACCCATAGAAGGCGCCCAGGCAACGCGTGCAAGTAGCTCGCGTACTTCATCAATCTTGATTGATAAACCTTCGGTGCGAATGATTTCAACATCCGGGTGTCCACCATTTGCAGCAGATAAACATGCATTGCATGTGCCACAACCGAGTGTGGGACATACAAGTGCTTGTGCAAATGCAACAGCAGCACTGGAGCGACCACTGCCTGGTGGGCCAGTAAATACCCACGCGTGCGTCATCTCTTGTGTCTCTTCGCCATTTTTCGCAGAGAGAATCGCACCTTGTAACTTAGCAATCAGGTGTTCTTGTCCAACGAGTGTGTCAAAGACGCTCATGGCTTTCTCGATGCTCGGCGCTTCGTCTTAGGTTGTTTTTCGGAGTTGCGCTTGAGCGCTGGTATTTCACCAACTCGAGAAATAATTTCTTCGTGTATGTCGTCGATGCTCTGTGTGCCATCAACAATTAAGTAGCGCTCTGGATCAAGAGATGCAATCTGCAAGTATTCGTTGCGCACGCGTTCGTGGAATGCAAGTGGTTCCGCCTCCAGCCGATCGAGGCTCTTAAGGCGTGCAAGACCAATTTCTGCTGGTTGATCAATAATGATTGTCAGTGTTGGAAAGAGTGATTCCGTGGCCCAACGAGAAATACGTGCAACTTCATTTGGTTGCAGCACGCGACCAGCGCCTTGATAAGCAATGGATGAATCAAAGTAACGGTCAGTAATAACAACGTCACCACGATCGAGTGCAGGACGAATAGTTGAGAAGACGTGGTGCGCGCGATCTGCGGCGTAGAGAAGTGCTTCTGCGCGTGGTGAGATAGCGCCAGTTTCGTGACCAAGCAAAATTTTACGAAGTCCCTGTCCTAGATCTGTGCCACCAGGTTCGCGAGAGAGAACAACTTCCTCGCCCTCTTGTTCTAACCACTTCTTAAGTAATTTTGATTGCGTAGATTTTCCTGTGCCTTCGCCGCCTTCGAATGCGATGAATACTCCTTTAGCAGGGGCACCAGTGATTGAACCGAGTTCGCCTTTAAGCGCATTTGTAATATCTGACCAGAGCGAAACGTTAGGGCGATCTTTCATCTGGCGGTATGAAATCCAACCAATAATTGTGGCGATGATTCCAGCAAGAAGAATTGTGATTGCAGCGCCGTTATAGGTCAGTTCGGCGTTACGGAACTTATAGGTGTGCTCGCCGAAAGCTGCAGCAATAAGCGGCGAAATAGCAAGAACTGCAACGAGTGTGACTTTAATGAGTGATTGCACGAATGCAAATGTGCGACCACGTACTTCATCTTGTACTTCCATGCCAAGCATCGTGAAGCCTGTAACCCAACAGATTCCGGAGAATGCACCGAGGAAAACAACGATGATTACTGCAATTACTAAGTTTGGAATAAGAGCAAGCAGAACTAAGAAGATGCCTGCAGTTGTAAGGGATGCACCGAATAAGCGACGACGTGAGAATTGTGCAAAGACCTTCGGGCCAGCTGCAATACCGAGTGCAAGGCCGGTAAAGACAGCGCCGAAGAGAACACCGTATGCAGCTTCTCCGCCACCGAGATCGCCTACGAAGGTGCGTGCAAGACCAATGACGGCGCCCGCTGCAACGAATGCACCGACCATGCCAAAGATGAGTCCGCGAATGATCTTTGAATCTGAAACTGCTTTCCATCCTTGCCAGAGTGATTTAGCCACGGATGCTTGAGTGTCCTGCTTGCTCTCTTTAATCTTAGGAATCTCGTGTATTCCCCAAATTGTGTAAGCAGCGAAAGCAAAACTTAAAGCGTTTATGTAGAGTGCAATATCAACTGCGTTTCCTGCAAAAGATGGCAAGAATGAACCGAGTGCATTACTGAAAAGAGCAAGGATTGCAAAGATTGCAGCAGCAATAGGGGCTGTGCCATAGGCTGCTAATAATGAAACTTGATTGGCGCTTTCGAGTTTGTTGCGTGGAACAAGATTTGGAACCGATGCTTCTTTAGCTGGTGACCAGAATAGAGTTACGCACTCGACCAAGATAATTGCTGTGTAGAGCCAGAGGTAGTTATTAACAATTGGGATAGATATATAGAGCGCTGTACGCAATATGTCGCAGATAACCATAAGTTTTCTGCGATCAAAGCGATCAGCTAAAACGCCTGCAAGTGGTCCCAAGAAAACAGATGGCAATAAACGCGCAATAAAAACACCGGCGATTGCAAAGTTTGCTTTTGCATAGCTATCACCCGAGAGTTGTTGCGCGAGCGCCGTTGTTGCAAGTAGTCCGAGCCAATCACCGAGTGAAGAAAAGAGCATTGAGTTCCAGAGTTTTCTAAACGCTGGAATCGCCAAAACTCCGCGCGTCTCATCCTGGGCAGGCGCGGCCGGTCTTGGAAGTGAGGACATGAGGGCAATCCTATCTAAGGCTCAGACAAGGCTAATTGAGCCTATTTAATGCCTAAATCCTTCTTCACATCAGACCACGGAATCATCTTTGATTTTTCTAAAATGGCTGCATCGAAATCAGCAATGTCTTGAATCTCTTCCCTGTCTTCCATTTTTGCACTCTACTCCTAATGTCTAATCTTTCTAGAATAACTGATGTAGCACATTAATAATATTGTGCTACACTTCCCCTATGGCCGGTAAAAAGAACTTAAATGGCAAAGATTTTGAGCCTCTCTCTTTCGGAGTTCGTGAATTGCGTCAATCCGCTTCGCAAATTTTGGATCAAGTAAAAGAAGGGTCCGTTGTAGAAATAACGGAACACGGCATTCCAGTTGCTCGTCTTGTGCCTATCGCAAGATCCTTATATGAAGAGTTTGTTGAAGCAGGATTTATTACACCTGCAAGCAACCCTGAGTGGCGACCAACTAAGAGTCCAGCAAAACTCAAGGGCACAAAGAGTGCGTCGCAGATATTGCTCGAGATGCGGGCTGAGGCTAGATATTGAGCTACTACCTAGATAGCTCTGCCATTCTAAAAATTATCTTTCAAGAGGATGAGAGTGCCGCCCTCGCTAAATTCATTACAGAACCTGCCATCACTTCAAGCATCTCTCGGGTTGAAGTTTTGCGAACAGTTCAGCGAATCGACCA
>Ga0209358_10001179_pt1 | contig 21326 bp, 13 predicted proteins | sample LauGreFa1BDMLBSN_2_FD_187574 | JGI IMG/M metagenome (GOLD analysis project Ga0209358, IMG submission 187574) | Freshwater lake microbial communities from Lake Michigan, USA - Fa13.BD.MLB.SN (SPAdes) (version 2) | ecosystem: Environmental > Aquatic > Freshwater > Lake | place: Lake Michigan, USA...
GCTACACGAGGCCCAATGCCTGTACCCCTACGCTATTACGCCGCCCACACTGGGCGCTGGGGTGGTGACGACAAGATCAACTTGCAGAACTTGCAACGCACATCGCCTTTGAAGAAAGCCATCCTTGCACCATTTGGTATGGTGATGATTGACTCAGACTCATCGCAGATTGAGGCACGGACGTTGGCATGGTTGGCGGGGCAAGACGACTTGGTAGACGCATTTGATAGGGGTGAGGATGTATACAAAATCATGGCATCGGCTATATATGGCAAGGCTATTGAAGATATTACGAAAGACGAAAGGTTCGTTGGTAAAACGACGATTCTTGGGGCGGGGTACGGCATGGGTGCAGGGAAGTTCCAAGCGCAACTCAAGACCTTTGGCGTATCTATTGAACTGGACGAAGCTAAACGCATTATTGACACGTACCGACGAACTTATCCGTATATCCCTGAGCTATGGAAAGCGGCGGCGAATGTCCTCCCCGCAATCATCCGTGAACAAACCACGGCGTTTGGGCGGAATGAACTTCTCAAAGTGGATGGGTCAGAGGGCATCCTACTCCCCAACGGCCTACGTTTAAAGTACCCCAACCTGCGCCAAAAGATAGACGATGATGGCAAGACCGAACTTGTGTACGACACCAAGAAGGGCAAGGCAACTATCCCCAACCGAATCTATGGCGGTAAGGTGATTGAGAACGTATGCCAAGCACTTGCACGTATCGTGATAGGTGAGCAGATGTTGATGGTCGCTAAGAAGTACCGCGTGGTGATGACCGTCCATGACGCCATCGCTTGTATTGCACCGGAGGCCGAGGCTGAAACAGCTAAGGAGTACGTTGAATTATGTATGCGCCTACGCCCGTCGTGGGCCCCCGAGCTACCCCTGAACTGCGAAGCAGGGTATGGCAAATCTTATGGAGATTGTTAATGAGTATCGTATGGTCGTTCAGTAGCCTGAAAACATTTCAGCAGTGCCCCAAGAAGTACTATCACACCAAGATAGCCAAGGACGTTGTTGAGCCTGACACAACGGCAACGCTGTACGGCAAGTCTGCCCATACTGTGGCAGAGGAATACATACGTGACGGCAAACCAATCCCACCCCAGTTTGATTACATGAAGGACACGCTGGATGCCTTGAAGGGTATCGAAGGGGAGAAGCTATGCGAGGTAAAGCTTGGGCTGACCAAGGACTTGGAAGCCTGTGACTTCAGTGCGCCCGATGTGTGGTGGCACGGCATTGCCGACTTGGTTGTGTTGAACGAGGCAAAGGGTTTGGCGCACTCTGCTGACTACAAGACCAGTAAGAGCGCAAGGTACGCAGACACCAAACAGCTTGACCTTGTGGCGGCGGGTATCTTTGCCAAGTTCCCCAAGATCAATCGAGTCAAGTCAGCTTTGATTTTCACGGTGAGCAAGGAGTTTGTGAAGGCCGAGCACCACAGAGAAATGATGACAAAGTACTTAGAGAAGCCAACAAAAGATGTGGCGCGAATCGAAGCCGCACTGGAGAACGGTGTATGGAATCCCAGCAGTGGGCCACTGTGCAAATTCTGCGCAGTCAAACAATGTGAATACAACAGGAGCTAACTATGAACGCAATGACAAACCAAGAGACTGATACCGCCCTGATTCTTGAGGGGGAACTCCAACGCCGAGTTAAAGAAGTTGTTGAGCGTGTCGTGGTAAACATAGTAGGAAAAATTATCCACGAGGAATTTAATAAATACAAAACTGAGATGATGATGGAGATCACTTTAGCAGTTGGCAAAAGCCTGCAAGTAATAGAAAATGAGGGGCGCAAACCTTTGTGGGAAGCAACCCCCGAGGAGTTTGGCTTAACCCGAGAAGACCTCAACACCCACAATATAGGAAGCCCAAATGCCATACGTGAATAAACCCCGACCCTACAAAAAAGAATATGAACAACAAAAAGCAAGAGGCGAATCTGATTCCCGCCTTGAACGTCAACGAGCAAGAAGTGAGATGGACAAGAAGGGCATTGACCGTACTGGAAAAGACATCGACCATGTGGTTCCCTTATCCAAAGGGGGAAGCAATGCTTCAGGAAATCTTAAGCTCAAAACCCCAAGCGCCAACCGTTCATTCAGTCGCAATTCAGACCATACTGTCAAAACCAACAAGCCAAAGAAAAAATGAACTTATCAGAGTATGAGTGGCCCCGTCCCCACGGGTTCACACCGTTCGAGCATCAGAAGACTACAGCCGAGTTCCTAACGACCAACAACAAGGCGTTCTGCTTTAACGAGCAGGGGACAGGCAAGACAGCATCAGTGATTTGGGCGATTGACTATTTGATGCAACGAGGATTAGTGAAACGAGTGTTAGTGATTTGTCCGTTGTCAATTATGAAGTCGGCATGGCAAAACGATTTGTTCAAGTTTGCTATCCATCGCACAGTCTCTGTTGCACACGGCTCAGCCAAGAAGCGCAAAGAGATCATCAATGCGGGGTCAGAGTTTGTCGTCATCAATTTTGATGGGGTTGGAATTGTTAAGAGTGAACTGCTCAAGGGCGGGTTCGATTTGATTGTGGTGGATGAAGCGTCAGCGTATAAGAATGCTCAGACCGAGCGATGGAAAGACTTGCGTGACCTAACAAAAGTTATACGTGGGTTGTGGATGTTGACTGGAACACCCGCCGCACAGTCGCCTGTGGATGCTTACGGATTAGCAAAGCTGGTGAACCCCAACGGCATACCTATGTTCTTTGGGCAGTTCAGAGACAACGTGATGATTAAGGTTGGGCAGTACCGCTGGTTACCCCGCCCTGAGTCCAAACACATTGTCCACAAGGCACTCCAGCCAGCCATTCGGTTTGAGAAGAAGCAGTGTCTCGACCTGCCCCCTGTGACTTTTGTTGACCGTGATGCCCCACTGTCCCCACAGCAGATCAAGTACTACAACGTACTCAAGAAGCAGATGCTGATTGAGGCCGACGGGGAAGAAATCTCTGCGGTCAACGCCGCTGTGCAGATCAACAAGCTGCTTCAAATATCCGGTGGTGCGGTTTACACCGACACTGGCGAAGTGTTGGAGTTTGATGTATCCGCCCGTTTGAATGCAGTGCAAGAAGTCATCGAAGAGTCGAGCCAAAAAGTGCTGGTATTCGTGCCGTTTACCCATACCATCGAACTCTTAGAGAAACACCTGAACAAGCACGGCATAAGCTGTGAAGTCATCAACGGGAGTGTGAGCGTTAACAAACGCTCGGCCTTGGTTCAGCAGTTCCAAGACAACCCTTACCCCAAGGTGCTCATCATCCAACCACAAGCGGCATCTCACGGGCTTACCCTAACCGCCGCCGACACAATCATCTGGTACGCTCCCTGCTCCAGCGTAGAGACGTATCTACAAGCCAATGCTCGAATCGACCGTCCCGGTCAGGTCAACCCAATGACCATCGTGCATATAACAGGCAGTCCGATAGAGACAAAGATGTACGCCCACCTGCGGGGCAACATTGCACACCACACAAAAATAATTGATTTGTACAAGCAAGAAATTATTTCTGAAGGTACTTGACAATGTCAAGTTCTGTGCTAAACTAAAACCTCAAAACAACTGGAGCTAACTATGGACGCATTAGAAGTTCAGGGGGAACAACCCTCTCTACCACTCGACAAACTTGCCGCTGTCTACATCAAGATACGCGATGCCAAGGACACACTCACCTCAGATTACAAAAAGCAATACGCCACTCTTGAAGAACAGATGGGTGTGCTTGAAGCTGAGATGCTTGAGATTTGCAAGAACATGAACGCTGATAGCGTTCGCACAAAAGCTGGCACGATTGTTCGTTCCGTAAAGTCACGGTACTGGACGAATGATTGGGATTCTATGTATCGCTTCATCAAAGAAAACGATGCGTATGGCCTGCTGGAAAAGAGACTTCATCAGACACACATGAAAGAGTTTCTTTCTGAAAATCCCGACCTGCTTCCTATGGGCTTGAACGTAGAAAGCGAATACACCGTGGTTGTTAGACGTTCTAAGGAAAATTGAAAAATGAGCAACATTACTTTGTTAAACCAAGACCTCCCCGACTTTCTGCAAACCGCTGGAGTCAGTGAGCTTACAAAACAACTCGCTGGTCGTACCGGCGTCAAACGCATCGTCCCCAAGAACGGAATCTTCCGCAAGGTTGTGGGTGGTGAGGAAATGGGTAAGGTCAAAGGCGACTTGAATGTTGTCGTTGTCAATGCTTCTCCTAAAGTTGGACGCATCTTCTACGCTAAGCAGTGGAGTCCTGAAGCCGAGCCGTCTGCGCCCGACTGCTTCTCCAATGACGGCAACGTGCCTGATGCTGGTTCGACCAACAAACAGTCCGACCGCTGTGACTCTTGCGAGCAAAACATTAAGGGTTCGGGCATGGGCAACTCTAAAGCCTGCCGCTACTCACGCCGCATTGCTGTGACGTTGGAAGAGGACTTTGGTACTTCGCTTGAAGGTTCTGTGTACCAAATGAACTTGGCCTCCAAGTCTTTGTTTGGTGAGAGCGTTGGTGACAACACTCATCCTTTTGAGAGCTACACCAAGTATTTGGCCAACAACGGCAAGAGCTTGGACTACGTTGTTACCCAGTTGAGCTTCAATGAAGACAACGACAACCAATCCATTTTGTTCACACCTGTGCGCTTCATCAACAAAGGTGAACACGCAGTTACAAGCAAAGTAGCCGCGCTCCCCGAAGTGCAGAAGATGGTCACCATGACCCCATATCAAGCCGATGTGTCAGGTCGTGCGCCTAAGTTGGAAGCACCCAAACCTTTGGGCGAAGCCTTTGAACAGGAAGATGCCAAGGCGCTTGCCAAAGCACGAGCCGAAGCTGATGATGGAGTTGAAGCGCCCAAGAAGCGTGAATCCAAGAAGGCCGCTGAAGCCACACCCGCACCCAAGAAAAGCTTGGACTCCGTGGTTGCGGCTTGGACGGACGAGGAGTAACGCATGACCTATGGTTACAGCCAAAAATTAGTTGAAGCCAATAAAAAGGCCGACGCTGATTCTTTAGGCGTAGCCTTGGGTCGCTTCTGTATCGAGCGGGAGATTACTGCTACGCGAGTGGCAGTAGAGCTAGGAGTGAGCCGCATGACGGTTTACAACTGGTTTTGGGGTGAGTTCACTCCGTCTCCAACTTACGCCGAGCAGATAGAGCGTTTCATGGCACGACACAAAAAGCGCAAATAAACAATGTCCACATTTGACTTGCTCGACACCGTACTACCCACGGAGGGACGGTACTGCGTAGTTGGCATAGGTAAGTATGTTGACCAGCGTTTTGCAGACACAAGGGAAGAAGCCGAGACACTCATCCAAGAGTTCAACACCAAGCAAGTCAACGTGTATTTTGGCTGCGCCAAATTTGGTACGGCAGATGACAGGACACACGAGAACGTAGCCTTTGTCCGAGCCTTATGGCTGGATATTGATTGCGGCCCGACCAAGGGTGTACCGAATTCCAAGGGGAAGATTGAGGGCTATCTCGACCAGCAGACAGGGCTGGAAGAGCTTAAGAAGTTTTGCAAGACAGTCGGCCTACCTAGACCAATTTTGGTGAACTCCGGCAACGGTGTTCATGCCTACTGGTTGCTTGAAGAGACGTTAACCCGCACTGTGTGGGAACCGTTAGCCAAGCGACTTAAACAACTCTGCAAAGAGCAGGGTCTGATCGTTGACGACAAAGTATTTGAGGCATCGCGTATTCTGCGTGTGCCCGAGTCAATGAACGTGAAGAAAGGTTTGGAGCCCAAGCCCGTCATCGTTTGGAATGAAGTTTCACCGAGACTGTCTACTGAGAAACTGCGCGAACTGTTGGGCGCACCTGAGCCCAAGGAAGTAGAAGAAGCACCTGACTTTGTGCCATCTGCCATGAGCCCCATGATGGAGGCGTTGCTGGGTAACAAGGTCAAGCGGTTCAAGACCATCATGCTCAAGGCCGAGAACGGCTGTGCGCAACTGAACTACGTGTTTCAAAACCAAGCTGAGATTGATGAACCGTTGTGGCAGTCGGCGTTGTCGATTCCAGCTTTCTGCGTAGACGGAGACAAGGCGGCGCACAAGATGTCCGACCAGCATCCTGAATACGACCCCGCCGAGGTAGACAACAAACTCAGGAATATTCGCAAGCGCGGTGGCCCACACCACTGCACAACATTTGAAGAGCGCAACCCCGGTGGCTGTGATGGCTGTCCGCACAAAGGCAAGATCACTTCACCTATTGTGTTGGGTATAGAGATTGCCGAAGCAACCGAGGCCGACAACGAAGTAGAAGTTGAGACTGAAGCTGGAGTTGAGACACACCAAATACCTGAGTATCCATTCCCGTTCTTCAGGGGTAAAAAAGGAGGTGTGTATGTTCGCCCACCCAAGGATTCCGAAGAAGAACCCGCGATGGTCTACGAGCATGACTTGTACGTACTCAAGCGTATGAGGGACAAAGAGTTGGGTGAAATGGCGTTGTTCAGACTTCATTTGCCCCATGACGGGGTGAAAGAGTTTGCGATAACCACTGCGGCTATTTCATCAAAGGACGAGCTACGCAAACAGCTTGCCCAGCAGGGCGTAATGGCACACCACAAGCAATATGAAAGTCTTGCAACGTATGTCGTTACGGCGGTAAAAAATTTGCAATACACAAAGAAAGCAGAGCTTATGAGAACACAATTTGGATGGGTAGAGGGAGACAGTAAATTTATTATGGGCAGTAAGGAAATTACCAAGGACGGTACGTTCTACAGCCCACCATCGTCAACGACCGAGTTCTTTGCCGAGAAGATTCACGAGAAGGGTAGCTTGGATAAGTGGAAGGAAGTCTTCAACCTGTATGCAATGAAGGGCATGGAGCCCCACGCTTTTGGAGCGTTAACTGCATTTGGCGCTCCACTAATGAAGTTCACCGGCTTGAAGGGCGCAATCATCAACGTGATCTACGAATATGCCGGATCAGGAAAATCAACCATCCTGCGCATGTGCAACAGCGTATACGGAATGCCATACGAACTCATGTCGATTGAGAAGGACACGCTTAACGCCAAGATGCAACAACTGGGGGTGATGAACAACATCCCCAACACGATTGACGAAATCACCAACATGACCCCCAAGGACTTTTCTGACTTGGCATACGGCATCAGTCATGGCCGAGGCAAGAACCGCCAAAAGGGTTCAGAGAACGCCCTACGCATCAACAACACCTCATGGCAGAACATGACATTGTGCTCGGCTAACGCCAGCTTTTACGAAAAGTTGACTGCGTTGAAGAATAGCCCGGACGGTGAATCAGTGCGGTTACTTGAGTACAAGATAGAGCCCAACGATTTGATCGGCGTAGCCAAGGGCAAGGAGATGTTTGACCACCAACTCAACGACAACTACGGTCATGCAGGGGAGATATACCTTACATGGCTGGTGAACAACCTAGAGTACACCAAGGACTTGATAAAGAAAGTCCAAGCCCGACTGGATAAAGAAGTCCAGTTCACCGCAAGGGAACGCTTTTGGTCAGCCACTGCCGCTTGTAATATTGCTGGTGGATTGATCGCCCGTCATCTTGGTCTGCACGACTTTGATATGACCGCTGTGTACGACTGGCTCAAGGGCATGTTGAGCGAAATGCGCCACGATGTGAAGCCCCCACAGTCAACCCCTGTCACAACCCTTGGCGAGTTCCTTGATAGCCACCACCTCAACGCTTTGGTGGTCAACGGTGAAGTGGATGCCCGAAGTAATTTGGCGGCGCTACCTTTGCAGGAACCCCGTGGAGAGTTGCTGGTACGTTACGAGCCGGATACCAAACACATCTATGTAGCCGCCAAGCAGTTCAAAGAGTTCTGTATCAAGCAGCAGGTCAACTACAAAACGCTGCTCAAAGAGTTAACCGACTTGCAAATTTTTGTTGAGGCAACCAACAAGCGCATGTCCAAGGGTATGAAAGTAGCGTCTCCTGCGGTGCGTACATTGAAGTTTGACGCATCCCATTCCGAGTTCTTGCGCATGGACGATATGTTGAACCTAAATGAAAATCGAGACAGTGTCGTATCAGCTTGATTGGTCAAAGTTTAGAGTCGGCCATTCATTTTTTGTACCCTGCATAGACCACAATGCGGCGCGAGAAACCATAGGCGCTGTGACAAAAAGGTTGAAAATACCGATTGTTACAAAAGTTGTGATTGTCGAAGGGATAAAAGGGCTACGAGTCTGGCGTGTCTGATGTAGACTAATGGCATTGGCAAGCAGTTGCCATGTCTCCGGAAGTTAGCTCCTTCCAACCTCCCCTTTCCCCCGCCTAGTGCGGGGGTTTTTTATTTGGCCTTCTCTCGAATCCGTTTGATACGGCGCTCAAGAACTTCCAAACTAGGCTCAACGAGACGAACATTCTTCTCGGTGATGGGGAAGCCCAATCTTGATTCAGCCCGAGCGGTCAGATCATCCTCAAGAGACTTTTCCAACTGATCGTCTTCGATAGCAAACTCAGGGTACTTGTCATTGAACTTGGTTATTGGGCCATCAACCAATTTGTACAACTGTTCGTCTCCTGCTTTGTTTTCTTTTCTTGCGGCTATCTTGGCCGCTTGCATCAAGCGATTGCGTTCGTTCACAATGCGTTGCTCTGCGCCAGTCAACTTGAAGTTGGTCTCACTCATACGAGCAAGGATGGCTGGGCGGAACCCGATTGCTTGGGCAATAATTTGCCCTTGTGTAATTTCGTCAGCAGGTACAACTTCTTGTCCCCGGGCATCTTTCATACCTTCTTTGGACAGTTTGTCGGCCAACAGCAAATTGCGTAGAACCGAGGGAGCCATACGCTCCCGCATTTTTGAGTAATCACCAACCGAGTACGCATCGTAGGCGTCCGCCATAGTAAGCCCAACGCTTGCAAATGGGCCAGCTTTTTCAATCATAAACTGTTGCAGTCCTTCGCGTTCGGTTTTGGCTTCTTTGGTATCTCTACCAAACAAATCGTTGAGGCCAATACGTTCAGCAATAGCCAACCCAGTCAAAGCATTCAGTGGGCCGCTGTCCAATATTTCACTGACGGGAATACCACCAATAGAAACATCGCCTAACTTTTCTTCTAGGAACACAGTACGGAACCAAGTTTCTGCGTCCATATCCTTGAGTTCTTCAGGCCAGTCATCTTCTTCTTGCAAAGCTTTAAACAACGAAGCCATAACACCCAATGTGGTGCTGAAAAACGGTATGCCCGCCAATCCAGCAATGCTCCCTGCTGTCAAATAGATACCAAAGAATTTGGTAGCCGCAGCTTTTTTGCCTTCTTTATTCAGAAGCGGCATCATCTTGTAGAAATTGGTTGCCAGCAAAAGTGCGGTGTGCAAAGGGAACATCTTGAATTGCAGCAACATCTTGCCAATGCCCCGTTGCATAAAGCGGGGTCGGTTTGTTATGTCGTAGTTAGCCAATGCTTCGTTAACATCAGACACGGCTTGATTGATGGCCGCATCTTGCGTCAGCCCACGTTTTATACCCAAGCGGTACGAGGCTAAAAATACAGCCTCACGGGTCAAGCGTTCAGTGTTGTGCATCAAACTGCCGACCAACAAGTCAGCCGCTTCTTTACCCAGTTGCCCAGTCTTACCCAACCAAGTTGCTGCATCCCTAGTAGGAATGCTTTGATAGCCCCAAACTTCGGAAGCGTAGGAAGATTGTGCAACTCCGCGCTGGCTCATCTCACGAATCGCGTCGCGCTCGGCTTCAGGCAATGTTGTATTGTTTGCAAGGCTTGGAGCAACGATGGAAGATGTACCGTCGCCGTTGTCTCTTACTACGCTGTATTGATTCATCAACACAACCATTTTGCTAAGTTCTTTTGCAGCCGCAGTAATGTTATTGTGGTTTGCCCCAAGCACAGGTAGCCCAGCAATATAAACGCTTGCAGGTTGAATTAACGCCGACGATGCACTGGACAAGAACCAAAAGTAAGAAATCTTATTTGCAAATCCAGCAAAAGCATCGGCCCAGCCGTGTTCAGGCTCTTCCAAAGCAAGATTGACTCGGCGCTGCGCTTCTTCTACAAACGGCGTAAGGTTTGATCTGCCCTTTACCGCATCTCTTGCTGCGGACACAGAATTGCGAAGCAGTGGGGAATACTTCAACTTGGCCAAGTGCATTGAGGTATTGGATGCTGTAGTAGCCACATTACGTAATACGTCGGTGCTAAAACCTGCTCGGTCTTTACGGCGGATAAATTGATTGCGGAAACTTTGCTCGGGCATGGTGTTCAAGTACACCTGATAGATGGCATCCTTCAATGCTTCTTTGGCTGCTGGAGAATCAAACTTCTCTTTGTCGATTGCGTCAAAGATTTGAGTCAGCATGGCGCTGGAATTTTGAGTGGCAGCACGCAACGAAGCAGTGGTGTCGTTCATGTCAAATATACCTTTGTCCATGAAGTCTTCAACATCCCCTCTACGTTCTGCGGCAAGTTCAGAAGCACGTTGATTACGCTCACCGACTGTTTCAAACAGATAAAACGCTTGTTTGGTTTCTTTACCAACTTTTTCTTCTACCCGCAGCCAATAACTGCCACGGCGAACCAACGGGAAGTAAGGACGGATACGAGCGCCAGCCTCAAAGGTTTGACGCAGTACCTTTATTAAATTTTCTTTTGCTTCAGGGGCTAAACCTTGAATGCCGTTAATTTGTTGGTCAAGTAGATCAGCGTACAGGTCAATTATGTTTTCGTAGTACTGCTTGAGCATACGGTACATACGTTGCCCTTTTTCACCGACCTTGTTCCACAACGCATCAATCTCTTTGCTGCGCTGTTTTGTTTTGGGGTCTGATGGGTCGATCTGAGCAATCGTGGTTTCGTATACCAAATTTTCAAAATCGGTACGGAACTGTTTGGCACTACGAAAGAATGGGTTCAACTCTTTCTTCATGGACGCCAATATCTTTTGTGCGCCAGCTTGCAATGAATTGGACATACCAATCATCTCTTGCATTTGCTTCTCGACATCTTTGAGCGATTTGATACCCGACAAGTCGGCCAAAAAAGTAAAGGTGGGCAACGTCACAAGCTTCTTTACTGCGCCGTGGCTCATGTTCTGCCAATTACGTGCAACCAACGCACGAAGCACACTCTTAACCTTTTCAGGGTCACGAGCCATCTGCATGGCCTCAATGCCTTCGCCCTCTTCGCCTTGACGAGACACACGCACTTTTTCTCGGGCTACCGCAGCATCCTTAGCCAACTCGGAAGCCGAGCGCACAGGATTGCCAAACTCATCTTCGTCTTCAGACACCACCGATGGGGGTGGAGGTGGTGGCTTCTTCTTACGGCTGGCCAAGGGCGGTAGCCCTTTTTCGACCAACCGCATACCGGGTGTTTTCTCGGCGTCAAGAATTTTGTCTGTGACATTGATGAGATCAGACATGGCAGACAAGCCGTCTTTGCCAAATGCTTTTGCCCACTCGTTGTACAGCATACGAGCGAATGCAGTGAACCCAGTCTCATTGGCTTGGTCACTCTCCATACGACCTAAGAATTCTTGGAAGTCTTCATCAGACATGCCATAGGCCAAAAACTCTTGGGGTAGCTCAAAGATTCCGTAATAGGCTCGGCCATCGTCATCTACGTCCACAGTGGACTCTACTCGTGCTCTGAGTTCAGGTGGAATAAGTCCTTTTACATCTGCTGCTAAATACGCAGCTTCAGCACGTAAGGACAACAGGATGAGTTCGTTTACAAACCTAGCCAGCTTAGTATTCTTTGCCCCGGGCAATAAACCCAGTGCAATTTTTTGGTTGGTTGCGGCGTGCAGTATTTCATGCAGAACATCAATATTGTTTACGCCTTGATTTTCACCAAAGCTTGCACCCCGTACATAAACCGTTTTGGAGTCGGGTACAAACATAGCGTCTGCTCGTTCCCAATCCGTTTCAAAGGCTTGTACATCTTCGGGAAGGGTGTCGCCCTGTTCGATCACCACAAACTTAACACCGTTCACAAACCCACGCAGGCGGTTGGCAAGGAACTTTTGGAACATGTTGCCGTTCTTGGCAATGATTGTTAGTGCTTGTGAAGCATTGGTGGCTTTGCTAAATGCAGCGTTTGCCTTACCCTTTACACGACCCCCTCGGCTGGCTAGGGGAGTACGACCCGAAAGAATATCTCGACCACGTTTAACCTTGGTAAGTTCTTCTTGAGAAATCCTGTTGCGGTCATCAAGAATGGCTTTAACCCGCTTGCCAAGTGCCGTGCCACGGAATTGCTGCTCCATATCCAGCAGCTTGGTTATCACACTAGCTTTTTGCGCACGCTTGTCTTCTTGCGCTTGCTTCAACGCTTCTTCGTTTTCTACTGTGGCTTCATCAATGGCTTCATTCGCTGCATCTAGCTGAGCAGTAAGATTGTTCTTTATCCCGCTGAGTTGACGTTCAGCCTTGGTGTACTCCGCACGATTCTTTTTCCGCTCGGTTTCTTTTACAGCACGGGTCTCTTCATCGTTCAAAGGCCGACCACGTTTTTTGGTTTCAGCTTTTACCGCAGCTTCTTCGGCTTGTTCTTCAGCTTCTTGGTCAGCCGCATAGTCTTCAATAAAGGCTTGATCTTCTGGACTTGCGTTTTGCAACTCGTCCAGTTCAGCTTGAATTGTGTCTTGGTCTTCAGGTGTCAGTTTGCCTTGTTGTTTATTTATTTCTTCGTCGTATGCGGCAATTGCCTTATCAATCGTGGATTGGTCATTCACCCCTTGCTCACGCAAGGTATCTGCGATGTTGTCTCTCTGTGCGCCAATTGATTCTTCTAAGGATTCAAAGTTAGCTTGGTCGGCTATTGCGCTATCTGCGGAGCGTTTAGCAAATTCAATTGGGTCTACTGCAACGGGCGCAGGTGTTGTTTGTTGGGCTTGCTGAGTTTGATTGACGGCGGCTTCTAGTTTTGCCCTTGCGTCGGTAAGAGCAGCTTGAGTTTGTTCGGTTGGTGCATAGTAATTGGCTCGTGCAGCGTTTGCATAGTCCATCAATGGTTGACGAATAGCTTCGGGTATATACGCAGGAAGTTCTAATGCGTTTTGGAATACGCCCCGCCGTCCATCACCAAACCTTATAAGCCCCGCTGGTTTACCCGCCGGGTCTTTAACGAACGTATCCCCATCGCTTGCAAAGGAAACCTTAGCACCATTGCCTAAGTCAAGCGTTTCTTTTGTACTGTCTTGCTTCTGTTCTTGCTTATTTGCCTCACGAAACCCTACTGGAGCGGACTGCGCTGGCGCTCGTTCATCAACTCCTGTAGCATCCTGTCTAGCAGAAACCACTCTACTTGTGTCAAGGTCTCCAACTCCTGCGGCGGTGGCATCTGTATCGGGCTGTCCAGCCATTGAAACGCCATCTCCACTTGGCTTGGCAATAGTCTGTCCAACATCTTGTTCTCCTTGAGTTTCTGCTTGTGCAAGCGCATCGGCTTTTCGTTCCTCAATTATTTGTTTCTGCGCCTCGTCCATTGCCACGACAGGATCAAATCCGCCGTCAATCAATTCTTTTGCGCGTTGTTGGATTTCATCGTCAGTAGGTTCGACGACAAGCTCTTTGATTTTTTGTTTGCGTTCTTCCAATACGCGCTTAGCCGCAATGCGACGGGCGTTATCAGCAGGGATATTTTGGGAAAGCAGTTGGTTGTATATCTCGTTGGTGCGGTCTCGCTCCATATCGTCCATTGAACGATACACAGAAGCAGGGGCGGCATTTAATAACTCTGCGTTATCCAACGAAGGCTCAACCCGCTCTTCTTGAACTGGAAACAATCTGTTTGCTATGGCTTCTTTGGCGCTCTTGACCGCTTGGTTTTTACTAACGTGCGCCGCAGCCATGCCCGCACCAGCAGCCAAACCTTGAGCCGAAGACTTGTCTACATTTTCATCCCAAGGCCGACCAGTAGCAATGTTTCGGAATATTTGTTCTTGGGCGGATTGGGGTAGCTCTTCAAACAGACTTTCTTTGAGCACTTCACCAGTAAAGCGTTTCTTAAAACTACCTGTGCCTGTTGCCCCAGTCTCGATGTCACCAATGCCTAATTTTTGTCCGACCTTGCCAGACACAAGACCAATTGCGGTTGTACCAAAACCCGCAGCCAAAGCAGGAAGAACATAATCCTTGTACTCCGTACCCTCTTGGCGTCCAGCTTCCGCTATAGAGCCTGCTGTTTGTGCGCCTTCAGTTCCACTGGCAACCGCAGCAATTTTCATTGTTTGCTGCGTCACTCTATCTTTGATGAATGCCTCTGCTTCAGCGCCTACAAGCCCTTTAGCCAGAGCTTCTTTGCTTGCTTTACCTGTGAGGAAACGGACGTATCTACCGGCGGCTACGCCCGATGTAAGCGTACCCGGCAGCGATTCAACAATGCTACCGACCAAAGAAGCGGGATTAACAGACAACTCTTTAAGTGTGCCCAAAAACCCTTGAGCGTCTTTAACGTCTTGGTCTTGATTCTTGCGGGTGAGAGATTGAAATCCAGTCAAAAATTTATTGATACTCTTGGGGCTATACCCCATGTCGCCAAGCACTCGGCCAGCCGCACCGCCAGAAGTGATGTCCAGCAAACCAACATACGCTTCACCAAGACCTGCAACGCCCTTGGTTAAGTCAACACCAGAATCTTTTAAGAAATCGGTAACGCCGTAGTCTTCTGCTGCCGCATCTTGGCGTAGCTTGTCTCGTGCAGCTTGCTTAGCCGCCGCTGACTTCTTGTCTTTGTATTGCTGAGCGTAGATTTGCGCATCGACTTCATCTAGCTGCCTAGCGGGGGTAAACATCACCGACTCAGGGCTGACACTGCGGTCTCTTGCTCTACGGTTTTCTGCGTAATCTACAGTAGGTGGTGTCCCCTTAAACCCTTCCATAACGCTTTCACGTTTTGGTTCGGGCTGTTGTTGCGCAACAATGGGAGCCCAGACATCTTCCCCGTATGTGGGTTCAAACGTAGGTGCAGCTTTTGTAACGGGCGCAGGTTTTTCTTTTGGCGCAGGTGCAGGTTTTACTTCTCCGATTGGGGTAAAGGAAGTAAATTTAGGGGGTGATTGAGGTTCCGCTTCTTCAATTGGGGTGAAGGAAGTAAAGTTTTGCGCCATATATCACCCGTTTAGTTTGCATACCCAATCACTTTACCATCTTGGAGTACCTCTGTTCCTTTACCTGCTACAAATTTTCCTGTAGTCGTTCCGGGGGGTAATACTGAATTAGCCGAAGGCGCGGCTTTTGAAGGTGTGGTTTTAGCGGGTGCAGGTGCCCCGCCTGTTACTTTGTAATTCTTAAGAAACGCCGCTCTTGCTGCTTCCTCTGACCCATACTGGGTTTTCATGGCTTCCCACTCACGTTTATTAAGCTTGGAAGTGCTAAATTTGTTGAGCGCGGCTTTAGCGTCTCTATCTTCCGGAGCTCCAGTTGCTTCTTCAGTAAGAGCCGCTTTAGTTGGGCCAACATCAGAAGTTTTAACTTGTGATGCAGTTAATGCGCCAGCTTCTTTGGACATACGAGCTTTAAACATAGCGGGAGTTTCCCCTGCTTTTGGCTTTTCTGTCTGCAATAGAAAGTTTAAGTTGTCGTCATACAACCGTTCGGGCAGTTTTGGTGGTTTAGCCCCACCCGCACCAGTTTTCCCAGTGGGTTTGGTAGCTGTGGCGTATTTACCAGCAACTGAAGCCAGTGCTTCTGCTTTCTTAATACCAAACTGTTGCGCGTCACTGTGATCTTTACGGGCTTGGTCAGCGGCAGCAATAGAGTCACGAGTCAAACCCATGCGTTCTTTGCGTTGAGCGTCGGCCAAATTCAAACGCATGTTCATCATGGAACGCTTCTGAGCTTTGTCAGCTTGGAGGGCTTGACCATAAGCACCAGCAAAAGCACCTCCCGCACCGCCAATTCCACGGATTGGGTCATTGCCTTTAAGCATTTCAGGGATTGCAACAAACGCAGCTAGGCCCTTGGCTTGTTCTAAGCCCTTGGCGTCTTCAGCTTCCATACCTTTCAGCTTGCTTTCATAGTCGGCATAGGGGCTTGGGCCTGCGCCATCTTCCAATGCTTTACGGCGTTTGGTAATAGCGTCGTTGTACGCTGCATCGGTCATTGGTGTGTATTTGGCAGAGGCTACGTTTGCCATAAGCTGGGGGAACATATCGGTAATTTTTTGATACGCAGCCGGATTACCCTCAGAAGAAGCCAACAAATCGCTCAAGCTATTCAACCCATCGTCTGTTTCATTTTCATCACCTTCTACTAACCCTCTTTTTGCAAAAGCCACAATACCGCCGCCAGCCATCATCTGTTCTTGCTGCTCTTCTGGGATTTGGTTAAACGCACCGCCCAAGCCATTACGAATTGAGGCACGCTCAGCCATTTCAGCGTCAATCATTTGCGCTTGTTCCACATCCTGACGGTTTAGGGCCGCTTCTTTGGCTTGCTGAAGTTGCTGATCGCTCAATTTGTTGAGGATGCCCTCTACGTTTTGTTGGCTTGTTACTCCGCCGCCGTCGGCATAACGAACCACTGGCTCGCCGTCTTCAATTTGACCGCCTTCAGCAAACATACCCAGTTGTTTAGCACCATACGCACCCATACCCAATGCACCCATTGTCTGTAGCATGGAAGGGGGAGCCTGATACATCTGTGATGTAGATTGTTGCCCCAAAGGTAATCCACGCACCAAGTCAGACATGAAGCCCAACTGTTTGTATGGATAATTCTGTTGGTTCAGGAAGTCTTGATACGCCATGTCCAGCGGACGCTGGGCTTGCTGTTGCATCTGACCGCCGTATTGGTTCTGCAACTGATTGATGCCAATGTTTTGCTGAATACCCTGACGGAACTGATTTGCCGCTTGGTCAAACGCAGATTGCGCACCTCTGGACTGGATACTGCCAAGAGTCCCCATCAAGCCACGTTCACGCTCTGCACGTTGGATAGCTTCACGACCACCTCCAAAAGCACCTGCCTGTGTAGCCTGTGCCTGTTGCATGGTGTTACCAATTTGGTAGTCACGGATTGCCCCACGCTTTTCAACGTCCACCACGTTCTGCATGTAGGGAGACATGTAGTCGCCAATGTTTTGCTGAAATCCTCGAGGGCCTGCATCCATGTTTGCAGCGCCTTGGAACGACTGCATTTGCATTGGGGAGAACCCAGCAATACGGTTCCCCTTGTACTGCTTGTATGGGTTTTGGTTGATGTCGGTAAGCGCCGTGCCTTTGGCAAGAACATTTTTTGCGTATGGACGCGCCCATTCGGGAAGCTCTACCGTCTGCGTGGTTTTATCAGGTTGACCACCACCACCGCCACCACCGCCGCCGCCGTCGAAATATAAACAAGGGCCGAGTAGGAAGCTTAATAAATTGGACAACTTAAACATTTAAATGCTCCTTGCGGTATTCATCAAACCGCTCATAAAAAACTGACTTCCACATATCTGGAATTTGCTTTGCCGCTTCTTCCGGGCCAACACATACATGAATTGCATATGCAATTATGTTTCCCGCAGCGTAACGAAGAGAGTGAGCAATCTCAATTCCATGCGGGTCTTTTTCGCGTTCAAAATGGTTTGCAGCAGCGTATCCAGATACAACAGTCAACCACATTGGAAAGATCTGTTCTTGAATTTGTCGATAAAAAGGATTGGCAGGGAGATAAACAAGGCAAGTTAAAAACGCTTCGTTTATTTGATTTTCAGTAAGCGGCCTATCTTTATCAACCATGTCATCCCAAGTGTGTAGTAACGCACCAAAAGCGCGATACATATTGAGGGCATCTTGATTTCCCCCAAACCACTCTAGTTTGCCAATGCTCTTCATGCTGGCAAGTATTTATCAGAGCGGCTGTTCTTTGCCACTTTACCTTTACCCACCGTCTTGCCGCGAGCCTTTTGGATTCTGTCCATCATTGCGTACAGCTTGCGTGCGCCAGCTTCGGTTGAGCCGTTGCCCAACTCAGAAACAATACGCGCGGGTACAACAAACTCACCGTCAGCCAACCGTGCAGGTTGCCTCTTGCCAATCACCGCAGGGATGGAGTCAGACACGCCGTCACCCGGGCCACGCAGTAATCTGCCGCCATCGGAGTAGCCACCAAGGTTGTAAGCTGCGTCAGAGATACCGCCACCTTCGGCAAAAGCTATTCTGCTGGTGTCAATTCTGCTGGTGTCAATTGCGCTAGCACCCATGCCGCCACGGTTTCCTGTATATACAGGACGGCTTGCTTTTTTCTTTGCTTTTGCCGCCTCTTCAGGGTCTTCGTAGTTTGGGTTCTTAACGTACTTCTGCGTTTTTGCATTGAAGATGTACTCTGAATCCGAGCCAGCTTTTGCAACGGGCTTGGCTGCTGTTAAGCCTGAATTTGCCACAGCCATTGGCTTGGCTTTCAAAGTGTTTTTCAAATAATTGTCGAACTGCGATTTCACTTTAATAGGCGCAGGGCGGTTAAGGTATGCGTTAACAAGGCCTTGTGATTCAGGCGCACGTAGCAAGTCTGCCATGCTGTTTACGGCAGGGATGCTGAACGCAGGAGCGGGTGTGCTGATAGGTGTTGTGGGTTGAGCCGCTGTGTATGAAGTGGGTACTGGGGGCGCTGCTGGGTCGGCTGTAGCGCCACCGTCGGCAAAGCCATAAATCTTCTTGGCCTCTGCATCGCTTACTGGGCGATACGAGGGGTTCATGTAAGTCTGCTCTTGACCTGAAGCACTTGCGTCAGGCGTTGGGTTTACATAGCCGGGGTCGTAGGCATAGCGTTGACCCATGTCCGTATCGGCTTTTGCTTCTTCTTCCTTCTTTTTGGGGGAGTACAGCGAAGCCGCGCCCGATGCGGCCCCTAAAGGGTTTTCTTTGGCAAAGTTCATTAGGCTGGTTGGGGAAATGTTGCTACCCATAAGCTTAATTTTGTCCATGAAAGACGTTGGAGCATTTGCCGTTGAGGTCACATTAAGACCTGATTGCGCGTTAGGAACTTGGCGTGCCAAGGTATCCATAGAAGGGCCTTCGCCCACGGGAAACGGGTTCCCGGGGGTTGTAACAGGCGCGGCGGGGGTAGCAAATTGACTTGCGTAAGAAGCGGCGGGTTGGGCGGGATTAAAAGCAGGAACAGAAGTAACCCCAGAAGGAACGGCGGCGGCGCTTTGTATTGTGGAGTTTTGTGCTGCTAACGCTTGTGCTTTTGCTTGCTCTTCTAACGCTTTTTGCATGGCGATTTGTGACTCCGCTGACGCTGCGGAAGCTACTCCGGATTCAACTGCGCCAGCAGCCACAGGGCTTGCGCCACCAGCCAAAAGAGATTCGCCCAAACTTCCACCGCCGTAAGCGCCCAAGCCTGCCATCAAGCCCTTCTCAAGACTACCGGTTGCTAAAGTCATACCGCCACCAACCATCAACGCTGCATAAGGAGCGCCAACACCAGAGGCAACCAAAGCTGCGCCAGCAGCCATAGGCAGGATAGATTCAAGGAAGCCAGCTTCGGGTAAACCCGTGTGTGGGTTGGTGGTCAGTTGACCGCCGTGGGCTTTGGCAATCGCGTTTAAACTGTTCACTTCCCGAGGGGACATGTGAACAAGCGTGGAATCATTACCACGACCATGCGAAGACAAGTGTTGTGCTGCGTGCTGTAGGCTCATTTTTGCCTCATTTAAACGGGTTTATTGATAGTATCACGGGAATGCTTTTTAGCCAACTTTCCAGTTCGTTCCGTCAGAATAAACTGGGACTGTTACCGCTCCGCCAGCCGTCACGGTTGAACCAAAAGTTGGTGTCAGGGCATCAGACACAAACGTCCTTGCGCCTTTTCTTGAATCTACTGCGCTGGGCAGGTCAGCCACGGCATACACCGTTGATGCCAATACCGTCTGCTTCAGCACGTTATCCATTTGGTTGAAATACAACCGAAAAATATTGTTTAGCTGATCTTGATACTGCCGGTCATACTGCTCTGGGGCTAACGGGATATTTGGTGCAGATGGGGCAATAAGGGCGGTTATGTTTGTTGCCATTAAGCGCCCCTGCGTCCGTCAGGTTTGATGTCAATACGAGGCGCACCCAACTGCCACTGGAGGCCAAGCTGGTTTCCGTCAATCCTAAATGACATCTGGCGACCGCGCACCCTGACATAAACGTACTGAGTGAACTGCTCGACCGGAACAGTTGCTGTGCGGGTGACAGTGCCGTAACTTACACCACCCTCCGACTCAGGCGTGTTGTACCCAGAACCGGAGCTTTGCAAAGGCTTGATGGTCATGGTGACTTGTGGGCTGGCGGCAGACGAACCACGGAACGTGATGTCTGGAATTATTCTCCAGATGAAACCAAAGTTGTGACCATCACCAATGTCAAATTCAGAAGAGGCAATGTATGAATCAATGACTACAGGGGTTTCTGTAGTGTTGTCGTCTACGCCGTACTCATGGTACACAAGATTGTTTGCGTATGTAGCGCCAATAGGATACTGATTGATGCCAGAGTCCAGCCAAGCAGTCCTACCCAAAGTACCGTAATACCAAATGTCTTCTGCGTAGTTGTACACAACGTACTTGTCGATCACGGTTGAACCGGACGAGCAGTAGAACCACCAGACTTCGTTGAAGCCTTCGTTTGTACCAGCAAAGAACTGCGACTGTTGGTCTAGGTCAATGTCTTGGAAAATGTACTGACGCAAATCACAGCGCAAAGTCTGGATGCGACCATCGTACGTGTAGAACTTGTCTATGCCCATCCAGTAAACAACGCCAGAGGCAATGACCGCAGTGTTAAATCCAGCGATTGAGATGTTGTCGCCAAGAAGTTGTGATCCCCAGACGTAGGGTGGGCCAAGGTATTGCAGAGAATACACAGACGCATCTGTGAACACAACAATCTCTTGCCGCGCCTGCACTGCTGTACGGATTTCAGAGCCGTGGGACAGACGGATAAAGCCAGCCTGATTGGTTGCCGCAGGCGTCCACTCAACAACCGACTCTTGGTCTGACCAACGAATAAGCATGGGGTCTAAGTCTCCACCCCCGTAAGGTGTAGCGCCAAACGCAATAGTAAATCGGCTTGCATCCGACACCATGACAAAATTAACGACTGCTGGCACATCCGATGCGCCACCCAAAGAGGTCACAGGGATAGCGTAGGAAGATACGTAATGAGTGCCAGACTGCGTACCAGACAGACTAATGGGAGTTCCCGCCACTGCATTTGCGTAGGTAGTTGCAAGTTGGAATACGTTCCCAGATGCGTTGGCGTTGGTTACGTAATACACAGTACCTGAAGTCAGCCCGGTCGGCAGTGCGCCAGTGGAGAGCAGAACAACAGCCATTGTGTTGGTCAAA
>Ga0209358_10001181_pt1 | contig 21322 bp, 21 predicted proteins | sample LauGreFa1BDMLBSN_2_FD_187574 | JGI IMG/M metagenome (GOLD analysis project Ga0209358, IMG submission 187574) | Freshwater lake microbial communities from Lake Michigan, USA - Fa13.BD.MLB.SN (SPAdes) (version 2) | ecosystem: Environmental > Aquatic > Freshwater > Lake | place: Lake Michigan, USA...
TGACATAATTGCAAACTACACTCAGAATTGGTTAGAAGATAATATTTCTGAGGAGTTATATGTTAAAATGTACGAAACGGGAATAAAATATTCACAAAAAGAATCATTTCAAAATTCAGTATTAGGGTTATTTAATGACTATTTTGTAAAAAGGGCAAATTCGTTTTCTGAACAATTAGAAAAAATAAAAGTATCTGAAGAAAAATAAAAAAAATGGAAATGGAAAAATTTAACGTATCAGTAATATTACCAATAAATTCATCGGCACATAGAGGCTTTGATGATTTATTTGACAGAGCAATAAAATCTTTATCAATACAAAGTCTACCAATTAATGAGTTAGTAATTGTACATTCCGGTGAAGATTTATTAAAAAACTTTTTATCGAATTATGATTTTAGTGGGTTAACAACTAACATCATTCAAAATGATGGTGAATTTGATTTTTGTACTCAAGTTAATTTAGGTGTTAAAAATGCTAAAAGTGAATGGGTAAGTGTTTTAGAATTTGATGATGAATACTCAAGTATTTGGTTTAAAAATGTAAAAAGATTTGTTGACTCATATCCTGAAGTTGACGCCTTTCTTCCGTTAGTTGTAGATACTGATGATAAGGGTATGTTTGTCGGTTTTACAAATGAAGCGACATTTGCGGCAAGTTTAAATAGTGAAATCGGTTATTTAACTAATGATGTTTTACTATCCTATCAAAATTTTCAAACAAGTGGTATGGTAATTAAAAAATCAACTTTTAATGATAATGGAGGGTTTAAAACATCTATGAAATTAACATTTGTTTATGAGTTACTTTTAAGACTTACTTATAATTCAGTAAAAATTATGACAGTACCAAGGATTGGTTATAAACACATGAATCTTAGAGAAGGATCAATTTTTTGGAATTATAAAAATGGTGAAGAAAAAATATCGGATAACGAGGTTTCGTTTTGGATTGATTCGGCAAAAAAAGAACATTTCTTTACTAACGATAGAAATATAAAATATGTACCAGAACAACAATAATAATGTTTCTATCTAATGATAATAATGAAAACACATATGAAACGAATAAGACGGTAAAAAAACAAAAAAGTAATAACTATTTTGATGTCCGTGAAGAGGAGGCTGTTAAGAACTATATATTAGCAGAGACTAAAGAAGAAAAGGAAAAAATTTATAATGAGTATCTTCGTGTGCCATTAGACAAAATGATCGAGTCTATCATACGAAGATATAAATTATATAGAAAAGATATGGATTACATTGATGTCCATCACGATACACATTCTTTTTTAATGACTAAGGTTGATAAATTCAAACCTGCAAAAAATAAAAAAGCCTACTCGTATTTTGGAACTATATGTAAAAACTACTTAATGGGTCAAATTTTAAAAGACCAAAAAGAAACAAATAGAAAAATTTCATATGAAGATATTTCAGCGTCATTAGAAAATCGTCCTGACATGATTTATTACATGGAATTTGAAAAAATAGACGCAGAAAGAATTATTGATGTTTTTTTAGTGGATTTAAGGGCATATGTGTACCAAAACACCCTAATTGAAAATGAATTTAAATTAGGTCAGGCATTAATCGAATTGTTTGATAACTATGGTAATATTTTTATAGGTAACGATAATAACAAGTTTAATAAAAATATTGTTTTATTATCTCTAAGAGAAATGACTAATATGAATACAAAAGAAATTAGAACATTTTTAAAAAAATACAAATTACTTTATTTAGAGACTATAAAAAAAATACATAATCAATAATTAAATATTTATTGTTATGAATAGAACCAGAAAAAAAGAAATCTCACTTAATAAAGATTCAGTTTTAAGTTTGATGCAAGAAATTTATAATGAACTAGTAGAACAAAGGTCTACAGCAATTAGGATTCAAAATAAAATGTTAGCAATGTTAAAGGATCCTGAAGACATGACACTTATTGGTCCGGTAATTAAAGAACAACAAAAAATAATTAACGACACAATAGAAAAAAAATTAACCCTTTCAAAATTACAATCAACAATATGGGAAAAATCATCTTCATCTAAAGAAGAGAATTTCACATTATCTGATATGGACGATGAGACTTTAAGGATTTTAATAAATAAAGATGTTGATGGTGGAGATACAAAATATAAAATGTAATGGGACTTGATTTAAATAATGATTACGAAAAGGCAAAGACTAAGGTTAGTGCGTACCAAACCACATTAGAAAATAAAAAAAACGATCTAATAGCCAAAAAACAAAAAGCAAAAACTTCATTAGATAAGAAAAAAAGTGACGTTACAAAACAGTTAAATGAATTAAAAAGTGGTACTAGCGACATTAAAAATCAATTAAAAAATGAAGTTAAAAATCAATTAGAACAACTTTTAGATTTATTTAAACAATCACTACCAAAGTCAGGAAACAAATCATTAAACACAATAAGTAGATTTTTTTTAGAAGCCGCAGAAGCAACAAAAAGTAGATTAAACGAAATACTAATAGAAGAAGTTGTTTCAACAATAGGTTGCTCTGAAGAACAATCATATGAGGATAAATTAAATCAACCGATTTATATAAAAGTTAGTCAAGTTGATTTATTTAAAAGATTAAAATATTCTCCTGATGATAAGGATGCCAAATTTTACTATGAAAATTCTACAACAGGTCCGGGTGTAATACCAAATTCAGTTAATCGAGTATTATACGAAAGGTTACAAAATTTAGGACAGTCTTATCAAACTCAATTAGGTTCAGATTATAGAGGGGTTTCAGGACAAGACTTATTCGATATTGAATACGTCCAATTTTATCCGGTAATCGCACCAACAAATTTTGGTGACTTTTTTAAAATAACTTTAAAACCACAATTAAATAATAGAACAACTGTTTCTGATTTTTTAAGAGATTATTATGGTAGTATAGATATTTTACAATTTGATGTTCTTACTGCGGAAATTATGAATGCACTTACAGGGGCGTTTGATTTTAGTATTGGTTTAACCACTGATGAAATGAGAGAACAAACAAAATTTGACTTAATTTTAAAAAGAATTATGGGTGTTTGTACTGATCCGGCAAAAAAAATAGACGTTGCTGGAACCGCGAAATTAAGTGATCAAGATTTTATTGATGATACCTTTTTTGAAATATCAAACCAAGAACTTAGACTTATTGAAGAAAAAATTAATAATACAATTAATGGTGTCGTCCAGTTTGAGGATTGTGGAGATTTGAGATTACCAATAAATGTTGAAGCAAATAGAACAATAGTTGAGGAAGTAATTACTGAAAATGTTGGTTCTAAAAAAATAGATAGGGTTGAGCAAGCAATCGCTGAATTAGCCAATGATCCTAAATGGAAGGAATTAGTACCCTCATTAGGTTTAGATATTAACTTTAAGGCTTCTTTAGATACAAGTTTAATCACACAATTACCTAAAATTGTTTTTAAAACTATCTTATCACCTAAAGTGATGTTAGGGTTTTTAATTATGGTAAAGGCGGTCAGTAGTCAATTTTCTGCACAGTTAGATAACTTATTTGATGACTTAGAAAAATTTATGAAAACATTTAAAAAGTTTGTTGTAAATTTCATGCAAAGAGTAACCTCTATTTTTGTTGAAGAATTATTTAAGATAGTAAAAAAACAAATTAAACAACTAGTTGAAAAAATTTTATCTGACATCGTAAAAGAGGCAAAAAATAAACAATTAGCGATGTACTCATCGATTGTTTACGCATTGTTAGTGTTAGGACAAGCACTTATTGATTACCGCAATTGTAAAAGTGTTATTGACGAAATTTTAAAATTACTTAATTTAGGTATATCACAGTTAAATTTAGGGTTACCTCTTTTTGCACTTGCAGGTTCATCATTACTAGGTGGTGTTTCAGACACAAGGGCGTTTGCAAATGTAATTGAAAATTTACAGGGGTTAGGGTTACCTACGGGAGACGCACCTGACGGGGGTCCAAATTTAATGAATATGGCAATGATGGCACAAATAAAAGGTAGTAATTTAGAAACATTTACCAATGGGAAAGTTGAGGTTTACGTACCGCCACCGGTAGGGTTTGCCGGACCATTCCCGATTGCCGCAAAACCATCAAAAGGTAGAGGAAAATTTATGTAATATGGAACCAAAAGAAGTTTTAAATATTTTAAGTGATTATAAAAATAGTTCAAATAGTGATTTAACAAAAGTCATGGATTTTTTGCAAAAAGATTTTGAGAAAACCAAAGACTTAATAATAAAACTAACAAAACATTTAGATGTGACTGAACAGTCATATAATAAAGTTTTTGAAGAATATAAAAAAAGAATGAATAATGTCGGGTAATTTACAGGATACACAAAATATATTTTTTGGGGTTTGTATTGATAATAAAGATCCATTAATGCTTGGTAGAGTTAGGGTTGAGCCCATTATTCAAAACATTGCAGCTGCGGATAAAACTTATGTTGGTTTTGATGAGAATTCTAAAACACCGGAAAAAAACGGTCCTTGGTCACCTTTAGATCCATTTATTTATTTACCATTACTACCATACTTTGTAAATCAGGTACCAAAACCTGGTGAGAGTGTTATGTTGTTTTATTATAACACAAATATTAAAACAACTAAAAATAAGTTTTACATGATTGGTACGTATTCGTCACCAGCAACAATTAATTATGAGAACTATTCATCATCAAAAACAAATTTAGATTCGGGATCACTTAATTCAACAAAAAATGTACCACCGATTAAAAATAATAATGGAACATATAAAAACGAATCAAATAAAGGTGTTTTTGCTGAGCCTATTGATATTTCATTAAATGGTAGAAATAGTGCGGACATTATATTAAAAGAAGATGAGTTATTATTAAGAGCCGGTAAACACAAACAATTTAAAACCGGTGAAATTCCTGAAGCAGATGATAGTAGAGCGTTCTTACAATTATCTAAATATTACTCAAAAATTAGTTATGGAGAACCAACTTCAAAAACAAGACTTGTATCAAATGAAAAACCCATTAAATATTTGGTTGAGTATGACGTTATTAATCCAGAAAATCAATTTTCAGCATTTACCGCCAACTTATATATTTATGCCCTAAGAACGGATGAAAAATCATATAAAACTTTAACCTCTAACTTTGACTATAATAGTGAATTAGATTTAACTGGTTCTACTGACGGTGTAAGGTTAATTAAAATGGTTAATTTCCCTGTCGGTTTAAATTTAAATGATTTATCAAATCAAATTAATCAAAGACTTAAAGGTATTATTACTGACCCAAAAACTTCGTTGTTAAATCCAAATTTAGCACTTAATGAACAATTTCCTTTTTATTATCGACCATCTAAAAGATTAAGAGATTTAACAACTAATTTTGTTAGTACAGGTGATTTAATCGCGTCCGCTAATATGGCGTTACTACAGAGTCTTGTAAAAATATCTGCAACAGACATCACACCAGGTTATAGTTTAGTATTAAACGCAAAACTAACCCCCGAATTACCATATGACATAGTAAAAGATGTTTCAGTCCCATCAAATTCTGAACTTATTAATAATAGTGTGGCATTAATGGGGGCAAATCAATTGTTTTTATTGTCTCACGATTCTATAATTCCAGGTAAAGGAAAAATAGACATCCCAAACACAGTTTATGGTATTGATCAACCATTAGTTTTTGACGAAATAGAACCAAAAACCTCCTCTATGGTTAGAGGGGAAGAACTTTTAGAACTATTAGATTTATTAGTTAGGTTTTGTTTAACACACGTACACCCATATCCATTAATGCCGCCATCATCGGTAACATTAGACGGTTTATCAACTGATGACTTACTTGCAAAAATGCAAGAAGCATATCAAAAAGTTTTAAATAGCAATATTCGTATTAACTAACTATTTATATAAAAAAGTTAATATGTCAATATATAGATCATACTTTGATAAGTCGGATACTCTTATGTATAATTCCTATACTAACACCGGAAGAAATCCGATTATTGAATTATTTTATGGCAAGGCAAACAACAGTTCAGCACCCATAGGATTTAGCCGTTATATTTTTAATATAGATTTAAGTGGTTTAACAAGTCAGATAAATCAAAAAATTATCTCTAAAAATTGTGGTACAAATTTTAAACATACTTTAAGAATTACTAATACTTCATTTTTTGATAAGGAATTATTAAATGATACAACATCTCAAGGTAGAAGACGAGCAACATCTTTTGATTTGGTTTTATTTAGAATACCAAAAACGTCAGGTACAACAGGTAATCCACAAAATTGGGACTCAGGAGTTGGCTATGATTATTATGATTTTAATATCACTAATTTAAATGATAGATCATTTTCTACCAGACCTGTTAATTGGTTTCAAACAACAACAATTTCTGATTGGAGTTATCCCGGAATTTACGACAACACTAATTCATTAACAGGAACAACCGGTCTTAACTTTAGTGGACTTACAATTGTGGATACACAACATTTTGAATTTGGTAATGAAGATATTGAATTTGATATGTCGAATGAAATAAACGCTATTTTAGATGGTACACTAACTAATGTCACAGGATGGGGTATTGCATTTTACCCACAAGTGGAAAACATATCAGGCATGTCTGAAAACTACTCAGTTGGGTTCTTTTCCCCGCATACTCAAACTTTTTATGAACCATTTTTAGAGACAGTATATGACGATTTAATATTGGATGATAGAAACGCTTTTTATGCTGGTAATAATAATAGTCTTTATCTTTATGTGTATGAAAATGGTAATGCTGTTAGTTTTGATTCTAATCCAACGGTAGATATTGTTGACGTTAATGGAAATATTGTTTTCCCGTATACTAATCTACCAACATGTTTAGTTACAAAAGGCGTTTATAAAGTAGATATAAATGGATTAACAAGTAGTTCTATTCCTTGTCTTTATTATGATATATGGAAAGGATTATCAGTAAATGGTGTACCTATTGACGACGCAGAAAATGAATTTGTTCTTTTAAAGAAAAATGGTAACTATAAAATTGGTACTTTAACTAATAGTCCTAACATATATGGGTTTAGTTTTAATGGTATTAAACAAAATGAAAAAATATTAAACACTGACTTAAGAAAAGTTAACGTTACAATAAAAAAAGCATATTCATCTAAAGATGTTTTAGAAAATATTGAAGCATATTATAGAATTTATGTTAGAGAAGGGGCAAACACTGAAGTACAAGTTCAAGATTGGACTATGATAAATAGAACTCCTGACGCATATTATTTTATGTTTGACACAAAAGATAAAATACCTAATGAATATTTTGTTGACATTAAAGTGGTTTCAGACAGAAACGTAGATACTTATAAAAGAGAGTTACAATTTCAAATAGTAAATAAAAAATAAAAAATATAATTATGGCAGATAAAAGTGCAAATACAGAAAGTATAGTTTGTGAATTAATTTGTAGTACAGGAGCGACTGGTATAGAAGTTATTCAAATTGTACCGCCGCATCCAGTGTTTAGTGATTTAACAGGTGGTACGGTAACACAACTAAACATGATCCAATTAGGTGGAACAAACGGATTATACTCATAATATTATGAATTTAGATAGAATTATTAGAAAGGTTATTAGAGAAGAACATGAATCAAGTAGATATATGTTTTTTTCAAATTTAGAACAAATGAAACGTCAATGTGAGATGTTACTAGACATGGACAAAGAAGAGATTGAATCTATCTTAGAACATGGACATGATTGGGCTCAAGATCATATTGCCGAAGCTAAAAATAATATGGATCAAGTATTTGATTTTATTATGAATGAAATGAATGGTGAAGGTAATCATGATGATGATGACGATATGATTGAAGAGGGTAGAAAAAAAACAGGAACTAAACTTTGTGCTAGAGGTAAATCGGCAGCAAAGGCAAAATTCGATGTGTACCCAAGTGCTTACGCTAATGGTTACGCAGTACAAGTATGTAAAGGTACGAAACCAGGACTTGATGGTAAAAAAAGATGTTCAGGTAGTTACTGTTAAATATTACTTAAAATATTTCTTACAACAATTTCTAAGGACTCTTTTTGAGTCCTTTTCTTTTTTGTCTCATAATGAGTCATGACAGGTTTTTGTCCTTTACCTGTTTGAGTGTCTTTTTTCTCGGCTCTTCTTTTTTGTTGGCAAGCGGCTTTTTTCTGTGAATCTGACATTTTACCTGCGACTCCTACTGCTCTACATTTAGGGTATGATTTACTATCAGCATCCGCCCTACCACAAGGGGGGTGTTTACCGTTAACTTTTCTACAAATATCTACCCACGGACCTTTTGGTTGTTTAGAACCCTTTGGTTTCTTTTTTGTTCCGAACCAAACCGCTAAATCTTCATTTAGAATAATACTATCTAATTCAACCCACTCTTTTATGGGTACTATCTTTTTATTTTTTCCTGGTGTTTGATTTATAACACCTCCATCCTCATCGTTTTCTTTTTTATGGGTTTTATTATACCTAGAAATTTGACGAGATTTTGATTCTAATTTTTTTATATTTTTTTTATGTGATTCTAAACTTCCGTCATAACTATCATACTCTAAGTCTGGATTATAAAATTTTGAAACTTTTTGATTAAATGGTGCTAGTGGTTGTTTATCCCATTCTATTTCACCCATACTTAAAGGTCCATTATAATAACCAGCATATCTACTTGTAGAATCAGCCTCTCTTAATATTCTTTTTATAATATCGTCTAACATCTAATATAAATATCACCTAATAATCTTTTTCATAGTACCATCTTCATACACCTCAAATATAAATCCTTTTGTATCTGAATTAACTTCTTGCCCTATAAGGTTGATGTATTTAACAACTTTTTTAAATGATTTTGTATTATCTAAACTAATCGGTCCGTATATTTTATATTGCCCATCACGATCAACTTGTTTTAATCTATAGTAATGAATTAAAAAATCATTAAAACCATCTAAATAACTATAATTAATAACTGACGTACTATATCCTGACGCTAATTTACTACCAACAACCTTCCATATCTCACCATCAACACTTCTTTCAATCTCAAAATAATCTGAATTATATTCAGATGCTGTTGACCATTTAAGTGAATTAAATGAAGGATATGGAGAACCCTCAAAATACATTAATTCAACAGGTAAAGACACTGGGGAATTTGCTAATATCCCAAACGTACCTGTGGTTCCCCCACCGTACTCCCAAACTCTAATATATATTGTTTGTCCGGCACCTAATCCTGTTAAATATAAATAAGGCATTAAACCATTTGTACTATTATCATCATCACAAACAACTTCAGTTAAAGAACCAATAGAACCTGTATATACTGACATACCACCATCAGTTATAACACCTTCTATCATATCTATTTCTACAATACCATTTGATGGTACTACAACACTAAACCAAACGTCTTCACCTGCATAACTAGCACAACTTGGTGTTGCCTCTGATGTGGATGTTGCGTTTACATTTGTGTAAGTTGAGTATGTTCCTGTGTTAAGTGTTATTGATATTGCACCTGACGGATTATCATTGATTGGTGGTGTTGGTGGGGCAACACATGTTCTTGTCATAGTAAATGTACCTGTATTGGTTGACAAACCTGTGGTACTATAATAAGCAATATACACATAATACTGAGTACCGTTTACTGTTGTGAACGTATAAGTTTCAGTACCACCTGAAAAACCAACATCTTGATCGGTAACTAATGTATATGTTGCACCACAAGTAGTACCACTCATTATAACCATCTCATGGTCAAATCCTGTTCCCGCAACTGAAGTAATAGTTGTATTTTGACCGTCACCAACAAAACTATACCACACACCATAAGGTGATGAATACCCTAAAGGTGCGGTTTCTAATACAGAACCAACAGTTGTTCCCGCAAGTCCTGATGTCCCACAAGAAAGTAATGTCACATTTGAACAATCGTCATTTGATGGTGCCGGTACTGGTGATGTTGAACTTGCAGATGCGTTCCAAGAACTATATAACCCACCGCAATTACTTCTAACATATAGTGTGTATGTGGTGTTTTGAGTAAGGGATGATGTGGATGCCGATGTAACACCCGCACCAACACTACCACTAACAACTAATCCCGTTGCACCACTTCCCCCTAAACCTGAAGTTCTAATTTCCCATTCATATCCATTTGTTGGTAATGATGGTGATGCCGACCAAGATAAATTAGCTGATGTTGGAGAGGTATACGTAACTAACAATGATGATGGGGCGGTACAAGATGGTGGTGTCCAAGTATAAGTTAGTCCTGAAGTTGGTTTTACAGTATTTGAAAGTGTTACAGTTGAACTGTTTAATGTTCCTGCCGTGGTTGATGACCAATTTGTTGTGGTTGTTCTATTATTAAAATCTGTATTTAACGATCCTCTTAATCCGACCTCAAATGTCCTTGTGGTAGTACTTGTTGGTCCCTGTATATTATATACGATATTAATTGTGTTAGTGGTTTCATTTAATCTTATCTGAAAATTATATAATTCACCAAACGCACCTGAAGTTGTATATCTTTGCCATCCTGTCCATTGAACCACTAATGTCCTATTAGGTGATGTACCTATTGTTTGAAATCTAATACCAAATCCTGATCTACTAAATCTAAAATGAAATCCCGTACCTCCACTTGTTGCATTTGCGGAAATTGTAACTGTAGTTGCGGTTTTAGATAGTACTGTGGCCCCCGCAGGAATACCAGTACCACTTACTTTATCCCCAACCGATATTAGAGATATGTCTCCACCTGTAATTGTAATTACTGCACTTCCTGAAGTTCTATTTGCCAATAACGACCCACGTCCTATTAAATCAGCACCCATTGCGGATATTACATTATTTGAAGTACCTGTTGATAGTGGTAAATAACTGTTAGTTGGTAAACCCCCTAATGTTATAAACCCATTTGTGTTAATCGCAAATTGGGTGTAGGTTGTACCATTATAAATAAAGTTAAAACCTATTGATTCTAATACGGATGAACTTACATCGTCAAAATAACCCGTAGTTCCGTTAAAATTACTATTTGTCCAATTTGTAAAGTTATCGTAGTTACTACCTCCAACTATTGGAGTATAAGTTCCGGTTGATGTTCCAAACGTATAAGAACTTACTTGTGATCTAACAAAAAAACTTGTTAGTATAAGGAAAAAAATAAATAAAGAATTTTTCATAGGTGATCATTTTATTAATAAATACTTATGAAATTACTTATTATCAACCATTAATTAAAATGGTTGAATATATTATTATTATGAATTAGCATATAACAAAAAAGGAGACAATTTCTTGTCTCCTTTCTCTTATTCGGTATTAATTGATTATCTCAATTCTCTCAAGTCAAATGTTCTAACTCCATCAACTGTGATACGTCCGTAGAAACGGTTGTTAACCATTTTCTTAGCGTATCTTGTCATTATACCTTTGATAGGTGTAAAGTTGAATGGGTTATACATTGTAGGTGTTAATTGTAGAGGTACGTACGGTGCGTAAACATAACCTGTGTCTAACAATGAAGAACCTTTGTGTCCAATCAAAATTTGATTTGATGGGAAGTAAGGATCTCTATAAACTTGGTAACGTCCTGCAAGAGTACCAACTCTTTCAATACCCATGTTGTATTGGTCTTGCTCAGGTGAAGCGTTAGATACGTGGAAGTATTCTAAGTCATCAAAGATTGCAGAAACCTCAGAAGATACAACGATCCAGTTAGCACCACCTCTCAAAGTAGATTTGTGGATTTGTGCTGACAATTGGTTGATTGCTGTAATCAAAGTTTGGTTCCAATCTTTTTGAGTGTAAGAATTAACTCCTTGTACTCTTCTCCATCCGTTGTAATCCCAACGTAAGTTCCAAGCCGCTCCTTTTCTAAGGTCTCTCAAGATTTCTCTATCGATTTCAGCAGCCACTTGCTCAGACAATAAAGCTGTTAATTCAGCCTCAGCGTCGATGTTATGGAATGCTGAAACGTCTTGTGCCAATTCAGGTGACCATTGTGCTCTTAATTTTCTTTCAGTTACAGAAACAGTTACTGATTCTAAATCGAAAGAAACCTCACCAATTTGATCTTCGAATTCTAAGTTAGCGTATCTTCTCCAAACAACACTAAATGCGTTTCCACTTAAAGTATCATTTAAAGTAGTACCTGTATAACCATCTAAAGATGTTGATCCACAGTTAGCACATGCTGGACATGATAAATCAACTTCTAAATAGATACATCCGTCTTGTCCACAAGTGTTATAGTAGTTACCACCATTACCTTCAGCCGCATAAGGTACATTAGTTAATGTTGAAGTAGGTGCAACAATTCCTTGTCCGTATTGTTGAGTAACAACTCTAAACAATAATGAATTAGGGTTACCCGCAGCATCATAAACAGTATCACAAGGAGTAGTATCAAATACATTACCCATAGTTGAGTTAGGGTTAGCAAAAACTCTTAAATCAGAAAGGAAAGTTTCAGAATCAACTTCAGAACCATCAGGTCCGATTAATTTACCATTTCCTGCGATTGGAGTCCATCCACAAAGTTTAACGATAACTTTTCTTACGTTGTCACCATTTGCAAATTGATTAGTTGCACCTGTTAATGATGAACCATTCCATACTTGTACAGTACTTTCTTGAGTAACTGCAGTCCACTTACCTTTAGAGTAATCGAATAATCCTGGAGGATCTAATTGTCCTTCAGCTCCTTCGTAGAATAAATCATAAAGATTTTTCTTGAATGCATTTGCATTTGGTGGATATCCTGCACCAACACCTGAAGTACCAGGGTTAGATGGAGAACCTACAGGTGAATAATGTTCACCATAACCATCATAGTTATTAGCCGCTGTTTGTTCAGTACCATTTTCGTACCCTTGGATTCTTGGTACAAAGTAGAACAATTTACCGATAGGTAAGTTCATTGCTTGTACAGAAACTAAGTCATTAGCCAACAATTTAGAGAATACTCTTCTTACGATAGGAAATACTACAGTTTCGAAAGAACCTGAACTATCTGTTGATGCTGCTTCGTTGATTAAGTGAGACGCTTGGTTTTCATATAATTGTGCCATGTTCTCTTTAATGTGACCTCTAAGTCCATCTAGGAATCCTAATCTATCCCATTTGTTAATTGTATCTTCTTTGATAACTTTAAGGTGTTTCAACCCGATGTTACCTACAAGACCTGATTCTAATAATGCTCCCATTTTTTTATTTTTAAATTGAGTTTATTTTTGTTTATTTTATTTTTGCCATCAAATCCTTCATTCTTAAAAACTGAGGATTCTCATAAGTTTTAGTTTCAATCAAATTACTTGCTGAACCACTTTGTGGAGTTTTAATTACTTTTCTTTCAATTGATTCAGTAAATACTCCAGGATTAGTTGATTCAGATCCTAATTCTGATTTAATTGTTTGATAAAGATTTTTTGATTCTTTGATTGAATTAACATTATCAAATCTTCTTAAAATATTTATCTTTTCTTGTTTAGTTGTTGTGTGCTCTGTGAACAATCTTGTTGAATAAGCCAAATTAGAATTGAAAACTGCAACTTCGTTTAATTTATTTCTGAAAAAATCTAAAGCTTTTCTATACTCTTCATTTTTCTCTCTTAATAAATTAACTTCTCTAGTTACTGATTCTACTTCTAAATGTCTTGGTGCTGTTCTTGGTTTTGGTAAACCTTTTCTACCCCATTTTCTTCCATTTCCAAGTGTTCTTGCGGCTTCTACAGTTTCACCATCTTCGGTATCGTCTATTTCATCCATTTCTTTCCATTCATTTTCCTCATCAGGATCACCCATTTCGGTAACACCTCTTTTAAGTTTTGAAGGGTACTTGAATTTCATTTTTCCGACTCTACCCTTTGGTTTAAAGTTTTCGCCTATCTCAAGCTCATAAACAACTTCGTTACGTCTTCCTTCTGCAGTGAATGCTGCTCCCGTTTCTGCTGATGTGTCTGTAGGATCATCCATTTCAAACCACTCACCTTCTGCAGTAAATGCTGCACCGGTTTCTTGTGAAGTGTCTGTAGGATCACCAACAGCCTCATCAAACTCATAAGATAATTCTTCAAAATCATCTTCATCATCTTCATGAGATGTGAATCCAAAATTATCTCCCATAGGATTTTCACTGTCGTCAAAACGTAACTCATATAAAACACTTTCGTTTGTTTGTGCTCTCATTGGTGTAACGTTGTTTTCCATTTCATCCATTTGAATAAAATATTCAGAATCTTTGTTTGTATCTGTCAAGTGAATATTTCCACCCTCGTCTTTTTTAACAATAATTCCATCCTCATCACCCATTGCCTTAAATACTTTAATTACATCAGACATTGGAGATTGAGTCATATCCAAAGGAGCCATGGCGTCTTGATTATCATCCGGTACGTCTGTAGGCATTACTCCTACTTCAGCATCGAACTCAGTCTCATCAAAGTCTTCTACGTCGTCGTCGTCTTCTGTTGTGTCGTCGTCATCTTCGATGTCGTCATCATCTTCTTCTTGTTCGAACAAAGACTTTTTTGATTTTTTTGAACCCCCTAAAGATTCCCTTACTAATTCACTGATTTCTTCCTTCATTGTAGAAGCAAGTATTCCTTTTGCGTTTTCATTAATAGCGTCCTCAACTGCCTTCATTTGTAGAAGGGCTTCCTCCACTATTGAGTTATTTTTTTCCATACTCATAATTAATATGCAATTCGCTGTGCGTTTATTTATTCAATAAATATATCATACTTTTGAAAAAGTTAAAAAAATGTTAGATTTGAGTATGTTTATGCAATAAAAAAAGGGATAGTAAAAAATACCATCCCTTTTTTAAACTAAGTTTTTAATAAAAAAATTATTCTATAACCTCATCAATTTTACTTTCTACTATTGCGGTAATTCTCCAATCCATAGTATAAGTTTCATAAGCCTTAGTTACTTTAGCCTCTACGTCAGTAGGCGAATAACCTTTAACTAATTTTTCTTCTTTAATTTTTTTTACTTTACCTGTTTTTTCATCTACCATGTCGGTAGTTACTCTCGCTACGAAATATTTTTCATCCATGTCTTAAATTTTTTATTTATCCAAATAATCGGATAATCTTCTCATTAAGTCAATAGATTTATCTAAGCCTGTGTTTGAAATTTCTACTTTATGTTCTTCAAGTTTTTCCTCATATTTTGATCTATCGTCTTGATTTAAGTAAAGATACGCCCCTGGTGTAGATGGTGATGAGACTAAATCAAAACAAATTAATTCAAAGTCGTCTTGCACTTCATTTTGTTCACCCTTTTTAACAAGGGAACCGACACCTCTTGAAGATACTCCCATAGTAACCCCTTGTCTCATCATGTTAGCGGCAACATCACCCTTAGATGATACAATACCCCTTTCATGAAATCCTGGTGTGGTTAGTAATTTTATTTTACCCATAAGAACGTTATCTTCCCACCAAATATCCGTAATAATATGTGCAACTCTATCTAAATCAATTAATGAGGACTCAGGGTGATTCAATTCTGAAATTGACATACCTCTATTAATCATATCTTTATATTTTTCAGCCTCTCTTTTTAATATTTTTTCAGGATAGATTCTTCCGTTTCTATTTGGTACTCCGTATTTTTGTAGTGTTGCATAAAATACAAATGGTTTAGAATGATCTAATTGCCCGTAGGATTCTTTAATAACCTGACTATTTCTAAAGTCATTTGGGTTAATAACTCCAGCATCCCACTCAACTAATATACCCTTTCCTGTATCTTTAGGTCCTAATATTTTCATAATTGTTTTTAATGATAAATATTATATACTTACAGTTTCTTTCAATTTCGTTTTACTTAATATAAAATACTTTGAGTTTTTTAAGTCATCAATGTACACTGACTCTAAGATTTTTTTTATTTTTCCTCTTAAAATTAAAGATTTAAAATTAAGATTTTGATTATTAACAAATAAAGTTATTTCAAGATTTAAAAAACTTTTTTTATTTTTTTGTATTCCACTTGTTCTTAAATCTAAATCGACTATATATTTTTTTTCAAATGTTGTCGGATCCGCCACTTCTAATAATGTATGTAATATTTGTCTTTTTAATTCTCCCGTTATTTTGTTCCAATTACTGTGTTCTACTATTGGTTCTATCCATGTTTGTAATACAATATAAATTGATTTAAAATTTTTAGAATCTACTGTCCCATAGTGACACTTTGCTTCATCAAATAAGTTTAATTTTGATGTTTTTCCTTTTTTCATTTTTCATGTGTTGCACGTTTATTGTTTAAAAAAATATAATAAAACTTTTTTGTCTTGTCAAAATTTAAAAAAATTACTTATATTTATAACATAAAAGGAAAAAAATATGATTATAATACCGGTTAAAAATGAAAAGTCTATTGAGCAAGCATTAAAGAATTATAAGTTTAAAATTTATAAAACAAAACAAATACAACAATTACAAGAAAGGAAGGAATATAAAAAACCCTCCGTTATACGAAGGGCTCAAATTCAAAAAGCAAAACACAAACAAAAAAATCAAATGTTTTCTTGATTATTGTCTTCTTTTTTTTCTTCTGATTTTTTTCCAAAAATCTTTTCTGTGGAGGTTAACCCTAAACACCCAAACGCTAGCATTGCAACCGCATTAACAAGCGTATCTGAAGGTTTGATATCACCGTGAGAATAACTATTCACATACAAAGTAATACAAAGAGAAACACCACAAAGTATTCCTATGAATCTTTTTGAAGACGCATTTCCACTACTATCCTTGAACAACCCACCTAAACCATTAAAAAATTTTTTCATAGTCCCAAATTTAATTTTTTAAGTTTATAATAGTCATAATAGTTGCATTTTGCATCCATTATTTTTTCTATTGTCTTGTTAATTGAATCCCCAACACTTGATTCTGAAGATTCATTTAAAGTAATTTTTAATTTTTTTACAACATCTTCTTTTAATGAATTAAAATCTTTTTTCATAGTATCGTAATCCATTGTTAATATTGATTCTAATTCTTTTTTATCACCTTCTGATAAATTTGAAATTTGTTTTGATAAAGTCTTGTTAGCAATACTAACCATCGAACTTATAGGTAGATTTATATTTTCTTTAACGGTAATTTTTTCTTCACTTATTAAAGTTTTCTTTATGTTATTTTTAGATTCTAAAACTGATTCTAAATTTCTTATACTGTTATTATAAACCGCATTATCTATATCGGAATAATCATTTTTATTTGATTTAGTCCAAGAAGAAATCCAATTATTTAAATGAACAATATTTTTTCTTTGGCTTTCTAAAAGAATCTGAGAGTATTCTATAGATTCATTAACATAATCATTAACAATATCAGGAGCAATTCCTTTATTAGACGATAAATCGTCATATATACTATATAACTCACTTATATCTTTATTTTTTAGAACCAAACCATTAAATTCAAAAATAAATCTTTTAAATTCTGGTTTTTTAGCCAATTCAGAAGCGGTTCTTTCTATATTTGTTTTAATATTACCAAATGTATTCATAATCATTTTTTATTATAAATATTACTTGTCTATTAAATTTTTCAATCTATCGTCTATTTCAATTAAAGAATTTCTTCCTTTTGATAAATCCATATAATTTTTACCGCTAAATAGATTTTCTTCCAGTAACAAATCTAAGTCACTTCTAACCAATCTTTCGGTTGTTGGGGGTTCAGCCCCTCCTGATGGTGGTGGAGTACTTGTGTCTCCTCCTGATGGTGGTGCAGAACTATCAGAATCTGAACCTGTGTCTCCGCCAGCAGCCCCCGCCTTCTCACCTTCTTTTTTACCATACAGGTTATCAATGTTGTCAAATACACCCGTTTTAGTTATTACCTCAGCAGTTTTACCAAGTTCTGCAGAAACAGCTCTTTCAATTCTTTGTTGTTGTAAATCAAGTCTAATTTCTTCATCTGAGAACCCTAAAATATGTTTTTTAGCCCAAGAAGCTGAAACAGGTGCCACCGAATCTTGAATAGGTGCGACAGCATCTTTGAATAAAGTAATTTTTTCTTTCCATAATTCTATTGAAAGTAAATCCGCTTGTTTAGAAGGGTTATGTAAACTTAAAGTGAAATTTGTTAATTCATCCTCAAACCCTAATAAAAATAAATGTATGATAGCGATTTTATTTAGTTCCGCAATCATTGATTTTTGAATTCTATTAATTGTTCTTGCAAACCTAATATCAAGTAAGGATAGGTTTTTACCGTCACCAACGGCTTCTTCAAACCCTAAATATGCTTTAGGTATTCTAAGTGCAGTAACCAACTTTTTTTGAATGTATTCAATGTCTGCAATTTCCGCTAAGTTAGTACCACCAGGTAATGTTTCTATTGGGTTTGTTGCTCCTGCATCTCTTACAGGTATAAAGAAATCTTGATCAACGGCTAATTGGTTATACCTCATGTCTACATTTCCTGTTTTAGGGTCAGCAATCTGATCTCTTTTAAATTTGCTTGCAACTCTTTGTACGTATGCGTCAACGTCTTTGTCATCCATGTTACCAACAAAAACTTTAAACACCCTTCTTTCAGGTGCTCTAGATACACGATAAATTAACATAGCATCTTCAGATAACAACAACTGTTTCCAAATTCTACGAGCCTTTTCTAACATAGATGTACCATAAGGTAATTTTCTATCATCCCCTAATATTCTAAAATGTCCTATTTCCCAAGTATTAAATTCCATGTTTTTTTCTTTCCAAACAAACTTTAATGCGTCGTTTTCCATTTCTTGAGAATATTTGTCAGGTTGAAATCTCATACCTTTTTCTAATCTTTCTATTTGAATGTTTGGTAATTGTTGACAACCAACGATACCTTTTTCAGGATCTAATTTTAAGTAAATAAAGTTATCACCAAACTTACATGTGTTTCTAGTCCACATAGGTAGGTTTGTATTAATATCTAATTTATTAATAAATAAATCAGTTAGTACTGATTTTATTCTTTTTGATTCTGAATAAACTTTTAATATGTGTCCGTCTTGATCAGGTGTGGTAGATTCTTCAGCGTATATATCTAACGCTGCAGAAATTTCTGGTGTATATTCCATAGACTCGTAATCATAATACGAAGCCATTCTTGTTGGTTCATAATATACCGCTTGTTGATATAAGTTACTTTCAACCTTTTGCCATTGTTTGCCAATGTACATTGTTTGTTGAGCTTGCAGTTTCTCTTTTTCAAACTCACTCTTATCTGTTGTTTTTAATAATTCTTTTTTGTCAAATTTAAATACTGGGGATTGTTGATCCATAGTTGAATTGGGACCAAATGCCTTGCTTAATCTTTGCCAAACAGTATATTTTTCTTGTGCCATATTACATATTTTTTAAAAAGTAGTATCGTTTAATTTAAATTAAACCCTTTTACCACCGAATAACCATAAATAGTTTTCATAATCACTTTTAGTTGCTTGATTCCTACCGTACCCAAAATTATTATTTGGATCGACAGGTAATCCAGGATTAAAATTCTGAGAGGATTCTTTAAATGTGTTAGTTTCTGTTGTCCAAGAATCTATCATCGCCTTTGCTTGTTGAGTCGATTTTTCTAATTGTGCGAATGAAGTCTCACCAACATAAATAGCCATAGCCAATGACATTATTAAATCGTCATGTTGTCCTTTTTGATGATCAGGTCTTCCATTTATATAAACAAAAGTATTTAATTCGTTAAATAATCTTTGTGATCTTAGGGCAAAATCAAATCTAAGTGCTTCCTCAAACGCTTGTACTATTAATACTCTTTTTGAATTAAAATTAATCCCCGGTATTTTATCTTGAGCTTTTGGATCCCACTTCCATTTATCTGCAGGGTTTACCCCATCGACATATAAATTTTTATAACCCAGTTCTTGTAATTTTCTTGATGTAGAAACACCCATCCCACCTGTAATATCAATTACGATAAATGAGTTATACATTGTCCCCCATTTATATGCGATTTCTGCCAATACGTCAGGTGGAACCTTACCTACGTATTCTAATACTTGTTCTCTTTGATCAAAATCAATAACTATAATTGTACTAAAATCCTCACTATCCCCACGAGAAACATCAACACCCATTATGTAACGATGACCTTCAATAGGTTCTTTCCACTGCCAAAGAGCCCCTCCCATAAATTTATTTTCAGGTTCTCTAATATAATTTTCTTTAATTTTTTTCATGGTTTCGGCAGGAACTACATTGTCTCCCGAACCTAAAAAATTACATTCAAGCTCTTGTGATATTTTTCTTTTATCAAACTTTAACTTTTTAGCCATTGCCTCAAACCAAGAACTGTAGGCTTTATACCCTTCATTTTCTATTTTTTTCTTAATATCTTCAAAATCTCTATCACTTACTTTTATATTAGAGTAGTCAATAGTTATTTCATTATCATTATAATCACCTCTATTAAGCATATAATGAACAATATCATTACATTTTATTAATTTTAAATCTTTAGAATACCTTGGATCCCTAAACCAATACATTTCTGTTATTTTAAAGTCATTCATACCTTTAACTGCCTGACTATAAATTGAATAGTATATTGGATCAAAACCGTTTGGTGTTGAAATAACAATTACTTTACCTCCTGTTGAAAGGGATGCCATACAAGCAGACCAAAAGTCTTCGTCCGCATTAATATATGCTGCTTCATCAAAAATTAATATTGTTGGTGTATATCCCCTTAACGCATCCTTTGATGTTGCAACTGCCTTTACTTCGCACCCATTAGTTAGTTTAAAGTGTCTCTGTGAGTTTTTCTCTGCAGAAAATGTTACACCTAACCACTTAGGCCATTGCTCAACGAATGAACGAACTTTATTCGCCATTTCAACGGCAGTGTCCATTTTATTTGCAATGATAAGAATTTTTTCAGGTTTTTCTTTACGAGCAAAAACCAATCTTTTTGATGCCCACGCTGATGTAACGGTAGATACTCCAGCTTGTCTATATTTTAATGCTATGTTTTCTTCTGAAACATCATAATCGTTAACCAACGTAACTTGATCATTAAACAGTTCTAATGGTACGTATTTAGATTGTGTATTATCGTATGTTTGTAGATAAGTTTTTAATGCGTATGGTGTATCTTTTACGCATTTAGCATATTCTAATAATATTTGTTCTTTTGATAAAGACATTCATTATCGTTTATATTTTTTAATTGTATTCAGTAGTTCAAGTTTAGTAATATTTGGATGAATATGACTATCAATTAATTTCATTATGCTTT
>Ga0209358_10001184_pt1 | contig 21300 bp, 12 predicted proteins | sample LauGreFa1BDMLBSN_2_FD_187574 | JGI IMG/M metagenome (GOLD analysis project Ga0209358, IMG submission 187574) | Freshwater lake microbial communities from Lake Michigan, USA - Fa13.BD.MLB.SN (SPAdes) (version 2) | ecosystem: Environmental > Aquatic > Freshwater > Lake | place: Lake Michigan, USA...
GACACAGAGTCCGATTCGGACACGGACACCGAGTCAGACTCTGACACCGACACAGAGTCCGATTCGGACACGGACACCGAGTCAGACTCTGACACCGACACAGAGTCCGATTCGGACACAGAATCGGATACCGAAGGCGAATCGGATACCGAAGCAGAGTCTGAATTAGAAGTCGAGTTCGATGTTGAATTCGAAGTCGAACTGGAACTAGAACTAGAAGTTGAACTGGAAGTAGAAGTTGAACTAGAACTAGAAGTTGAACTAGAAGTTGAACCAGAACTCGATGTCGAACTCGATGTTGAACTCGATGTTGAACCAGATGTCGAAGTCGATGTCGAAGTCGAAGTCGAAGTCGAAGTCGATGGTGGCGGCTCTTCTGGCATTTTATTAAAGCTTAGCCTATTTTACTTTTTAATTTTTCAACTTCAACAGAAAGCTCTTTAACCGCTTGAATTAAAATTGTAGTTAATTTGCCATAGTCTAAGCTTGAAATTTCTCCATTTGTATTTTTTCCAACAACCATTGGAAGAATTTCATTCACCTCTTCAGCAATTAAACCTATATCACTTGTTCTTTTTTTATTTTTCCATTCAAAAGTAACTGGCCTTAAAGATTTTACAAGAGTAAGACCATTTTTTAAATTTTTAATTTTCTTCTTAAAACGCTTAGAAGAAGTCGAATTATAAGCTATCGCTTCAACCTCATTATCGACAATTAAATTTCCAGCCCCATCATTTGGCGCTTCAGAATAAACATTATCTGCCGCAATAATTCTAAAAGTTCCATCTAAATCTATTCTAGCTCTAACAGCCCCAATATTTTGATTATCCTCTTCTCTGGCAGTTCTAAATATGATGCATCCATCGCGAGAAGGATCAATTGGGCTGAGAGTGCTGTCATAACCAGCAGATAAAATTAATTGACCCTCCGCTAGTCCACCAGCTTGCATAAATTCTGTTCCAACAAAGTCAATCTGTGACCCGAAGGTAATACCATTGCCATCTCCTCCAGTTATTGTTAAAACCTTATTCCTTGTAGACCTTCTAATACCAAATCCGCTTGTAATCTCTAAACCGGCATCGCTGTCTTGATCTCCACCGTCTGGCAATCCAATTTTACCATTTATAATTAAACTAGTTCCATTCCACCATAAATTATTTCCAGCTGGACTGCCAATATATAACTGGTAAAGAGCTGGTCCCCCTTCTGCTTGAGTGTTTCCAAGAAAAAACCCCCCAGATGTCCCAGAGTTTACAAAGAAACTAGTTCCATTATAACCAAGGCTAGCAGATTTTAATCTTCCATAGTCTCCTACAGTCAACCCATCGTCATCTAATCTTACCGCATTAGAAGTAGTACCAAAAAAACCCTCGTTTGCAATAACAGCCCCTCTAAAAAGAGAGCCTCCAAATTCAGCATATCCATTGCTTACTATTCTGAATCCAAAATTCTGAATTTGTTTTGTGCCTCCGCCTGGAAGCTCTATTTCAAATACTGGAATATTGGGTTCAGTTATTTCCTGCCAATAGGAATTATTTCCGCTAGAAGGCGGGGCATTTGTAGCGTTTTCTCCTTGATCTTGTAGCGATCTAAAAAGTTTATATTTTCCATCGCCTTGTAAAACCTTTACTTGAACAGCGTCGCTTGGAATATGTTTACCTAAATAAGCGCCATATGTTCCAGATGTTGTATACTGCCTTACGGTTAAAGCGCCAGAAACCCAAGTTGGAACAAAGTTTGTTGATTCTATATAGCCTCCAGCGCCAGCTGTTCCACTAGCGCCCCCTCCTGAAGAACCATTAATATTAATAACTTGAGCGCCAATAAACCCAGCAGTTATCTTTCCCGCATCAAGATTAGCAATAGCTTCTGTTTCAAGTCCATAGTCTTCCCAAGAAGTTCCGTCCCATTTAGCCATTCTATATCCACCATTAGTATCAAACCATAAGTCATTTTCAATTAAGGTGTAACCTGATCCGCTTGTCGGCTCCGAGCTTTGATAAAATATTCTATTTTTGCCGTTAGCTGATAATTGCGCCCCTTCCGCTGTCGCTAGCGCGACAGCAGCATCGTTTGCAGCAGCAGCAGCTGCTAATCCAACATCATTGCCACTTTCAACATCAATAAACTTACCCTTTACTGTTAAACCTTTGCTTGCAAATAGATTTCCTCTCTTTACTCTTTTGTTTCTTTTGCTTGAGTTTTGCCAAACGATAAATTCATCCTTGTCGTCAAGGGTCAGTGCTTCTTGAAGATCTTGGAATGAAACGCTCATATATTAGTTTACATTAAATGTTGCATACTCGTACAGGAGTCCGGCGACTTGTTATTGAATTATCTCCAAGCTGCCCACGATCATTCCAGCCCCAAGCCCAAGCTGTATTATTTTTATCTAGAGCCAAAGATCTATAGATTCCAGCAAACACTTTGCAAAATGTTTTATTTCCATATACTAATACGGGAGTATTTTTTTGAATAAGAGAATTGTCCCCAAGCTGTCCATAGCCGTTACTACCCCAAGCCCATATTTTTCCATTCTTATCTATAGCTAAAAAATGGCTAGAACAACTTATATTGCAAAATGTTTTATTTCCATATACAGATGTAGGCACACATCTATCTAGAGCAGTATTATCTCCTACTGGCCCATAGCCCCAAGCCCAAGCTTTACCATATTTATCTAAAGCCAAAGATAATTCATTGCCAGCACTTATTTTACAAAATGTTTTATTTCCTAAAACAGAAACTGGAGAATCAACTAAGTTGAAGTAGTTTCCATCTCCAATTTGGCCTAAAAAATTATTTCCCCACCCCCACGCTTTTCCATTTTTATCTATAGCTAATACATGGCTACCAACACTTATTTCACAAAAAGTTCTATTACCAGCGACTGCCGTTGGAGTAGAACGATTATTTTGTGTATTATCTCCAATATAAGGATAATCTCCATAATTATATCCCCATCCCCATGCTTTTCCATTCTTATCTATTGCAAGAACTGCCCCTCCTCCAGCTATTTTACAAAATGTTTTATTTCCATAAACTTTTACAGGAGTCAGTGCATATCCAGACGAATTCTCATCAAGAGCGCCAATGCCAAGACTTCCATACTGCCCGTCTCCCCAAGCCCAAGCTTGACCATATTTATCAATCGCACTGTTACTAGCTATTTGACAAAATGTTTTAGTTTTTCCCGCAACTTTAACTGGAGTACGACGATTAATTTGCGTGCCATCCCCCAAATTAGCATAGGCATTTTCTCCCCATGCCCAAATTCTTCCATTTTTATCTAATGCATAGGACGCAAATCCGACACCATACATATCAAAAAATATTCTTTCTACGGCAAAAGACTCATTTACTTTTGTTGTATCAAGAAGAGGTCTCCCATAAGAGCCAATCATTCCGATATCTGCATTCGCACCATTCTTAACCTCAACACTCCAATTAGTTTCTACTAAAACCCTATCTCCAATCCTCGCGCCAAGATTATAAGACTCAAGTGTTAAGTTCTGCAATGATAATCCAAACTTCTTTACATCTTGGAGGTTAAAGAATTCGATCAACATGGACTTCTGAGTTCCTCCTTCGCTATGAAAAACCTTACTCAAATTTTCAGCCTGAAAGTCATCAATTAAAGCTGATAATGCAAGAGTTGCAACTGTTGGTCTTTGGATTTTTCTAATATATGGATGGTTATTACCAAATCCATAAAGAGCTTTTCTTTCAAACTGCACGGAGAACTGCATGCTTTGAAAGTTATTAGCAATTGCATCAAAAAATCCAAAAGTAATTGGAGACGTTCCTCCTCCAGACTGAAAATTCGGCGTAATCTTGCATTTACTATAAGGACAACCGCCATCAAATATTTCTTTAGCTTTTGGCAGATACCTTTCTGTTCTAGAATTATTTACAAAGTTTAATGCAAAATTTTTATTAGCATCCTGAGCGTTTTGGCCGCTAACAAGAGTATTTACTGATGGTAAGTACTTTGAAGTCGCGTAATCTTGCACATTAGCATTTGCCCCCACAAAAGAACAGGAAACAGTCGCCAGCTGATTAACCGCCACGCTGATCTCGTAGTTAGTGATATAGGCATTACCAACCGCGAGGATATTACTATTAACGATTCCAGTCTGCAAATTCTGATCAATACCGTCATTTTGCGCAATACTGATATAAAAATTACGGTCGCCAGTAGACGAAAGAATAGAGTCAAATGGATTACCAGTCGCGCCCGTTGGAATATCCAATCCAATATACTTATCATTCCAGCCATCATTTAAATAGTACTGAATATTTAAATTAACATCTGGCGCAAGCTGAGTTTGCCTTGTTGCAAAAGAATCTGACCCGATTTGCTTCAGCGGAGTTCTCTCGATATTGAAAGAGAAGTCGTAGCTTTGAATGAAATCAAGCCGACTGATTCCGCTGCCAGTGTTCATCGCCTCCTCAAAAGCGCCAGATGAGCCGACAAACATCATTTGCATCTCATATGAAATTGGTCTGCCCATTAATAAACCCTCCTTACTCCAATAGGATCTTCAACTAGTGTTACCGAAATATCGTTAACGTTTTTATAAACAAAAGTATGCTTCCATTCAGGCGCAAAGAAATACTTATTCTTATTATAGATATTCGGAATCTTATACTGAAATTTTCTGTATCCCTGTCTTCCGGTTAGGAAATGCAAAATCGATCTTGCCTCAAGGTCGCTGATTCCTTTAAACTCCATGCTAAACTGCCTCATAACATTCGCATGAAGTCCAAAGTCGCTTCTCTTTGTGAAAGAGTATGGAAGCTCAGTCTTTAAAACAGAAGTCTCTTTTCCAATTGTTGACGAGTAAGTTGGTTGGTAAAAAAACTCCTGCGTCCATTTTCCGTTGGTGATTTCGGAGCCGTTGATCGAAGATTGGCTCGTGTGGTCACCAGTACAGTAATAAAAACAGTCATATAAGTTGCCAGTATTCTGCGGGTAAGATGCGTTACCAGTGTGCCTAACAACATCGTACTTAGAATACGCTGTTGATGTAGCCCAGCTTCCCTTGATTCCTGAACCTGTAACAAACATTCCGTTCCAATTTAAAAGTGACGAAACTTGGTCGGTGGCCAATTCAACTTGTATTGTATAAAGATCGTTAACCGTGAAATTAGTCTGAATACCGCCGCAAAATAAATTAACTGGCTTATATATAGAAGCTGGATCAGTAAAGGTAAAATATCCTGTACCACGAAGGTTTTCAAAAAAGCTGGCGATCCTTGTCGCTTCGGCCTCTTTTCTGTTTTCAAAGGGCATTTGCACCGTCATCTGCAAATGATTCAGTCCTCTGGGCATAGTATATAAATAATTATCAACAGTATTATATGAAGTCAAATCTGCTGAAAAATTGACAGAGGTGCCATAAGACGGCTTGAAATCAAACGTTGTTTGAACCGTTCCAGTGACATTATAATCTCTGTCGTATAGGAATGACATTAGATAAATCCTTGATAACTAAGCGTTAACGAAAGCTCGTCGGTTGCGGACGAGTTGATTGTTTCGCTTATTAATTCCATATTCGACATCGAAAAAGTTACTAGAGATCCTATTGTTATATTAATATTCTGCTTGTTGGAGTCAACAATATAATCTAAAGCTCTTTTCGATTCATAATCATCAACCCCAATTGTAAATTGGGCGGTTGCCCTAAATGGGCGCAAGGTCACGACATCCATTGGAGTTGATCCAGTTGGGTGATAAAAAGCTTGTCTTGGACACTCTACTGAATAAGTAAAAGCCTCAATTCTATTTGTGCCTGTGCCATCGCATCGGATCGCGATATCCCTTGGACGTACAACTGATAAGGCTCCAGTTTCTGAAGCTCCAGAACCCGCAATCCCAGTCCCAACATTGCCAAAAATAGTGAAATCGGCGCTTAAAGAAGGAAAGTTCCCAACCGCACAAGAAACCGAGTAATTATTTAGATATGCCCGATTAAAAGTAAAATTTTTATTATTATAAAATAACCCCCCACTAATTTGCCCCGACCCTGTAAAATTTAAAAAGAAATCTGCTGGCGAAAGATATTTTTGAACACTCAGATTCGATTGCGGCGCATTATTCGTGAATGTAGTAAATTTATTAGCTCCGATAACATTGATGTGCTCAATTGGTAAAGAATAGCCGAAATTAACATCGTTGACGCCAAATATTTTAACGCCGCTGATATAAAGACTGTTTTCATAACTTGATACAGATGATTTCATTATCTACTTCTTAATGATCCGCCCAGTCTCTTTTCTTCGTTGATTGTTTGGATAACGACTTGTTTGATCTGCTCGCTCATCTTCTTATAATCAACGCCACCTTGCTTGGTGTCACCCTGAGTCTGGGTATCTGATGTTCCGCTAGTAACGTTGATATTGATGCTAACGTTAGTTGCACCTGTGGCCTTTGAGTCGGAAGATGAAGCGGCCTTCTCGGCAAAGCTCGGTTCTGCGGTTGAAACATTGCCGCCGTCTGCAAATCTTGGGGCGCGACCTTGATTAATAGAATCGAAGAACTGCCTGCCGTATTTCTTGGTGGCTTGGCGATTCATTACATATTCACCACCCATAAGGAGGGCTGGGATATCGTCTGTTGGGCCACCAGTATTATAACGCTTGACTATCCCGCCGTAAGCACGACGAGGAGCGAGAGGCGCTGAGAATATACTAGATCCCATAAGAACTGGAGACTGCATTTGCGGCTGGAACATCGAAAGCACACTTTCATAATTTGGAGTCTGGATTCTTGCTGGAGACATAAAGTCTCCAAAAGATGTACTTGGAGTTCTTATACTCGGAGTTGTTATTGGCGCGGACAGCATGCTTGGAGTTGGAAGCGCAACTTGCCCAATATTAGAAGATGCCTTTGCGGCATCGAATCCTAAATTTGGAATTGCGGCAGGAGCTTTTGGACCAAACATTGAACCCAACTTTCCAACGCCAAAACTTAAAGCGGCGGAAGCTACTGTTCCGATTAGCTGCTTTTGAAATGCCTTTCTTTCCGCAGTTCTGTAGGCTTCTCTTTCCGCCATTATATTCATCGCCTGCTCTTGGGCGCTACGAATCTCTTGATTAATAATATCGTCTTCGTTCATCAGCGCATACGCAGAAAGTCTTGAACTTTGATCTTCAAGACTGGCAAAAGCAGTTGTTGCGCCGCCAGCTAATACATCAGTTGCACCGCTTGTTGTAGTTTGCTTGGCAAAAGCAGTTAAATCTTTATATCCAGAAATTTGCCCCTGCCCGCGAACACCGGGCAAGAAGATACCACCATCGGCAAATTTAGGAGCCTCGCCCGAATTCAGTTTTTGAAGGTTAGACGCACCGTATTTATTTACAGAAGACTTACGGATGACATATTCGCCTTCGCTTAACATTGCTGGAACATCATCTTTGTAGCCACTGCCCCCTGTTACAAGACCACCTGAAGCATAACCTTTTACATAGCCACCTTCTTTCATACCAGGAACAGCATTTGGAAGAATTGAAGAAACAATTTGCCTTGAAGCGCTTTGCAAAAATGCGCTTTGAAGATTTTTAAGGAAGGTCAATGCAACATTTCTTAATGCGCCCCCAAGATCGTCTGCTTGATTCAGAGCCGCTTGCATAGCTTCGGCCATACCATCTGCAAAAAGCTTTGGTGTTGATTTACCAATAATATCTTGGAATGTCTGAGCTTCGTCCAGAAGAGCCGATTTTTGTATGGACAGCCCCTGTCTTATGCTTAAGTTTCTACCCTTAGAGATATCATAAAGTTCTGATGCGCTGATGTCTTCAGCCTTTCTTCCGGCTCTTCTCTGCTCCGCTACCTTGGCAAAAGCTTGAGCCTCCAGTTCTCCACCTATCCTCAGATTTGAAAGCGCTAATCCCCTTGATATTGTAGAAGTAGTTTCTCCAAGAATATTTGTGCGCGTTCTTAAAGCTTCATTTCCTACTTCTATATCGATATTATTAAATTTAGCTTGAGCCTCTCTCAAAGAATTTATCAAATTCAAAGCCTCCAGAGTCATTTCTCCGGTTACTTTTTCATTTACTTTTGCCGCATCTATCTGCCCAATTAAAGCTTGAGCATATTCAATTTTTCTCTTTGTCGAATCAATATCAGCCTGATAACTCTCACCAATCATTCGAATTGAGATCTGATTCTCTTCTTCGGCTTTTCTTTCTGACTCAACAAGTTTTGCTCTGGCTAACCTGAGACCAATAACCACTGCATTTAATTGATTGGCATTTTTAGCCGCTAGATTTTGCTCCTCAGTCAGTTCGGCTTGTCTCCTAATCGCATCAAGATCAGTATCGTATTTTTTTGATGCAGTTTGAATTGCGGCCTGATTTTGAATTTCAGCCTGTCTTTCTGATTGACCTAGTTTCGCTAAAATAGACTCTCTTAAGGCATTTATGTCAGCAAGTGTTTCAACTGTATTGTAATAATTATTTTCTGCGTTTATCAACGCAGTTTCTCTGACAAGAGCCGCTCTGTTGGCTCCTATTTTTTTTCCAATTATTTCAACAGAAGCCAATGTCTCTTCTTCAGCTTTTTTTTCCGATTGTATTAATTTAGCTAAAGTTGATCTTCTCAAGGAAGCTACATTAGCCAAATCAATATTTCCTTCATTAATGGCATTTTCAGATTCTATAACTAGGCTTTCAGCATCCAGAATGTCTCTTTGAGACTTGAGTCTCGGTCCAGCATTACGGGCATCTCTTCCCAACTGATCTATTCTTTCAGAAGTGGCTCTATTAAGCTCCATTGCATCCTTGGCCGCTCTAGCCTCTATTGGAACTCTTTTTCTAAGCTCTTCCTCCAAATTAATTCTTAATGCAAGCAAACCCACTTCACTTGCATAATTTTCCTCGGCTAAATCAATGCTAATTTTATTTTGCAGTGCTGCTTTTGATAACGAATTTGAAAGTTTTGCACGCTCGCCTCCAAGGATCTCTTCGTACTTTGCTGCGCCTGAAAAAGTTTGATTTAATTTTCCAACTAAAACAGGAGTTCCAGAAATTATAGCATTTAATAAATTTGTTTCATTTACTAAAAGCTGGGTTGAAGATTGAAAATCTCTTTGAGCTTGATTTATATCTCTTACTCTGTTAACTGCATTATTTCTTGCTCTAGCTTCATTGTTCGCAGCTTCATTTAAATTTTTATAAACATCCTGCTGAGTTGCAGAAGAAAGCTGCGCTATATTGGTGCCAGCTATAGGCTTTCCATCCTGTCCAACGCGAGCCGTAGCAGCTTTAAAAGCCTTTCCAAATGCTTCTGACCCAACTCCTCCTGTTTTAAAAGCCTCTAATAAGCCTTGCAGTTTTCCAGTGTCTGCCTCTCCAAATATATTTCCTAATCCTTGGTCTTGCAATCCAGCCAAAGAAGATCTTAAATTATTTGCATTTTCGCTTATCGCTTTAGCTTCTTCTGCTCTAATTTTCCGTCTTTCTTGAGAAGCTTGTAATTCTGAAAATTTTGTTTCGAGTAAAATTGTTTTAGATCTTTCTAAAGCAGTGTTTTCGCTATTAATACTTCTTATCCTGTTGGCATAAACATTATTAATTTCTAGTTCTTTTTTTACAATACTATTTAAAATATCAAACTTTATTTTCAATAATTCATTTTCAGCTTTTACAGTTTTATCTGTACGATCTTCTGTTTGCGGTTTTCTTGCGTCAGCCAAACGTTTTTCAGTTACTTTTTCTCTTGCACTTTGTATCGTAGCACCAATATCGATACCAGTTTCTGTACTTACAGAATCTAAATTACTGCCTCCCCTGCCAGGTATAGCTTTTTCTGAAGTTCTTATTATTTTTTGCAACTCTGCTTGTTGCACAATCCCGTCTTTACTTATAAGGTCTAAAGTATTTGCTATTGCATAAAGCTGCTGTAATGTTTCCGTGCCAGGCCTTTCAAAGCCTTGTTTACTTAAAGATTCCTGAATTTGCCGTGTCGCGCTTTTTTTCGTTTCTTCTGTTTTTTTAATTTTATCCTGCTCTTCAAAAATAGCCAAAAATTCTTCTGGACTTATCTTTCTTCCTGTTTTTTCTGCTTCTTTAGCAAGTTTGGAAAGCGCTTCCGCTGCTCTTTGCGCTGGATCTTTAAGGTCTTCGTAAAGTCTTGATAAAAGCGGGAAAGCGGATGCTAAAGCAGTGGCAGCGGCAGCTAATATCCTAAACTGAGGAGAAAGACTTTTTCCTATGGCGACAAAGGTCGCAAGTCCCGATCCAATCGCAGAAATACCTTCTAATGCATTAGCAGCAGCGCTTCCTTGCTCAGTTGCAGATTGAATCGCGGAAGTTAAACCAACTACTGCCGTTTGTAAAACAAGAAATTTACCAATATCTAGACCTTTTCCTCGGCCTGCTACGTCTCCACCTGTTGCGCCTCCACCTGTTGCGCCTCCACCTGTTGTCGGCGCAGTCTTTTGAGCCTGAATAGCTTTTGCTTTTGCTTGTACAGCATCTGAATATTTTTTAGTAGCATCAGCAGCTTTTTCTGTTTTGTTACCTAACTCTTCAAGCGCTGTAGTTTTTAATTGATTAAACGCTTTTGTTAAAGACTCTAGTTCAGTATTAAACTGATCAGACTCTATAGTTGAATTTTTTAATTTTGCAAGAAGCTCTGTTGTTGCTGTTTGAATTCCGCTTAAATCTACCTTGTTAGAGCCCTTACCAAAAACGCCCCCAACATTAATACTAGTATCTTCATCTGCAAAATTCGGCACAAATCCTCTACTCGCCATAGCGGCGCGCATGCCTCTTTCTCTAAAATCATTTGGAATCTTGCCATTTGGCTCGTCTCTTGTATTGATCACGGCAAGACCATTTGGGTTCTTGGGGTTCTTTAGTCTACCGTCCTGCGTCACGCGCACGCGCGCGGCAGGCACGCCCGCACCCATCTCTCTACTAATAGCTTCTTTCAGCGGCTCATTTTCGGCAAAGTTTGGAATATATCCTCGCGCCGCAGATCCAAAATCAACCAAAGATCTGATAGAATCTCTGCCACCTTGTTTTTGCGCTATTTCCGACAATTTTTTCGCAACTATTGGATCTAAACGTTTTACGTAGCCTAAATCCCCCATCTCCAAAGCATCTAAATTAAACAGCATTCCAAAACTTCTGCCCATTCCTGCGACAATTTTTTCCTTGTTCTGATTAAGATAGTCCTTGTCCTCTTGAGTTATTGGAAGCTTTGTTTTTGCGGTCTTCTGTGTTGTTGTTTTTGGGTTCTTTGATGAACTTGCTTTTGTAAGTTGAGAAAGCTTTAATGACGCTGCATCTTTTTCTCCTTGTGGAGCCGCAGGGTCTGAGATGATTCTTCTCATCGCGTCGATTGCATTTTGAGAAGCAAAATTTGGAATGAAGCCAAAAGAGGCGCGATTTCTTAAATTTGCATTTATGCCGCGAGATCCAAGAGCCATCAAGTTCTCTTCTTCGTCATCAACGATAGATCTGCCAGTCCTCTCAGCGAATAACGCTTTTCTTTCTGGAGCGTAAAGTTTTCTCGGACCTCTTTTGCCTTGAGCCCTGCGATTTTCAAACATTGACCCAAGAGGAAATATTTTCTCAACGTTGAGTCCAAGATTTTGGGCTGCATTTTTAATTGGATCTTTAAACGCAATTGGTCTAGCGGTTGCGATATCAAACTTTTCTTTTGAAGCGGCAAGCTCTTTGCCTACAGGAAGAAGATCTTTCTTTTCTAGTTTTTGGATCGACTGAATATATTCTTCGGGCTTTCCTGAGATTTTTGGAATAATTGTGCCATCCCAATCATACATCTCGGAAAGCTTTTCGGCATAATTTGGAATATAACCCATTGAAGCTTTTTTGTCAAAAACGGCATCTTTATTTATTTTGTCAGCAATATAAGACATAGTAATAATTTTACTAGCCCTACTATTTGGAAATTTTTGTTTAATCAATTCTTTTGTCTTTTCCGATAAAATAGCTTCTGTTGTTTCAACTTTTGCAAAACTTTTTGAATCTTGACCTTCGTTCAAAAACAACATTGACAAGCCTGCTGGATTTAAATTTATTGACTTTCCAAGCGGCTGTGCTTTTAAAAATTCTTGTTTTCCTTCTTCAGTTCTCAAATATTTGTCCAATAAGCTTTTTTCGCTTTTTTTGCTTCTAGTTCTTTTTGCGTCTCCGTATTGTGATGCAGGATTTATCCCAAGCTTTTTTCTTATTTCGGGATCTTTGCCAAAACCTGTTTTTTTAGGAAAATCCAAAACGGCACTGCCCGCATCTTCTTCTTGTCCAAATAACTGTAAATTTAAATAACGTTCAAATTTATTGCCTTCACGAATCGCTTTGATATTCTTTGGTTGATTCTTAATATAATTTGGTATATAACCAGCCGCTGCATTTTGTATAGCAACTTTGCTTGTTGACGAGTAAAGATTATTTGCGGCTATTTGATCAGCAAAAGCTCTTCCTGTACTTTTTGGATTTCCTTCGATTTTGCTATCGGCATCTGTTTCTCCTCTATTTACTCCGAAAAGTCTTTTGATAATATCAGTTACCTTAAAGTCTAATTTACCAGAACCAAGCTCTGCCTGTTGGGCTTTTAATAAGTCTTTATTAATTTCTCCTTGAACGCCTGTTCTAATAGCTGTTTCAAAAATGCCACCTCCAAGCGAAGAAAACCCAGATACTGCTCCTTTAGAAGCAAGAAAAGCCTTTCTCACATCTGCGTCAGAGATCTGAATGCCAGTAGCTGGACCCCCTAAAGACTTTGAATACTCTCCCGCATATTCATAAGAATATTTTTTAGCAATATCTAATCCAAATGCCTGCACATCAGCCTCAATATTAGTTAGATCGCCGCTCTTTTTTAAGCCCTCTGCTTTAAAGGCTTCTTGATTCAATCCGTATGTATGATATTTTACATAATCAACACCGAGTTTTTTGCCTTTATCTTTAGTTTGAAATCCAAAACTTAAAGGCTTGTCCAAATAAGCTTCCATTATTCGCTCATTTTTTTTATCTGGCACAAGCATTGCAGAGCGACCTCTAGCCTCTGCAATTGTTATTGAATCACTTTGTTTTGCTTGAGTTTCTGAAGTTTCAGCTTGTATTTTTTGAGCAAAATTTGGGATGTAACCAGTTGCGGCATTTTTTACGATTCCAAAATTTCTGGCTTTTGTTTTTACTTTTTCAATAAAATCAAATTGATTTAGTGGCGCATACTTTGTGCCCGCGATCTGCTTCTCTGATCTCAAATCTCCTTCTCCAGCACCCTTTTCTTCTCTACCACTTCTTCTAGCAATAATGTCCATATTGCCAGCATAAAGATACGAGATCTTTCCTCCGCTTAAGTTTACTGCACTGATAATAGATTCAAGATTAGCTGAAATTCCTCCATCTTTCGTTCTAGCTGCACCAGAAAGAATATCAATCTCTGTTGCCTTATCAGCATCTTCTGGTTTCGTAATAAATGTGCCGCCTGCTGCGGCAAAAGTTGTTTTGCCTGTGCCTGCTGGGCCTAAAATTAAATTCTTTTTAACCTTAGATGCTAAAATTTTCTTCAGCAGTGCGTTTTTATCTGCTGGAAGTCTATCTGAATCATAAATATATTTTGCATCTGCAAAATTAGGAACATAACCGCTCGCCGCATTTATCTTTTTGGCATTCTCTGGCATGCCATACTTGCGAACCATATCTTTGTTAAAGATAGCACTTCCGTCGCCTCCGTTATAATTAGGGACAATATATTCGCTACTGTTTGCATACATTGTGCCCTTCTTGCCGTCTCCAAAAGAGAAGTTTGGAATTTTGACTACTTTTGCGTTCTTATCTGCACCACCAACTCCGCGCCTTACGTCAGCAGCTTCTTGCGCTGGCAAATAACCCTCTGCCGCTCTCTTTTTAACTGTTCCAGATGTAGCGCTCAATCCAGCGGCTTGCAACGCAGGAGCGACTGTCGAGGCAATATTCTGAACCTGTTGAAGCGCCGCAAGCTGCCGGTTATATACGCCAAGTAAATATTCCTCCTGCTTTCTGCGGTCTCCGCTAAGAGACAAGATCGATGCCATTACTTGCTGATCTTTAATCAAAGTATTAACAACAGCCTGTTCCAAAGCTTGGCGCTCTCTAACTTCTTTATTGATTCCTAAGATAGTTTTTAATGACTCAACGCCGAACTGCGCAATATCTTTCGTTAATTTAACGAATATAGCTAAAAGAAGAGGGATACCAATCTTGAAGAATACCCCGCTGATTCCAGAGATTAGACCCTTGGCAATAGTACCGCCAATTCCCTCGGAATCAACAACGTCATTAATTCCAGTAAGAATACTATCAAAGAAATTTAAAAGTGACTTTAAGCTATCAGTTACGCCGATTTTGCCAAGAGTGTCAGCAAGTTGAGCCGCAGAGTTTGTCACTCTGCTGATAACTGCGTCAAGAGTTTTATTAAGTTCAATCTGGCGCTGATACGCTTCGCTTTGCGCGCCAGCAGAAACATCTCTAGCCTCTCTAAACTTGCTAGCCGTCGAACTCAAATCATCAACAAGTGCCGTTAAGACGTTGATGTTGTACTTGCTAGCGATAGCCTCAAGAACTTCAATTCTCTTTGTTTCGTCAAGAGTATTAATTTTCCCAGCTAATTCTTCAAGAAGACTTACAACTGGTTTCAATCTTCCTTCCGCATCAAATGAGTAAATACCAATGCTTTGTAGGGCTTGGATCGTTTCGTCCGATCTAATTCTACTAAAGATTGTCTTGAAAGCGTTACCGATAACCGCGCCACCGCGAGCAGTTCTTTCTTGCGCAATGGTGACGATAGCATTTAACTCGTCAAAGTTAACTCCAACTTCCTGAGCAATCGACCCTGCACGGGACAAGCCCTTGGCTAAGTCTTCGGCGGAAACTGCGAACTTGGTGTCAACCGCAACGAGTTTATTAAGAATTTCGCTAGTCGTGATTCCAGTTGCGCCGAAAGAGTTTGCCGCAGCAGTCAATACGTCTACCGCCTCTGCTGCACTTAGAGTTGTAAAACGAGTAAGAGTAAGAGCGTCTTGGGTTCTCTTTAACGTCTCTTCAAGGCTTAAACCTTGTCTAGAAAACTCTAAAGCAGCTTCAGACGCAGTCTGAAACGATTGAGCGGTATTCTTTGCGATTTCAAAAAGCGCTCTTGAAAACGGCTGAAGCTGGTCAGTAGTTTTGCCGCTGATCACTGCAATATTTGCTAGGCTCTTTTCAACCTCTATTGTCGTCTTAACAAGCGACGCAAAAGCATTTTGCACACCGTTGATAATTCCTACCGAAGCGCCGAATGCGATAACGCGCGCATTTGAGGCGGCAATGGACTTTTCAAACTCTGTAGCCAAACCACTTACTCTACCAAGAGGCTGCGCCAGTCTTTTAAAGGAGCTTGGATCAACTGTAGCAGAAAGACTCAGCGGCCCAGCTTTCTTGGCAGCTGCTTCGATAGAAGCTTCTAAACCCGACTGGACTACAGGTACTGTGATTCCTTTTGCCATCCTTTAACCTTTGAGGTTATTTACACAGAATTTATATTATTGATCGTGCAATTTCATCAAGTCTTCCATTGAAAGAGATGTTTTATCTTTCATGACATCCTTTAATGTTTTAGTATCTTTGCCAATCTCTTCCTTTGTAGCTCCAAAAACCATTTCGGCGCCCTCGACATTACCCTTTTTTTTGCCTCTAGTCTTGCTTTCGAACTCTTTTTGAGCCTGACTCTTGTCCTTGTATTGCAATAGAGCCTCTGGATCTTTCTTAATTCCATCAGGAATGTGCTCAATAGTCTCAAATATATTTTTAAATATTTTGGAATAAATTAATAATCTTACCTGATTTTCCGAAAGTTTTACCATCGGTTTACCAAAAAGCTCGTTAGGATAGTCCAGAACAAGATAATTTGGCTGAAAAAAGTCAGAAAGCGCTATATGCTGGATAGTTAAGTCAGAAATGTCGTTAAAATAACTATTATATACTAGAATACACTCTTCTAATTCTTTAGTTGATATCTCTTCAAATTCTTCCTCGGAAAACAATAGTTTAGTCAATTCACGGTCTTTGTAAAAGCAGCTGTATATCAAATAGTCGCTAGCTCTGTTTGATGCATAATCTTCAGCAGTTTTACCTAAAATCTGCTTTTTTTCTGCAAGTTTTTTTGCAACCTTTTCCTTTTCTTCTTTCAATGTTTTTTCAATTTCTTGAATCTGGAGCTTTTTAAATACTTTCTTTTTTGTTATATTAAGAGTTTCAATATACCTCTCCGATACCTTGATATCATCATCTTCTTTTTCTGACCAAAGCTCTTCATCTATCGCTTTTTTTAGCGCATCCTCCTCTTTAGGTAACCCTTTTGATATAGCGTGCGCGAGATAGGTTTTATATTTTTTATTAAAAAACTCACGCTCTTTAATAGCGATATGCTTAATAAAAACAGGGTTGCCCAAGAAGATCTTCTCAGAGCAACCCTCAACTATCTGGCAGAACGCCAAGAATAAATCAGTATCGTTAATACTTTCCTTCTTCAAGGTCTTTCTCTAGCTTCTTAAAGTCGTCCTTTGTGGCATTCTTGCTGAAGTACCAGAAAGAAACAAATGTAGCTAGCTTTCTAAAAGCTGCTTGATACAGAGGATCTTCTGCCTCATCAAGATCTCTCATATTATCGAGCTTTTGCTCATAGGTTGAGCCAAAGAACAGCGGCTCAATCTTGCCGCTCTCTTCCTGCTTATAAGCGAGGTTAACGCAGAACCAGCGGATGATATTATTTTGGGCGATAATATCCGCTGTGTTATTAAACAGATTAAGATAGGTAGACTCAAGATCAACCATTTCCTTTCTTGTAGCGGCGAGCTTTTCCAAGACGATATTCGCCTTTTGCTTTTCCTCAGCGTTACCATTTTCGAGGGCAACATACTCTCTCTGAAGCTTAGCCATATCAATATACATTGCTGTTAAACGCTTATCGTCATCCTCTGAAAAAATGCCGCCTGTATCAGAGTACTTCTTAACCAACATTCCCTTTGTTAAAATACCCTTCTTGATGCAGTTTGACATTTCAACGCTAAATTGAATTTCGGCCTCCTCAGTGTCGCGGCGAGAAGGCTGCTTGAAAACGATACGAACAGGCACATCCTCCTTTACCTTGCTAGTAACAGTGATGGTCTTGCCGTCCTCTTCGCGAGTTTCGGTCTTCTCTACTTCTTTGTTAATTTTGACCGTGAAGTCGAATAGTTCTTTCATTGTTTAAATGTATGATGAAATTCAATGCGGATTAAATCCATTTCAGTTGTCATTTTGCGGATAGATTCATTGCCCATATCCAGCACTTTTTTTCTAAGCCAAGCCATCTGACTTTCATCAAGATAGTTAGCCTGTTTGACCACTGGCTTAAAGGAATCGGGTGCAGAAGAGTATAAAATCCCGAATTGTCGGTCGTGTTCGTGCTTAATATCCTCCAATACCCCAAGCATACGCTTGAAAAGATCAGAAGTATTAACCTTTACCCTGTCATTTAAATAGTCCTTGCCCGTCATACCTTTTACCTTACTATATATTATATCTAATATAAAAAGTGTAAAGTAAAATATGGCATCTTACCTCTCAGACGCACAGAAAAACTTTATTAATGAAGTTATTGACGATGTGTTTGATACCTTCTCAAGAGAAATCACTGTTTACTCAAATCCAAAGGAAACAGTTATCTCTACTTCAGCTAGCTATAATTACTTTTACGATAAGGATGTTCCACAGGTAGAAAGCAAAGAATTCACTACTGTACAGAATACCTTTCAGGCAAAGATTAAATATTTAGATCAGGCTAAAGCTCCAGTACCCGGAGCAGATACCCAACAGAAGATCGACTATCCCGCTGGCAGCGTTAAGATCAAAGTTCCAGCAGCAGCCTACTCTATTTTAAAAGAAGCTCGCAGAGTAGAGTTTGATGGCCGTAGATACGCAATCTCTTCCGACTCAAAGCCTTACGGAATGTTTGGGCCACGGTATTATTCTTTTATTTTATCTCCAATTAATGAATAATTATGGCGAAAATCCCTCAAAACGTCGCCAAAAAAATCAATCGAGACATAGCGCCGATATTAAGAAATAGCGTTGAGAAACGGCTGCTGCTAGCTTTTGAAAGGATCAAAAGAGAAACTATCAATGAATTTCTTAGACACCCTGTCACGAAAGAAATCGAAGCTGGTCCAACGGCTCAAAACATTAGCGGCACTCTCGATGGTTATGGTAATCTCTTTTCTTATATTGGTTTTTATAATGGAGACGATCCAATTTCGCCAATAACAGAATTATTTCAAAAAAGCAGCATTAATTTCTCAAGGCTAATCGATGGCGGGGTAGTATGGAATGTTTTTATTCCAGCTAAAGAAGATATCTGGGACGTTTCTCCAATGCCTTGGGCTTCGGGTCGCAGTTGGGCCAAAGGTATAGAAACAGGAATCTCAGGCATTGGTCAATATTTTTATACCTTGAGAGAAGAGCTTCCTAATTCAAGATCAGATACTGCTATTCAAACAAGTAAAAATATTAGAAGAAAAAGTAGATTTAAAAATGTAAAATACATTAGCGCTATATTGGCTAACTTCGAAAAAAAGATAACCCTATTAGATGAAACCGCAATATCAACATAATGTAACAACGTCTTTTGCTTTATGGTTCGACCATTATCTTTTAGAAAAGGGCGAAGCTTATAGCAACCAAACTGGCACTTTCACTTATTATGCAGATCCAAGAATATCAACTACTTACAAAGCTTTCGGCACTCCTTACAAACAGTTTGTATACGACTCCACAATTACTGGAGCAAGTATTCCTAGCGGCGTTCATGTGTCTGGAGTTTTTAAGGGTCGCAACAATGGGGTTATTATAGACTATATTAACGGAAGAGCCCTGATTAGCGGCGTTTCGACTGGAGTTGCTGTTACCGGCGTTTTTGCAGTCAAAGATTTTAACATTTATCTTACTAATGAGAATGAGGACGATCTCATTCTGGATAATAACTTAGACGCTAATAAAAAGTTTCCTTGGACGGGTAAGTATATTCCTCCATACGATCAAGTTGCTCCAGCGGTGTTTATAGCAAATGACTCTACTTATAATTCGCCATTCTCATTTGGTGGCGAGGATGAGAGCCGCTCATTTGTAAAGTGTGTAGTTTTTACCGATAACCCATATCAGCTTGATGGCGTCCTTTCTATTTTTGCTGATTCCAAGTCTAGCAGTTTTAAATATAAAGATTTTACTGGATATCCACTGACAGAGTATGGAGATGTTAAAAATGGAACATACTCTTACGATTCCTCTCCCACGAATCAAAATGACTTCTTTATTGATGAAGTTGTTTGCTCAAAATTGAAAGATTCTCGCGCTAGAGGTGGCAATGCGAAACCTTACATCGGCTTTATCGATTTCGAGGTAGTCAAATACCGATACCCAAGAGCCTGATTATTCCATTTTTAGATAAAAAAATGTAAAGTATTTCAAACCTTCTTAACTAAAAACTTATGGCACGCACAAGAGTAATTTATCAATCAGAAGCGCTGTATGTCGCTGACGGCACCCTTGTTCCAACAGCACATCACCCATCGGGTAACATTACCCAGCTTCATCGCGTTCAATCGGCCAACTATGGCCTTACTATCAATCGCCAAGATGTTAACCAATTTGGTAACCTTGCTCGTATTGACCAGATCTCAATCGAGGCTCCAACTGTAAATCTTGATTTTTCTTACTATATCGGTACTGGCACCAACGAAAGAGGTCTTGGCTTTACTGTAGGTACTGGCACAAACACCCTTTCGTTTATCAGCGGCCTTGTTGACTCTTCCGTTAACACCAATAACATTGGTATCGTTTCTGGACGCAATTTCCATATTCTTTCGGTCGCAGAAGGTAACGATGCAAACGGTTCTGCTTCAAGCATCTATAATGCGACTTCCGCAAGAACCATCGGTATCGGCAACGGCTACATCACCAACTACAGCTTAGAAGCCGCAGTAGGTGGTCTGCCAACTGTATCGATTACAGCTGAAGGACTCAATCTTAACGTTATCTCTGGTAACTCTGGCACTGTCCCCGGTATCAATGTAGAAGCTGGAACCGCTTCCGCTAACACATCTGTTGTTCCTCCTCCACTTTCTGGAAGTATTGGAACTACAGCCCTCCGCCCAGGTGACGTTACCGTAATTGTTACAGACGGTATAATTGTTGATCTGCCCACAGGCGTTGAAGGCTCTCCTGCCAACAATACTGCTGCCCACATTCAAAACGTTTCAATTGAAATTCCAATTGGTCGTACTACACTTGAGCGTCTTGGCAGTCGTTTCGGCTTCACTAAGGTTATTGACTTCCCTGTAGAGGTAACTGTCAATATGAGCGCAATCGTTGCAGATCTGGAGACTAGCGGGTCCATCACAAGTCTGCTTGACTCAGACACTACTAAGACCCTCGCCTTCGTCTTCAAGACCCCTGGTAGCGCTGGTACTGAACCTCGTATCGTATATGAGATCAGAGGCGCTAAACTTGTCAGCGAAAATTATTCTAGCGCAATTGGCGATAACAAGAGTGTTGACCTCACCTTCACCACTCAGATTGGTAGCCCACAAGACACCACAAACGGCGTGTTCGTGTGGACACAGACCGCCGCTTACACCCCTAGCATACTATAAACTAAGTAGCCCTTAAAAGAAAAACCCCCGAAGAAATTCGGGGGTTTTTTATTAGTAATAGAAGTCTTCTTTGGGTACTTCTTTTTTCTTTTTTAGAGCGGCGATTCCTTGCCCCTCTGTTAACACTTCAATCATATCGTAATACTTTAGCGCCATTTGATAATCAGAGCGGTTAAAGTCATGAATAAAAACCACTACATTTTCATCAATAATATCCCAAAGATATTTGGCGCAATACTTTCTTGCTCTGCCATCAATCAAAGCCTTGGTGAACTTTAGGTTCTTGGTTGCTGGTAGATGCACATAGTCCTTGAATTGCTCGTATCTGCAAGGCTTTGGGTCTGGAGAATGCGCCGCTTGATAGAGCAACTCAATATTCTGGATTTCATAAGCATTGATTAGTTTATTTAGGCTATTTACCCAATCAATGTCATGCTCAATAGAAATTACTTTTTTTACAATTCCAGAAAAATAAATAGTGCTATTACCACTACCAAACTCAAGCAGAGTGTCATTTTTATTTAGGAACTTTTCAATGAATTTATACTCATGCTCATGCATGAGCGGGCGGAAGGAACTGAATTTGTTCATCGCTTGTTGTCGTAAATGTCCATTA